>JAEEGF010848390.1_pt1 | contig 10197 bp, 5 predicted proteins | sample 9134171 | NCBI WGS metagenome assembly JAEEGF01 (sample SAMN16246542, study PRJNA631951) | gut metagenome | biome: gut microbiome; feature: rumen; material: AP-attached | host: Bos | place: Iran: Karaj | collected 2018-10 | reverse complement strand
TGTGGCAGGTCCCGTCCGCACAGGAAAATCCACCTTTATCAAGCGCTTTTCGGAGCTGCTGCTGCTCCCGAACATGGAGAACGACTACGAGAAGGAGCGGCTGACCGACGAGCTTCCCCAGAGCGGGGCAGGCCGCAGCATCATGACCACCCAACCTCGGTTCGTGCCGGCAGAGGCGGTGAACGTGACCTTCGAGGAAGGCGTGTCCTGCCGGTGCAAGCTTATCGACTGCGTGGGGTACATGGTCCCCGGCGCCGTGGGCGACCGGGAAGGGGAGGGGCCTCGGATGGTCACCACCCCCTGGTTCGACCACGATATCCCCTTCTCCCAGGCGGCGGAGGTGGGCACCACCCGGGTCATCCAGGAGCATGCCACCATATCCATCGTTATGACCACGGACGGCTCCATCACGGACCTGCCCCGGGACAGCTACGAGGAGGCGGAGCGCCAAGCCATCGAAGCGGCCAGGGCGGCCAACAAACCCTTTGTGGTGGTGGTCAACAGCACTGGCCCTGAGGGAGAGCCTGCCCAAGCTCTGGCGAGGGACATAAGCAGCCGGTATGGGGTGACCGCCGTGCCCCTGGACGTGAAGAACATGTCCGGAGCGGAGGTCCGGGAGCTGATCACACAGATCCTGTACGCCTTCCCCGTAAAGCTGGTGGAGATCAGCGTGCCGGGGTTCCTGCGGGCCCTGTCGGGGGAAAGCCCCCTCATGGAGGGCGTCCTCTCCCTGCTCAGGGAGCTGTCGCCCCAGGTGCAAACGGTTGGTGACTGCGGCAAGCTGGTGGAGGGCATGCAGTCCCTGGAGCACTTCAAAAAGGCGGAGTGGGAGGGCGCCGATCTGGGCACCGGCACGGTGACGCTGGCCCTGACGCCGGAGGAAAGCATGTTCTATACCCTGCTCAGCGAGGAGACCGGGGTGGAGATTGCGGACGATTTCGCTCTCTTCTCCGCCATTCGGGAGTTCGCCGCCGCCAAGCATGCCTATGATCGGCTCTCCAACGCCCTGGAGGAGGCGGAGCAGACCGGGTACGGCGTGGTCACGCCCTCCATGGAGGAGATGGAGCTCATGGAGCCGGAGATGTTCCGCCAGGGCGGCCGCTGCGGTGTGCGGCTCAGGGCCCGGGCCAAGGGGTTGCACATCGTGAAGGTGGACATCGACACAGAGGTCAGCCCCCTGATCGGCTCGGAGGAGCAGGCGAAGAACCTGATGGAGCATCTGAACGCCGCCCGGCAGGAGGACGTGAACGCCCTCTGGCAGACCTCCTTCTTCGGGAAGACGCTGCAGGATATGGTGACCGAGAACATGCAGGGAAAGTTGGGCGGCATGCCCGTGAACGTGCAGCAGAAGATGCAGGGCACCATCGAGCGCATGGTCAACGAGGATTGCAACGGGCTCATTTGTATTCTGCTTTGAAATCTGGACACCCTAACTACCGGCTCCACGGGGCCGGTAGCATTCTTTTTGGAGGAGGACACATGAACACCCGCACCGATATGGCTCACGAGGCCCTGCAGCGCTGCCCTACCCTGTCCGGGGTGGAGGAGGAAAACGAGTCGAAGGGCCGCATGCGCATCTCACGCATCCGGGTCCGGACCCAGGCGGCGGAGCGCAAGCTGGACAAGCCCCGGGGCAGCTACATCACCTTGACGCTGCCGGATGGAGGCCTTTCCAGCAAGGAGGTCCGGCAGGAGGCGGGCCGGTGCCTCGCCTTTGAGCTGTCGCTTCTCATGGGGGAGGTGAAGAGCGTGCTGGTGGTGGGCCTGGGCAACCGGCACGTGACCCCGGACGCTCTGGGGCCTCAGACCATTGAAAGCCTCTTCGTCACCCGCCATGTGCAGAACCATTTCCCGGAACTGCTGCCCCCGGGCACCCGCACGGTGGCCGCCTTTGCCGCCGGGGTCATGGGCATGACCGGCGTGGAGACGGCGGAGGCTGTGGCGGGCATCGTCTCCGTGCTGCAGCCGGACCTCATCGTGGCGGTGGACGCCCTGGCGTCCTCGGAAAGCGACCACGTGGGGACCATGGTCCAGCTCAACGACACGGGCATTTCCCCCGGAGCGGGGGTGGGCAACTTCCGCATGGGGCTTAGCAAGAGCACCCTGGGCATCCCGGTCATTGCCGTGGGCATCCCTCTGGTGCTGACGGCGGAGGCGATCCTCTATTCCGGGCTTCTGCGCATGAACGCCCAGGAACTGTTTTTGAAAGCGAAGCGGCGGCTGGGCGGCGACTTCCTCTCCATGTGCGTCACGCCCAAGGACATCGACGCCATGGTGAAGGATGGGGCCGCCATCCTGTCCTATGGGCTCAACCTTGCGCTTTTCGGGGAGAATTATGGGACGCTGGAGGGGCTCATGCGATAATCCGATCCCCCTATGCATAGGGTGATCGTGAGGAGGTGTATGAACCATGACACACCGAAGATCCACCATAGCCCCGGCCCGTTCGGAAAGTTTCATTCAACTGATATTCTTTTTACTGCTGTTTTTGACCGTCCTGCGGGTCATCGACCTGCTGCCGGCAGCGAATGCCGACGCGAAGCCTGCCTTTTCCCGCGGGACGCCGCTGCCTGCACCTGCATCGGATAATACGGAGGAACCTGTGGCGGAGCCAGTGTGGACGGAAGCCCCACTCTCCATCTCACAGATAGAGACGGCCCATCTCTCCCATGGTCTCGATCTTCGGGGGAAGGTCCCTAAGATACTCATCTACCATACTCACACCACCGAAGCCTATACGGCCACAGCGTCCTCCCCCTATATGCAGACCTCCTCCTACCGCACGGCGGACGCCGGCAAGAGCGTGCTGGCCGTGGGGGAGGCCCTGGCGGAACGGCTGCGGACCCAATATGGGTTTGCCGTCCTGCACGATACCACGGATCATGAGCCGCCCAGCCTGAAGACCGCCTATGACCGCAGTGAAAGGACCATGCGTAAGTATCTGGAACAATATCCCTCCCTGGTCCTGTTCATCGACGTGCATCGGGACGCCAGCTCGGATGTCAAAGATTACGTGGTCGTGGACGGCAGCCCCACGGCCCGGCTCATGTGCGTGGTGGGGCAGGGAACGAAATATAAGGACAAGCCGGATTTTGACAGAAACTATGCTTTGGCCGCCAAACTCACGGAGAACCTGCGGCACATCGAAAAACGCCTCGCCCGGGACGTGCGGGTGAAGACGGGCCGATACAACCAGCATGTGGGGCAGTTGAGCCTCCTGATCGAGGTGGGCCACAACGCCAACACCCTGGAGCAGGCCCTCCATGCCATCCCGTTCCTGGCGGAGAGCCTGGCCTTGACCCTGACTGAGATGGATCTCCACGAACCGGCCGGCGAGAACCCATCCGATCTTTGCCGCCTTTGGATTCCTGCCGGGGCGGGAATTGACAAAGAATAGGGAAAACGGTACAATCATATCTAGGAACATATAAAGGGAGGGAAGGCCCATGAGTACCATTTTCAAAGGTTCAGGCGTCGCCCTGGTCACCCCGTTCACCAACGGGGAGGTGGATTACACCGCCCTGACCCGGCTCATCGAGCTGCAGATCATCAGCGGCACGGATGCCATCATCGTCTGCGGCACCACCGGCGAGGCAGCCACCCTGTCCATGGAGGAGCGGGTGGAGGTGATCCGGTTCGTGGTGGATCGGGTCAACCGGCGCTTACCGGTCATCGCAGGCACCGGCGGCAACAACACCGCTGCGGTCATCGACTTCTCCCGGACGGCGGAAGCCCTGGGTGTGGACGGGCTTCTCATCGTGACCCCTTACTATAATAAAACCACCCAGAAGGGCCTCGTGGCCCATTACGGGGCCATTTGCGAGCAGGTCCATATCCCGATCATCGTGTACAACGTGCCCTCCCGCACGGGGCTCAACGTCCTGCCTGCCACCATGAAGGAGATCATGGATATTTGTGAAAACGTGGTGGGCATCAAAGAAGCAAGCGGTAACATCGAGCAGATCGTGAATCTGGCTGCTCTGTGCCCTGGACTGGACATCTACTCCGGCAACGACGACCATATCCTGCCTGTCCTTTCCGTGGGCGGGAAGGGGGTCATCTCCACCATCGCCAACGTGGTGCCCTCCGAGGTCCACAACCTTTGCATGGCCTTCTTTGCCGGAAAGCTGGACATCGCCCGAAAGCTCCAGTTCAGCCTCATCCCCATCTGGCGGGCGGCCTTTTGTGAGACCAATCCCATCCCCATTAAGACCATGATGGGAATGATGAACCTGTGCTCGCCTGAGCTCAGGCTCCCACTCGTTCCACCCACCCCAGAGGACGAGGACAAAATGCGCAAGGCGCTGAAGGACTTCGGCCTGATTTCATAAGGGAGGAGTTATGAAAAAGCGTGTTTTGATCAATGGGGCCCTGGGACACATGGGCCAAGCTGTCCTGGCTGCTATCAATGCGGGCGGCGACCTGGTCCCAGCCGTGGGTATCGACCTTCAGAAGGGAGCCTTTCCCGGCACCCTGTTTTCCTCCGCGGTAGAGGTGGACGTACCCTTCGATGTAGCCATAGATTTTTCCCGACCGCAGGCCACCATGGCAGTCCTGGAGCTGTGCCTCAGGGAGAGGAAGCCCCTCGTCACAGGGACCACGGGCCTGGGGGAGGCAGAGATGGCTCGCCTGAAGGAAGCTTCCAAAACCATACCCGTGTTCTATTCCCGGAACATGTCATTGGGCGTCAACCTGCAGCTCGCGTTGGTGCAGGCGGCGACCCGGGTGCTGGGGGATGCCTTCGATCCGGAGATCGTGGAGACCCATCATAACCTGAAGGTGGACGCCCCCAGCGGCACCGCGCTCATGCTGGCGGAGGCCATTGAGACGGCGCGCAGCGGGGGAAGCGAGCTGGTGTTTGGACGCCATGAAACGAACAAACGGCGGGACAAGACGGAGATCGGCATCCATTCCCTGCGGGGCGGCAACAAGGCGGGGGAGCACACCGTATACTTTTTAGGCACTGATGAAGAGATCATCATCACACATCGAGCAGGCAGTAAACGGGTCTTTGCTGAAGGAGCAGTGAAAGCCGCAGCCTTCATTTTATGTCAAATTCCGGGGTTTTATACCATGAAGGATGTCATCCACATATAGGATAAGTATGCAATGGGATTATGCAGCCTTTTTCTGCCAAATATGGCGAAAAAAGGCTGTTTTTGCGTGCATGTTCATAAAAAGTTCACATTTATAATGCTGTATTTTCTATAGTAATCATGGTATAGTGATAATGCATTATCCAGAAAATTTGGACCAATATGTAGAAACACAATATGTTGTGTCTGGAAAGGGGAGAACACACAATGAAAAAAATCGTCTCATTATTGTTGACGGCGATCATGCTCTTCTGCCTGCTGCCGATGGTGATGCCAGAGGATGCGATCGCGGCAACGGAGCTGGTGGCTTCGGGCGGTTCGTATTATTACGACGGCCACGAGCATACGGTCGCAGCTGAGGTGAAGGACGGAACGGGGTATACCATTCAGTACTCCTATTACTCTGTCTATGAGAAGGCGACATGGACTACGGATGTTCCGAAACTGATCGAGCCGGGCAGCCTGGTCGTCTATGTTCGTGCTGTAAAGGGCACGGATATCCTGACCCACGACCCGATCCTTCTGGAGGTGGTTGGAAACGCGCCCGCGGGCAGTACGGTCAAGATCATTGCGAACGGTTCCATCACTAAAGCGCCGGTGTACAAAAGCCCAGACACCAACAGTGAAAAGGTCGGCGAATTCATTGCAGGCGACAACTGCACCCTGGTGAGTCAGCAGGATAAATGGTTCGAACTCACGGATGGGACCACCACCGGCTTCGTTCACTTCGAATATGTGAAAATCACTTCACGGCCCAATGGCGGTGGTGGCGGCGGTACGCCGGATCTCACCAAGGTGGAGATCACAGCCTATGGCGGTACGTATCTGTACGATGGGAATGTGCATCGGGTCCAGGCCTCCCTGATCCATGGGGATGGGTTCACCCTCGAGTTTTCCGTGGATAACGGCAAAACCTGGACGACCACTGCGCCAGGGCTCACGCAGCCTGGCAAGCTGACTGTCAAGATACATGCCACCAGCTCTGTTGGTATCAAGGAGCACCCCGATGTTGTCCTGCAGGTCCTCGCTTCCCTGCCCAGTGGTACGGATGTCAAGATCAAAGCGCACGGTTCTACGACGAAAGCACCTCTGCGTCAGGGTCCTTCTGAATCCAGTCGTAGATTGGACAAGATAGATGCCGGCACCGTGGTCACCTTCCTTGCCAGTGAGGGCGAATGGATCAAGATCAATCATGGTGGATTGGAAGGCTATGTGTTCCATTGGTTCGTGGATCTCGAAGATCTCGAGATCAAGCCGATGATCACCTCCCAGCCGGAAAACACCTGGGTCATGGAGAACCAGAATGCGATCTTTACGATTATCGCACAGGGCCAGGGCGACATATCGTACCAGTGGCAGTGGTATAACGGTTCTGCCTGGCAGAATGTCGCGAGCGGCGGCACTTCGCCCTCCTATATCTTTAAAGCCACCTCTGCAGACAACGGCAAAAAGCTGCGCTGCGTTGTCACTGACTCCAACGGGAAGGTGACGTCCGATGTGGCGACGCTGACCGTCGTCACCACGGCGCCCATTATCGAACAGCAGCCGGAGAACGGCGGCTCTGTGGACGGCAAGAACGTGCGGTTTACCGTCTATGCCATCGGTGCGGAGAGCTACCAGTGGTATTGCCAGAAGCCGAACACCACCGATTGGAATCCTGTCGAGGCGGAAAGCGCCCATACGGCGTCCCTTACGGTCAAGCTGTCGACCCAGAGCAATGGGAGCAAGTATAAGTGCAAGCTGACGAACTCCATCGGTAGCGTAGAGACCAATGTAGTCACGCTTATGATCGTCAAGAAACCTCCAAAGATCGTCGTGCAGCCTGTCAAGAAGACGGCGAATGAAGGCGGTTCTGTGACCTTCACCATCACTGCTACCGGCGATGCGGTCACCTATCAGTGGTGGCGCAAGCTGAAGGGCAAGTCTTGGGAGGTTTGCACCGGTCCCACCGCGAAGACGGCCTCATACACGGAGTCGTCCCTCACTTACGATCGCAACGGTGCTCAGTATCGCTGCGTAGTGCAGAATGCAAAGAAGAAGGTCACCTCTAAGAGCGTCAAACTCACGTTGAAGGGCCTGGCGGCAACGATCTCGGTGCAGCCTTCTAATTGGAGCGGCGCTGATAAGACTATGGCGGTCTTCAAAGTGACTGCCACAGGAACGGGAACGTTGAAGTATCAGTGGTATTATCTGAAGCCCGGTTCCACCAAGTGGAAGAAATGCTCCGGCGCCAAGGAGGATACATATTCCTTTGTGGCTACCAAGAAGAAGAACGGCTACAAGTATCGTTGCGTCGTCACCAACAACGGTACGCCCGTCACATCCAGTGAAGCGCTGTTGACCGTATATTGATACACATCCATGAACCTAAGGAGCTGTTGCAGGCGAGCTGCAACGGCTCCTTTTCCATTTATCTGGGGCGAGGAACAGGTTTGCCCCTTTTTTCTCTGAACGGAGTGTGATATACTAAATAAAATAACTCGGGGGAGGTCCACGATGTCGATTCCCTTTGCGCACCTGCATGTGCATACCCAATATTCCCTGCTGGACGGGGCATCCCGCATCCCGGCCCTGGTAGCGCGGGCCAAAGCCCTCGGCCAGACCGCCATGGCCATCACGGATCACGGAGTTATGTACGGCGTCATCGACTTCTATCGGGAGTGCAAGAAGCAGGGGATCAAGCCCATCATTGGCATCGAGACCTATGTGGCCTCCCGTGGCTACACCGTCAAGGACGGGAAGCTGGACCGAGACTACGGCCATCTCATCCTTCTCGCCAAGGATGAGACCGGCTATCAGAATCTCATGCGCCTCTCCTCCGAAGCCTTTATTCACGGATTCTACTATAAGCCGCGCATAGACTACGACCTGCTTTCCCAAAATTGCCAGGGCCTCATCTGCATGTCCGCCTGCATCGGCGGCGATATTCCTCAGCACTTCCTACATGATCGGGATGAGGAAGCGTATGCCCTGGCCAGGCGCCTCAAGGATATGTTCGGCGAGGATTTCTATATCGAGCTCCAGAACCACGGCATCCGCGAACAGAAGATGGTGCTGCCCAAGCTGAAGAAGCTGGCCTATGACCTGGGCATCAAGACCGTGGCCACCAACGACATCCACTATACGGACAAGGAGGACGCGGAGGCTCAGGACGTGCTGCTGTGCATTCAGACCCAGCGATTCGTGGACGAGCAGGATCGGATGCGCATGGGGGCGGAGGAGTTTTACTGCAAATCTGCCGAAGAAATGCTTCAGTTTCTTCCCGGTGAGGAGAAGTCCCTCCGGAACACCATGGAGATCGTGGACAAATGCAACGTGGAGATCGAGTTCGGCAAGCGTCGGCTGCCCAAGTTCACGGCGCCGGACGGCATGGATAATCGGACCTACCTGCGCCAGCTTTGCGAGGAGGGCATGGCCAAAAAGGTGCCGGATGCCGGCAAGGAGGTCTGGGACCGGCTGAATTACGAGTTGTCTGTGGTCGAAAATATGGGCTTTGTGGACTACTACCTCATCGTCTGGGATTTCATCCACTTTGCCAAGTCCCACAACATCATGGTGGGCCCTGGCCGAGGCAGCGGTGCCGCCAGCCTCGCCGCCTACTGCATGGGGATCACGGACCTGGACCCCTTGAAATATGCCCTGCTCTTTGAGCGGTTTTTGAACCCCGAGCGGGTGTCCATGCCCGATTTCGATATCGATTTCTGCTACGAACGGCGGCAGGAGGTCATCGACTATGTGGGGGCAAAGTACGGCGAAGGCCACGTGTCCCAGATCATCACCTTTGGCACCATGGCCGCCAAGGCCGTCATTCGGGACGTGTGCCGGGTGCTGCGGGTGCCCTATGCGGAGGCGGATAAGCTGGCGAAGCTGGTGCCGAACCTGCTCAAGATCACCCTGAAGGACGCCATGCAGATGCAGCCGGAGCTAAAGACGCTCTACGACTCCGATCCCACCACGAAGAAGGTGCTGGATCTGTCCATGAAGCTGGAGGGGTTGCCGCGCCACAGCTCCACCCACGCAGCCGGCGTGGTCATCTCCGGCGTGCCCCTTGAGACGGTGGTGCCCCTACAGAGCAACGACGGGGTGCTGGTCACCCAGTTCCCTATGACAACCTTGGAGGAGCTGGGCCTCTTGAAGATGGACTTTTTGGGCCTTCGGACATTGACCATCATTCGGGATGCCCTCGCCTTCATTCGGGAGCAGGGGAAGGAAGCCCCGGACTTCTCCACCAACGATTTCTCCGACAAAGAGGTATACGACATGATCTCCCGGGGGGACACGGACGGGGTGTTCCAGTTGGAATCTGCGGGCATGCGCCAGTTCCTCATGCAGCTCAAGCCTGACTGCTTCGAGGACATCATCGCAGGCATCGCCCTCTACCGCCCAGGCCCCATGGAGAGCATTCCCCGCTATATCCGGGGCAAGCATGATCCCAGCTCCGTCCACTATGAGGATGAGCGGTTGGAACCCATCCTGTCCACCACCTACGGCTGTATGGTCTATCAGGAGCAGGTCATGGAGATCGTGCGCACCTTGGGCGGCTACTCCCTGGGCCGCGCGGACATCGTGCGCCGCGCCATGAGCAAAAAGAAGCATGACGTCATGGCCCGGGAGCGGGAGTACTTCGTCCACGGCACCGAGGGCGTGGAGGGCGCCGTGAAGCGCGGCGTCAAGGAGCAGGTGGCGGACCACATCTTCGACGAGATGACGGATTTCGCGTCCTACGCCTTCAACAAATCCCACGCCGCCGCCTACGCCTACGTCTCCTATCAGACGGCCTACTTAAAGCGCCACTATATGAAGGAGTATTACGCCGCGCTTATGACAAGCGTCCTTGGCGACGCCGACAAGATAATGCTTTACGCCGAAGAGTGTAAAAACTTCGGCATATCCCTGATGCCGCCCGACGTCAACGAGTCGGAGCCCGATTTTACCGTCTCGGGCGGAAACATCCGCTTCGGACTCGCCGCCGTCAAAAACGTCGGCGCGGGCGTCGTCGACTCGATAGTCGCCGAACGCAAAAACGGCGGCCGCTACGCCGACTTTTACGACTTCTGCCGTCGTCTCGCGGGCAGCGACGTAGGCAGCAAGACGGTCGAAA
>JAEEGF012507151.1_pt1 | contig 10198 bp, 3 predicted proteins | sample 9134171 | NCBI WGS metagenome assembly JAEEGF01 (sample SAMN16246542, study PRJNA631951) | gut metagenome | biome: gut microbiome; feature: rumen; material: AP-attached | host: Bos | place: Iran: Karaj | collected 2018-10 | reverse complement strand
TGCGGCCCTGCCAAGGCGAGGCCCTACATCATGCCACAGGTAAGCACTCTCAAAGCAATGGCCAGTCAGTATATTACAGTGTATAGCCCAATTTTTTAACGGACAACAAATTTGATGAATATCCCGTGCGCCAGCACGGTTATTAATTTGCGGCATTCAGTCACAAGACCAACTGCTAAATCGTTACCAAACTCAAAGTTGGGGAATAAACAAGGCCCGCCAAAAAAAGGCGGGCCTTGTCGTTATAGGGATATTGAGTGAGTCAATATCTTGCTGTGCCTGTAATTACCATGAACCGTAGAGCAGGTAGTTGATCAGGGTAGTGGCATCGGTGATGTCAATACCGCCAGTCAGGTCACAGTTGGCGTTGTCCATGTTGAGACCCTCGGAGTTACCGTAGAGCAGGTAGTTGATCAGAGCGGTAGCGTCGCTGATGTCAACATTGCCGCTATTATCCACGTCACCACGCAAGCCAGCAGCAGTGTGCTCAGTGATGGCGATGGGCAGGAGTTGTACCTTGCCGCCATAGTAACTTACCATAGCCTCGACGTCATAGGTCTTACCCTCCTCGATGGCGGGATACTCAATGTTCTCAAACTTGTAGACAGTCAGGGTGTCACCATCCACGATGTTGTACATGTAACGCTTCCAGTACTGGTTGATGCTGTCGGTCTCCTCTACCAGGGTGAGATCCTTAATCATGACGCGCTCGTTGATGTTGCTCTCGCCGAGTTGGTCACGGGTGTACTCGGTAGCGGTGATGGTCTGCAGTTCCTCATCGGGATCAGCAGCCACGCCAGTGGGATACTGATACTCATGGATCTTGCCACGGAAGATGTAGTGCTGGGCCTCCCAACCCTCGGCCAGGGTAGAACCCTCAGCGATTGTGCCAACGCTGCCGTAGATCAGGCCGAAGCCAGTGTTGTCCTTAATCCACAGGTTTTTGTCGTTCTGGTAAACCACAACAGCGGGACCGTAGAAGACGAAGTCGGTCTTGTTGTCCAATTCATTGGCGGCTGCAATGTTGCTCACCTCAGCACGCTTGGTATAGGTAGCGGTTACCTCAGCGCTCTCGGCATCACCCTTGACAGCCTTAGCCTTAACGGTAGTGGTAGCATTCAGAGTAAACGGAGTCTCATAGAGTTGATACTCACCATCACCGAGTGCGTAGTAAATCTGGGCACCCTCGGTCTCGCAGGTCAGGGTAACGGTTTGGGTACCGGTGAAGGAGCCACCAGCGGGATCAAATACGGGAGCCTCAACAGCAACGGGAGTTGCCTCGCCAGACCAAGAGATGAGCCAGAACTGCAGGTTGTTGTAGATACCAACAACACCGATAGCAGTGTAGTCACCGTCCTCGGGGGGCAGGTCGCTAAGGCTAATGTTGAACTGGTTGTAACCAGTCAAAGTGGTGCCGTCACTCAGGGTGACCGTGAAGCTCTTGCCAGAGCCAGTGTAGTTGAATTTCTTGATGTTCTTAACGGTCACATAAGCGTTAATCATCTCGTTGCTCAAGGCAGAGATCTCAACGGGAGCGGCAAGCGTTTCGTTGGTCTTGTCGCTGGCGCTTACGTTAGTGGCATTCTTGTACTCGGGAAGACCCTTATAGGTAGTCTTGGTCGCGGACCAGTTACTGTTCAATACCTGACCATTGGTCAACGTGGGCATTGTGCTTGCATTGTCCTGATAGAACTCACCAAAACCAGTAGCGTCGCGCAGGAAGGTATATTTGCCGTTCTGGTAGGTTACAACCACATCGTTCTCACCTGTGAAGGTGAACACGGAGTCGTTAGGCAGGGCGTTGGCCTGAGCCAGCGTGGTGATACCGGTAGAAGGTTCAACCTTGGTGTAGGTTGCGTGAGCCACAGCGCTCTCAACACCGTCCTTAACGGCCTTGGCATAAATCGTGGTGGTCTCGGTCAGGGTCAGGGGAGTAGTGTAGTCATTCCAAGTCTCGCCATTGTCGTAGTTGTACTTGATGGCAGCACCTTCCTCGGCGGTGATGGCAACAGTGATGCTCTCCTCGAATTCCTTAGCAGCAGGATCAAAGGTGGGGGCAGCCACAACAACGGTGGAACCGTCGTCAAGGGTAACGACAATCTGGGTAGCGCGAACCTGGTTGGTTTCAGCAGTAAAGGAAACGGTTTTAGCCTTACCTACCCATGTGCCGATGTAACCGTCAGTTTCATAGGTGTAACCAGCCTGTGCAGCAAAGCAGCCAGGACCATACTTGGCGGTGCCTTTAGCAGTACAGGTGAACTCAATCTTAATGATGTCAGCATCGGAAGAGGTGAAACTGAGCGTATGGCCCTTAAAGATGCGGAACAAAGAATAGTCAATGGAACCAGTATCGCAAGCGAGGGTCACATTGTCTTTGGTAATTTCCCAAGGTTCACTTGATACAGCGTCGAAATCGGCAGGTAAGAATGCGATACTACCATCCACGCCTTCCAACTTGGTGTAGGTGGCGTTAACGATAGTACTCTCTACGTTACCCTTAACGGCCTTGGCATAAACCGTGCTGGTTGTGTTGATGGTGAAAGGTGCGCTATAAGTGCTCCAAGTAGCCTGCTCATCAATGCTGTACTTAACAGTAGCACCAACTTCGTTGTTGGTAATTTGAACGGTGTAGTTATCCTGAAATTTACGAGATTCAGGCAATGAAGGAGCCAATACAGCCTCAATAACCTCGCCACCCAGGGTTACCTCAATTTTCTGGAGACGGCAGGTTCTGGTGCTACTAACCGTGAAATTGGCAGCATTTCCTACCCACGTACCAGTTGCGCCACTCTCAGAATAGACGCCGGTATTTGCAGTTGTATTACTGCCAAAGGTGTAACCGTCACCTGAAAAGGTGAAAACGGCCTTGGTGATGTTGTCGCCAGCGGAGGTAAGGGTTAACGTGTTGCCTACATAAAGGCGAACACCTGTACCTGTGGTGTAGTACTTAGGACCATTTGAGGTATTAGTGCCTTGGCTGAGATCCACAGTCACGTCACCCACAGTAAGAGTGCTGACTTCTTCTGCGTTCCCATAACCTTGAGCACTGAAGTCGATGGTCACTTCAGTTGCGGCCCAAGCCGACATGGTCAGCAGGGCTAGCGTGAGGAGAGAAAATAATTTCTTCATAAAAATGTGAATGAATTAAGAAGTTAATGAAATATGTAAATAAACAAGATGTTCATTATTAGTGCTTTATGTAAGCAGGGTCCGTTTCATGCTGCAAAGGTAAGGATATTATTAATAATGTGCAACACTTTGTGGTAAAAACAACGGCAAATTCAACTACTGCTTTTGGACATCCGCATCCTTGCTTTTCAAACAACTGGAACAATGTTGAACAACAGGAACAAGATCTTTTTGATGCATCCGCGTCCCTGCTTTTCTGTCGGCGGATTATGCGGATTAGATGGATTGTCGGCATCCGCACTCGGCTTTCAAACAACTTGAACAACAATGAACAACACAAACAACTTCTTTTTTTGGCATCCGCGTCCCTGCTTTTCTATCGGCGAATTATGCGAATTTAATGGATAATAGGCATCCGCATCCATAGGCCCGTATTACACTCATACCAAGCCGCCCCAAATTTCGGGAAATTATAGAAGAATTTGTTTTAATTTCTTGCGAGCCCTTGCGAGCAATCAAAAAACTTAGCGGCTTGGCGTCTTAGCGTGAGACCAAGATTGCGTCAGCCCAAAAAGTAGTTGTTCCTGTTGTTCATTGTTGTTCAAGTTGTTTGAAAGCCGAGTGCGGATGCCGTGTCCCAAGAGAGAGGTTGTTTGGTAGGGGGATAAAAACAATGGGCGCGCTTCAGCAGCGGGCCCATTGGGTTGACATTTTTTATACTGTGGTTATGAAAAAATGTTCTGTTTAGTTTCTTGTCTTTGGGTTTTCGGATTCCAGGCGCCAGTGTGGCGCCCGGAACCTAAATCCTTGGTTTAGCGAATCACCTTGGTGGTGCTGGTGGTGCCGTTGCTGTAACGGGTTACCACGATGTTCAGACCATCGAAGGGCTTGTCGCTCTGCATACCCTGGGCGTTGTAGTAAGTCGTGCTTACCACCTCGCCAATGTAGTTGACCTCAGTCACAGCGGTGCTGGGTGAGGGATCGGTTTGACCCCTGACAACATAGCCTACAGGATCATCATCCCTATCGCGCATACCGCTGGGAGCGGCAGCACCCTTCACCTTGTAGTAGAAGCGTACCACAATCTCCGGAGCGAAGCCATTAATCGGGGCAGCGAACTGCATATTGTTGGCATAGTCGCTCGTGATGAGTTTTTGATACTCAAGGTCATCGGCATCGGTGCACATGTATGTATCGAGCAGGAACCACTTGCCGGGACGAGCGCCGCCATCAACGATGGCTATGGGCGCATTATTGTCATTATAGGACCATGAGTAGTTGCGCAGCGACTCGCTCTCGTCATACAGCCATACACGGAACATGTAGGGCTCATATTCGATATTGCCTGTGGGCAGGATGCCGGTTGCCGATACCTCGGCGAAGTACAGGCTGTAAGCCACGCTGTCGGGTTCAGTAACCCACCAGTTCACGCTGGGATTCCATCCACCGTTTGCACCAACTTGACGCTGAATCGTTGTCGAGTTGCTGATTTGCACATCACCGGTGTGAACAGCCCAGACGGGAGCGCCATAACTGTTGTGCAGCGAGTCTTCCACATAGTAGCGGCGTTCAATACCGGTGGTCCATACAATAGGTACATAGGACACATAGTCGGTCTTGGCTTCAGCCACAATTCCGCGGTAGTCAAGGAGGTGACGCTCACCGGCAGGATAGATCTCGCCCAGATGCGGGTTGTCAACGCCACCCGCGCGGCTCTGCATCTCCTGATAGTCACCTGCTGAGCGGCGCTGCAGCACGCTCAAGTAGTTGCTCCAAGCGTCAGCGGGAAGACCGTTCTTCTTACTGTTGATGGTGTAGTAATAAGGAGCACTGGTGGGCGACAGCGTCATGTCAACCTCGGCGCTGATAACATCGTCGGGCAGGAAGTTGCTGGGATCGGTATCGTTGTCCAGTTCATTGAGCGTGTAGTAACCCTCGATGTCGGCACCGGTGTGCTGGATGGGCACCTCGGCGACACTACTCAGGATGGTGGTGTCGGGCGACTCATACTTGAGCACATAAGCGTAACGTACCGGGTGGTCGTTGGTAGCGGGAATCTGCACGTTGAACTGGTCAACGATGGGCAGGTTACCCAGACGTACCATACCATTGACTGCAGGAACAAACTTATACAACTGGATGTTCTGGCCAGTAGAAGTGTTGGTATAATAGCGGAAACGATAGTTATTGGTACCTGTTGCACTATTGAAACGCAGACGGGGATTGCTATCACCATTTCCGGTGATTACTGCATTTCCGCCGTTAAACGAAATGCTGTTTCTGTAATATGTGGAAGTGGTTGTGCTATAGTTCAGACCTGAACTACTACCAGTATAACCAATGTAATAACCGCTAGCACTCTGGATATAATACTGGGTATCGCTATATCTAGTGATGGTAAACGTAGCGGCATTGAGAGCATCAGTAGCCTCGATTACACCATCGCTGTAATTTACACTAATGACATTGTTGCCTTGATCCGCGGTAAGAGCACCGTTAAAGGCCACATTATTGTTCTCGCAGACGATGAGGTATTTTGCACCCATCTCAAGGTCAGCGGCACTGGTTACCTTAATATAAGAATCACTGAGCGCACGGGTGGATGCAGTGGTGTTGACGTTGTTCCAGGTGTAGTTGGCAGCCTCGGTGTTGGTCATCACCTGCCTATCCTCGTTGACGGCAATCCAAGCAGTCTTACCGGCGTCACGGGAAGCATTGATGACAACATTCACATTGGTGTTGCCGTTCAATACGCTTGCGGGGATGCGGATGTAACCGCCACCCTCCAGGTAGTAATAGTTAGTGCCGGGATCCTTAGCCATGAATGAGCCATTGGTTAACTCCCAACCACGGGACTCAATGGTCTGATTAGCATTCCAACTGGTGATAGCGGTGTTACCACTGGTCACGGTGATGGAGAAGAAGTTCACGTCGTAACTGCTGGGCTGGATCACGATGTCACCATTACCCTTAACGCTCAGCGTACCGTTGTCCTCAACGCCCATCGCATGACGGGTGTACTTGCTGTTAGCGGCACTGGGAACGGGCTCAATCTCCTGGTTCTCATAAGCCACGGAGTAATCCACGGTCTGGCCGTTGTTCTTCACCTCGAAGTTCAGCGTGGCGACCTTGGTCTTGGGCTCGGGCTTGTTGAAGTCGTAGCGCCACAGCGTGTACTCGTTCTCGCCATTATCTATGCGGGTGGTGGTCAACGCGTTCTCCTCGTTCTCGTTGTCAATCGCCATGAAGTTGCGGTACCAGTTGGTCACATTGGGCACGTCGAAATCGCTCTCGTAGTGCTCCATTGCCAGCGACAGGAAATCGTTCCAGCCGGGGATGACCACGGCGTCCATGTTACTCCACGCAATGAATCCGGGATGGTCGCTATCAGTGGGGCGACCCTTCACCTGATAGGTGATGGTGTAACTGTGCTCGTGCTGCGGCACGGTGTAGTCATAGTGGGTGCTGTTCGTCACCGTCAGGGTGTCCAACTGCTGGTTACCCACCGAGTCGGTCAGCACGATAAAGACGGTGTACTCCTGAGGAACGGTACCACCCGACATCTCGTCCAGCGACGAGGTCCAGTCGAGGTTCACCTGATAAACGTGCTCGGTGCTCGTCGGCTCGGCTTCCGCATCGAGGTGGATCGTGTAGAGGCCCACCTTGGGAGCATAATCCTTGTTATACTGAGCGTAGTTGAACATGAAACTCGGCACATTCATTCCATTGACAAGCACTTGACCATTAATATTCCTATACGGGTTCATAATGCGGCCATCAACCGAGAACGGACCCGCCGTGTTTCCGTTGGTGTAATGAATCAGGTACTCATTATCTACCCAATACTTCAGACGGTAGTCGGGGATAAAGAAGTTCATATCCGACATGGCGTAGGCCTGTGTGCCCGCGTTGCCCGACATTGAGAACTGGTGGGCGTTATCAATCACCGACGCGCAGTCATGCACCACATCATAAACCTTGCCGTCCATCATCTCGATGTAGAAGTCGTTGATCTCGTCACCCTCGCTGCCTCCGGTGGGACTGAACTCCTCAAACATCTCCTTGAAGGGTACGCGCTCACCCATCAAGCCATATTGTTCCTGCAAGGCGAGAACCTCGTCGGCTTTCTCGCGTGCCTGACCCTTGCCCAGGAAGAAGAACTTGTTATAGGTTCCCGTGCAGTTGAACACGGTACCGGCCGACATACCTTCACCGATGCGCAGACCGTCGGTCAGCAACTGGATCGATTCAACGTTATTAGTGAGATACTCGATGACCTCCTCCTTGGAGGTAAAGATGTTCATCCAGTTGTTCGCATCGTACTGATTATACTGCTTCGGGCCGACTACGGTATTGTTCTTTACTGAAACAAGCAGCACGGTGTAGCCCTCCTCGTTGGGGGTGTAGTAATTATCGTCGTTTTGCTCAGTACTGTTAACCGTCCATGTGTGGTCAGTATAAGAAGTCGACACACTTTGGCTACTCCCATTCACTGAAATGGAACGTGCGCCAATGCCCAAAAAAGAGAACTCTCGTGCATTAATGACAACCTGCACACTATTGTGGCCAGCCAGTAAACTGCTGGAAATCACAATGCTGCCATTGGTGTAGTAATAATCATTAATAAGACCATTATTAAAGTTCATGGTGCCTGACCATCCAGACGGGAGGGACGTGCCGTCGGATGAAGAAGACCAACTGGTAATCACCTGGTTGCCGTCTCTTACTACAATGGACTGGAAACCGACATCGTCATTGCTTGGTGTGATGGTGATGTTGCCCATTGCGGAAGCAGTGTGACTAGGAATATCCCAACCACCGTCGATGCCGCCATAATATACCTTGCGCTCGCGCACATTATTGGCGGTATAGGCGCTGTAGAAGGGGCCGGGGAAGCGTTTGTCCATATACACGAACCTCAGTAGTTCGTACATCTGGTAGGGATCGGTTGCGATCTCGGTCGAGGGAACATCAGTCCCCGACTCACCAGTCACGGGATTGCTCCACGAGTAGGTGAGCCCGTCATAGTAACTTTTGGGCTTCACAACAGATTGCGCCCAAGCACTACCGGTCCAGCCCACTGCCAGGAGCAGGCCGAACAATAGGGTTGTAAGTTTCTTTTTCATACTGTACAATATAAAAAATTAATAATCAAGAAATGTATAATCGACTTTATCCTTATCCACAAGTACATTGCATGTCAGTCATCCTCTGCATCTCAATTTCCACAGTCATGCGTTTTCACCGTAAGTGGGCTTGTTTACACGAGTGGGGCAACGGGTCGGTTATGATAATTGCCTACCTACAGATTCACTCGTCGGCTTCATATACGAGTTCTTGCAAATACTTGAATTATTTCTGCAAATATAATATCTTTTCCGTATGTCAAAGGCAAACGGAGGCTTTTTCAACAAAAAACTATCATTTACTGTAGGAACAAACAGCAAGGACCAGTCATTTCCCTCCCAGTTTCGGGAAATTAAAAGAGAATTATTTTTAGATTTCTTGCGAGCCCTTGCGAGCAATCAATAAATCTTAGCGACTTTGCGACTTAGCGTGATCCCCCACGATCGCTGTATTTCTGTCGGCGAATTAAGCGGATTAGATGGATAATAGGCATCCGCGTCCCTGCTTTTCTGTCGGCGAATTATGCGGATTAGATGGATAATAGGCATCCGCATCCATAGGCACGAATTACACTCATGCCAAGCCGCCCCTAATTGACCGCCCTACGGGCGGGAAATTAAACAAATTTTTATTTCAATAATTAATTTGAAAAATTTCCCGTGCGCAGCACGGTCAAACGTGACGTCATTCCATAGCAAGGTCAACTGCAATATCGTTCCCATAAATTAATTAGATTTCTTGCGAACCCTTACTAGCAATCAAAATATCTTAGCGGCTTGGCGACTTAGCGTGGTCCCAAGAACGCGGATGCCCAAAAGAGAAGTTGTTTGTGTTGTTCATTGTTGTTCAAGTTGTTTGAGGAAGGGGTGCGGATGCCCCAATTCGTATAATCCGCATAATTCGCCGGCAAAAAAAGAGAACGCGGACGCCCAAAAGAGAAGTTGTTCCTGTTGTTCAACGTTGTTCAAGTTGTTTGAAAGCCGAGTGCGGATGCCCTGCCCCAAGAGAGTGGTTGTTTGGTAGGGATAAAAACAATGGGCGCGCTTCAGCAGCGGGCCCATTGGCTTACATTTCTTATTATCTGTGGTTATGAATAAATGTTCTGTTTAGTTGCTAGTCCCTAGTTCCTAGTTACTAGTCTTTGGGTTTTGGATTCCAGGCGCCAGAGTTGGCGCCCGGAACCTAAATCCTTGGTTTAGCGAATCACCTTGGTGGTGCTAGTGGTACCGTTGCTGTAACGGGTTACCACGATGTTCAGACCATCGAAGGGCTTGTCGCTCTGGATACCCTGAGCGTTGTAGTAAGTCGTACTTACCACCTCGCCAGTGGCAGTGCCGAAGATATCGAAGATACCGGTGTCGCTGCCGGGATCCTGGCCACGTGACTCGGAACCGTTGGCGGGACGGGCGGGACCGTCATCGCGATTGTTCCAACCCTGTACCATGTAGTAGAAGCGCACGTAAACCTTCAGGTCGGTGATGTCGGTGGCGGCACCATACTTCATGTTGCCGTTCCAGCCGGGATTGTTAGCGGTGGGTGCATCGTTGCTGATGCCCTTGCTGAACATGATGCTCTCCGACTCGCCGTCCCAGGTCCAGGTACCGCTGTTGATGTCGTAACTGCCAAGGCAGTACTTGCCGGTGATGGGACCACCGTCCTTCAGACCGATCTGGGTTTGAGCGCCCGTGTTAGGATCGGTGTACATGACGGGCTCAAACGCGCGGAGTTTGCCGCTTGCACTCTCTACGAACACGCGGAACATGTAGGGCTCGTAGGGAATGTTCGAGACGGCTGCGCTGGGCAGTAAGCCCTCGGCACTGGTGGAGAGGAAGTAGAGCGTGTAGGCCTGAGCGCCTTCCACGTCACCCTCGGTCCAACTAGTGGACGGGTTGGGAATCCATGTTGTTCCGCCGTTCTCAGTGGCTACTTGCTTCATCTGCTT
>JAEEGF011227738.1_pt1 | contig 10199 bp, 6 predicted proteins | sample 9134171 | NCBI WGS metagenome assembly JAEEGF01 (sample SAMN16246542, study PRJNA631951) | gut metagenome | biome: gut microbiome; feature: rumen; material: AP-attached | host: Bos | place: Iran: Karaj | collected 2018-10 | reverse complement strand
GTATTTAAAACGTTTATAATCAGACTGATTTACAAGAAATTCATTTTCCTTTGCTTCAAAATAATCATAAATTTCCTTTGCTTCCTCATACTTTTCCTGATCATATAAAATTTCTAATTTTGTCCAAAGAATATCTCTCTTCATTTCAGAACCAATATTATTGTCAGGCAAAATAATTTCAAAATATTTCATTGCTTGTTCATTATCAGGATCTTTTTTCATCAAATAACATCTACCAATGAAGAAAGGCGCTTCTGGAAACATTTCTGGTTTATAATTATAAGCTTCTTTCAGCAATTTCAATGCTTTTTCGAAATCATCAGATTCATAGAAAACAAGACCTTCTCTATAAACATCTTTTACATGTTTTTCGTATTTAACTTTTGATTCTAACTCTGACTTACCTGGGTAATTCGGATAAACCTGTTCAAGTTCTTTTAAATTTGACAGCGCAGTATCTATATCTCCATCTTTAAACTTAGCTTTTGCTGAAGCCAGCAACTCATCTGCCTTTTTAATTTTTTCTTCTTCAGGATCTTTCTCTTCTTTTATTTCTATTTCTTCTTCTTCTTTCGGCTTTAATACTTCTTTTTGCTCTGGTTCATCAAAGTCTAATCCGTCATCGTCAAAATCAAATTCATCAGATTCTTTTGAAGATTTGGTTTCTTTCTTATCAGTCTTAGCAGCAATTTGAGTTTTTTCCTCTTTTATTTCTGCGTTTTCTTTTATGGGTTTTTCTTTTTTGGGAACAGAAGAAGTATCGATTTTTGTCAATTCAGCTAAGTCATCATCAACTTCAACATCACTTCTGTCCGCATAATCTTCTTCTGCATCAGAATCGGTATTATAATCGGAAAAATCAGAATTACCCTCAGCAATAGTAGGATCATTTTCAAAAGGACTTACAGGCACTTCTACTTCATCATTATCATATGCTATTGGAGTAGAACGAATCAAAAAATTACAATCTTTAGTTATTTTTTTAGCTGTAGCAACACCATACTGCTTACAGTTGTAAAGAAATTGAAAATCATTGAATACAACAGGTGATTCCGGCATAGCCTCCAAAACTTTACTCATTTGATCAAAAGCTTGAGAAATATTGCCTTTTCTGAATAAAATTTTAGCAGACACATAATTTGCCATAGCTTTCCCATTATTGGAAAGGGCCGTGCCAATATACATTGAAGCCCTGTCATAATCACCTTTTTGGAAAGCAATATCTGCAAGAATAGTAAATATGGCTGCATCATCAGGGCTAACCTTAGCCTGCTTCTGAAGTTTTAAATTAGTTCGTTCAAGAAGGTCTATCTTTAGTGATCTCAGCTTAGAATCCAGCATCAAGCCAGATAATTCACGCTGCATAAGTTCATTATAAGCCTCACCATACATTTGAGCGCTCATAAAAGTTCTTAGCGTCTGATAATCACTGTTATCAGCATAACATAGCCCTGAAAATAAAACTATTATAAATAGTATCAGCCAGTTTCTTTTCATTCAAACAAATTTGCACCGCAATGCTGGCAGGTATAAGCTCCCTGAGCATTTCCTTTTCCACATGAAGGACAGGGGATTTCTCCTTCTGCAAGCGCTGGTGCTACGTCTCCTGAGTCTGTTGTAGTTTCTGAAGCATTGTCTGTGTTGCCTGGTTCTGCGTTAGCAAAGTCTGCTTCTGCATTTTGATTAGCAAACATCTTTTCCATTACAGAAGCAGCCTCATTTGCAGCCTGTGCAGCATTCCATTTCTGAACCTTTTCATAAGCCACTTGAGCGGCTTTTAAACCATTCTGGAAAGCAACATTATAAGGATTGCTCTGTAAAAAGTTTGCATAAATATCAAGCAATTCCTGCAAACGATTCTGTTTCTTATATGCTTCCAGCAAAATAGAATGGACATACTCATTGTTGATGTCATTATTTATTACCTGTTCACAAAGTTGTAAACAACTATCATACTGTTTCATTTTGAGGTAGACATTAGCAACACCAAGCAAGAAAGCCGGATCTGGAGAACCTATTTCCATCATTTTCTGGAAAACTTTCATTGCTTTATCGTCAGAACGATTCTTTTTTAAATAATAGTTTCCTAACGGCTTAAGAACTTCAACGTTATCGTGATCCAAATTAAGCCATTGTTCTAACACCCCTACCCCTTCTTCGCTAAGATTCTTCTGTTGAGCATAATAAGAACCCAATAATGAAACAAGAGCTATATTTCTAGAATCCTTTTTATATAAGTTCAATAACTCTGTTAAAGCATCAGGAGAAAGACTTCTTTGGCCAAGATATGCGTAACCAAGCCATGTATGAGCTTCTTCATTCTTTGGAGCCAAAGTTATCAAATGTTTACATTCACCTATAGCACGGTCATATGCTCCCTTCTTCAAATAACATTGAGCAAACAATCTTGTTATTTCCAATGTATCTGCAGGAGTTAAATATTCAGAATGTCTTACATCCAATAGTTCTTTAATCGCATCATCGTATGATTCACGCTTAAATGCTGCTCTCGCACTTCTAATTTTTGCATCTTTATTGTAAATAGGCATTCTTTTATGCATAATCCAAGCTACCCATCCTAGCAGGATGAATACTGCAAAAATTATAATTTTATCTAAGAAAACAACGCTTGATTTAGCTAATTTATCGTTGATTTCAGGATATTCAGGGTCAGAATCTCTAACGGCCTTAAAATATCTATAAGCAGAAGAAGTATCACCTGCATCGAGCTTTATACTGCCTAAAATAAACTTAGCACGGTTATTTTCCGGTTGAACAACAAGCTGCTTGCCTGCATATTTTTCAGCTTCTTCAAAATTCCCAGTATTGTAATAAGCTTCAGCCAGATAACTATATAGCTGTTCGTTCTGGTCTTCAGGAATTTTCTTTAATATTTTAATAACATCTTCATAATCCCCTGAATTACGTGCGCTTACCGCACTTTGCCAACCCGCTGTATTATCCTGATCTCTTTTAACATTTTTAAAACCTTCATCAACTTTGCTTCTATAACTAGAAAGTGCTTTATCAGCCTCTACTAAAGCCAAAGCTTTATTTAATGAAGATAAAGTATTGGTAAACTTCTTTTCTGCTTCGCCTTTTTCCTTGTCATAAAAATTTTTACCGCGTTCAATATAACCATTTAAAACTCTTTCGCGTTCTTCTTTCTTTAAAGGAACTTCAGCAAGGTCAATCTTACTCAATAAAGCCTTTGTTTTAGGTTCTAATTCATCTAACTTTTTCTTAGCCTTATCATTTCCGGGATACTTTTCTACAAGCTTAACCAGAACTTCACGGCCATCTAACCAATATCCGTCTCTAATAGCTTTATTTGCGATAGCAATTTGTTTATTAATATCAACTTCATCATCAAATTCAATAATCTTATTCTTTATTGATTCATTTTCCGGTTGATATTCCTGGGCCTTATTCAACAAATTTTTGGCTTTTTCATATTCACCAGCTTTTTGGGCAGACTCTGCCTGCGTGACAAGGTTCTTAACATTATTATCAATATCATTTTTTATCTTATGAAGTAGTTCTTTTGCTTCTACGTTTTTATCAAACTCAAATCTGAAAGCATAATCTGCATCTACCTTGGCTTTATCCAAATCACCACGTTCATAAGCAATCTGGGCAACAATATAATATAGTTCGCCCATTTCCTTATTTTCATATTTGGAACGTTTATCGGTATTTTTAGAGAGAATTAACTCTCCCTGCTCGTAAGCTTCATCTTTTTTATCTGTATTAAAAAGTTCTTTTACTGATTCAAGCCCCATTTTTAAATTACCAGGCTGAACCCTTAAGATTTCCTTGCGAATTTCTGCTTTTTCTGCAGTATTAGCCGTAGTCTGAAAATCCTCAGTAAGAACCTTTACATATTCTTCAGCATAAGTAGGATTATTAGGCTCTACCCCATTTGCTTTGCGAAGCATTTTTGTCATTTCTTCACGTTTACCCTTCATTCTAAGCAAACGGGAAGCATTATAACAGGGTTCGCCCCATTTGGGTTCTAAAGCCATTGCTTTTTTCAGCAAAATAACAGCTTCGTCAAAACGCCCTGATTCTAAGGCAATAACGCCTTTACGGTTAAGTTCTTTAGCTTCGCTGCTTTGAGCATAAACAGAAGAACAAAGATTCGTATTACTAGATAAAAGAGATACAAATAGAACTAATAATAATGTTTTTTTTAAGCGGTTCATGACAGCCTCAAATTTTTTTAGTATGACCGCTTATAGTTTATGATATTTTTGTAACTTTTGCTAGTGCTTTTAGTGCACATCTTCTAACATCTGGGTCAGTATCTGCTGTAAGGTCTTGTAGAACGTCATTGAACTGCAATGCACCAATTTCACCAAGTGCCCAGGCAGCTGAAGAACGCATCTGTTTGTGAGAAGACTGAATCATCTGCTTCAAAGTAACGATTGCGCCAGTTCCTCCCAATTTCCATAAAGCAGTTGCAGCATTGCTTCTAACACGATTATTCGGGTCATTCAAAAGAGGGAGTAAAAGTTCTACTGCTTGAGTATCATTCAGCAATCCAACGGCTTCAACAGCATTTGCCCTGACTCTAGAGTCTGAATCTCTCAATCCCATAGCTAAAAGCGGTAAAGTCTGAGGAATTGCAGCAAGCCCTAGACATCTTATCATCATAGCTCTGTTTCTAGAGTTTTCTTCTCTAGTATATTTTTCGGTTAATCTTGCCATAGCAATATCTACACTCAGCTTTAATGCGACTGCAACAATAGTTTCTCTAATAGCAGGTTCTTCTTCTCTGATAAAAGCTTCGATAAGATTGGCAATTACCCGCGGTGATCCAACTTTTTCAATACTTAAAACAGCTCGATTTCTTACTGTTGGAGAAATATCATTCAATAATCCAACCAGTAAATCCAACGAGCGTTCTTCTTTTATTTCACCAAGAATATAAGCAGCCGAAGCACGCTTTCTTGTATTTGGGGAACGAAGTTCTTCCGCTAAATTGCTTAATCCGTAGCGAACGCCCCTTTCCCACAAAGCTTTAATAGCATTTGCTCTGACTCTGTTATTAGAATCATTTACAAGTGATTTAAGCAACTCTGTTATTTCTGGTCCATCGATATAACCTAATGCTTCTACAGCATTAGAGCGAACTCTATCATCATTATATTCTAAGAAAGCTCTTAATAATGGGACAAATTCCAACGATTTGTAATTACCTATAGTCATTACAGCAGTTGCAACCAAAGATGTATCTTCTTCTTTTCTTAAAAACTCACACAAAGCATCTTTTACAAACTGATAATTACGATGATTTAAAGCATATAATGCTTCATGTCTCAAAATACCATTTGGTGAATCCAAATAAGCAACAATCATTCTTATTACTTCTTCGCTGTCACTTTTTTTAGAAGCTTTCATTGCTGCAATAACAATTTCCGGTCTTCCATCGCGAAGAGCTTCAAGCAGGAATTCATCAACATCGGTCATATCATATTTCAGAATACTTTTCAGACAAAACAGACGAACACTTTTATCTCTATCCTGGAACAACTTCTTTAATGTGGTCTTATCCATTTGGTTAACCTCTGGTAAATCTAGTTGGATTCTGTCTCATCTGCTAAAGATATCTCGAAATCTCTAACTTTATTAGATAAATCAGTAACAACTACTTTTTCTGGACTGATAGAAGCAAGTTTATAGTTAGTGCGTCTCACTTTACTTCCTACTCTGGTAAGCAATAATTCATTAGAATTGCGAAGAATAGCTATTTTATCATTACCAACTGTGTAAAAACCATGATAAGAAATATCTGGTTTGCTTATTACTTCTTCAACAACTTCTTGAACAATTTCAACGATTTCAGGTTTATCAATTTCTTTAAAAACATTTCGACCGTCTAAGAAGGGGTAAGCTGTATTTCCTCTGAATCTGATATCTATATTTTCAGATATATTCGGGAAACTTGGGAAAGAAATAGGAGAAGGAAGAGTTAAATTAGCAGAAGTAGCTGCAGTTTTTGCTGCTGGTGCCGCACTAGAAACAGTAGTAGTTTGTCCTCCTCCTGCTCTCTTGCCAATTCCCTGTTCTCTGAGTTCCTTAGCTCTTCGCATTGGTTTGAATACTTGCGCATCCAGAAAAAGAATAAGTAATACTATAGCAAAACCAATAGACATTACCTTATTCTCTTTTATATAATCTATTAAGCTTTTATTTTTCATAATAATTCTACCTTATATTATGACTTGAAGAACGTTGATAATGTAAGTTTCATACTTATATTACCGTGCTTATCACTTACTGGCGCATTAATTTCAAGATTACTTATTTTAACTAAGCGACCCATTGCGTTTTCAACTTCCCACAAAAATCTTTTCATCTTGTTATACTGACCTGTAACTGTTGCATTAAACTTGAATTCAAGATATTTGCTGGTTTCTGCAGACTGAGTTGGAGAATCATAAGTTGAGTTCTGAATCAGTATATCTAAGGCTTTGGCTTTACGCTGAACCTGCTCAATGAAAATCGTATAATTGTCAGATTTTTCTAAGAGCTTTTCAAACCTTTCGTTAACTTCATCTTTCTTTTTATCTATCTGTTTATTAATGTCTTCTAACTTTATTTTTCTATTATCCTTTTCTTCTTCAGCTTCTGATATCTTCTTTTTAAGAGAAGCCAGTTCCGTATTCTTAGCTATGACTTCTTTTTTCTGTTTAGTGCTTACAGAGCCAAAATAATAAACCATACCCAAGATACATATGATTATGACCCCATAGGTAACAACCCGTTCTATTATAGATTGTATTTTTGTCTTCACGATGTTTTCCTTTTACTGCTTCGGAGTTGGTTTATATTGAAACTCTAATATAAAGTTCTGAACAATACGTTCGGCAACAACAGCACTTTGATTGCTTCTTAAACTAGCTTTGAACTTACCGCTACGGTTCAGTCTGTTTGTAAATTCAAGAATATCCTGAATAGTAGAAGCTTCTCCGTTAATTGTAAAACGAACATTCAGAGTATTTAACTTTTTAGGATTTAAGTCTTTCAAAACTACACTATCAGGAACACAAGATTCCAAAGAGTTTAAAAAGACCACTACGTCAGTAGCCGGAGTATCTAAATTCTTATTTATAAACTCAATACTTTTTCTGACTTCATTAATTTTTCCAGCATCTGGCTTCATATTGTTTATTTCAGCATATTGAGATTCAAGCCTTCTCTTGCTATCAGCAATCTGTTTATCAATTCCAGCAAAAGAAGCCTTATTCTTTATCATAGTTGTTCCTATAGAAGCTATAGTTATTATTATTGCAACTATTGCAAAGAATAACCCTATATTATCACGCGGAGAACTTCTATATTCATCGGGAAGCAAATCAAATCTGTATTTCATTTTTTACTCCCTGCAAAAACAGCCACAAGCTGCTGCCAAAGAATTCTTTTCTGCATCACCGACAGCGTTACCATTTGCGTATAACTGATACAAGTCACAGACTCTTCTGACTGGAGTATTGAGATTTGCAGCCAGTAACACGCTTATATTTTCAAAATTGGCACCGCCGCCAGAAATTACTATTTCATGAATAGTGAATTCTCTGAACTTAGTAAGATATAATTCTATTGTATTGAATATTTCACGGCAAAGAACGGAAAAAACATTTTTTATGACAGTATAATTATATTGAACTTCCTGTTCAGGAGAGAATTCTGGCAGGAAGAATATTTCATTTCTTTTAAACTGGTCAGCGTCTTCCTCTGAGACATGGAAATGACGGCTAATCTGACGAGTAAAATCGTAAGCACCTATAGGTCTATTCTGCATAGTCTTCAAAAGACCATCTTTGAAGACACCTATTGAAGTTGATTCATGTCCAAGCTGAACAAGACAGATATTCTTGCCTTTGTTATCTGTGCTAACAAGGTAATCTTCAATCAAATTTGCAACATTTAAGAAATTAGTATCTATAGCAACTGGATTCAAACCTGTTTTCTGAACTATTCCACCTATTTCAAGAAGATTATTCTTGAGAATAGCCATTATATAAGTAATATCATCGTCTTCATAGTTGCCCAATGATTTATGTACAACATACCAGTTATCATATGGAAGAGGCATGATTGGTTCCAGATCTTCTCTTATAGCATCTTCTGTTTCTTTTTTGGAATACCTTGGAGGAGCAACAAGCATTTCTGATATTGAGGAATGATCTGGAAGAAGTAAGAGAATACTTTCATTAGACAGACCAGCACCTTTTGCTAAAGAAGCAATATTATTTTTAACAGGCACAGCATCCATAATAGGAAGCTCGATATATGTAGATGCAACATAATCTTTAGGAGTATTGACAGACAAACACTTTTTTAAACGTATTTCACCTGAAGTCACTGATTCCAAGGTTAACAAGCGTGTTTCGTATGTTCCTACTTCTAAAACTGTTTTTAACTTAGCCATGAATTAATTTCCCATATGGATAGTAATATATTCTTCTACTGGAACTTCACCAGCCAATACCTTTTCAAGGCAGCAACCGGATAATGTTCTGACTTTGTGGTCTCTTAAATATTTATGAAGCTCTATCGTTGTTCGACGCTGGCTTATCATTTCTTTCAATTCAGGATTTACTTCTATAACTTCGTATAAACCTGTTCTGTCTCTGAAACCAGAGTTATTACACTTCTTGCAGCCTTGTCCGCGATAAAGAGTATAGCCTTCTAAGTCCTTCATTTTAAGGCCTAAGCTGGCAGCAACATAAGGAGTTATTTCTATTTCTGTTTTACAGGAAGGACATATCTTTCTGACCAAGCGCTGACCAACAAGCAAACAAAGAGCCGAAGCGTAAAGATAAGGGTCGATACCTATATTTTCGAGACGGCTTATGGTTTCAATTGCAGTATTGGCGTGGATGGTCGAGAAAACCATATGACCTGTTAAAGCTGCTTTAATTGTGATTTCTGCAGTTTCATAGTCACGAATTTCGCCGACGAGTATGATATCAGGGTCAAGACGCAATATTGAACGCAATCCTTTAGCAAATGTCAAAGAACGATTGGGGTCATTCTTGTTTTCCATAACCTGCATCTGATGAACGCCTGGAATCTTGAATTCAACAGGGTCTTCAATGGTGATGATTTTCTTCTGACGGCTATTGATAAGCGAAAGAGCTGAGTAAAGAGTTGTTGTTTTACCAGAACCAGTTGGACCAGCTAGCAAACAGAGTCCCCAGGGTCTTCCGATATTGTATTCAAAAACATGCAAATCGTCTTCTGCAAAACCCAAGGTCTTCAGATTAAGGTTTACACGTCCAGAATCCAATACACGGATAGTGCAGTTCTGACCATAGATTGAAGGAAGAATCGCAACACGGAATTCTATGTTCTGATTCTTAACTCTTAATTTAAAGTTACCGTCTTGAGGCATGAATCTTTCGGTAATATCAAGGTTAGCCATAATCTTGATACGAGAGATAACTGCCTGATGAGCAGTTGCTTCAATAGGAAGTATATCGTAAAGGATACCGTCAATGCGGTATCTGACCTGCATAATCTTTTCGAAACATTCAATGTGAATGTCTGAAGCACGCATTTTAACAGCATCAAGAATAATCTTGTGAACAAGAGTAACTATAGCTGTCTGGTCAGATTCTCTCTTTAATTCTTCAAGGTTTGCTTCAGGAGTTCTGCTGACAATGCTGTCACTGAAAGCTGATTCATTATTACTGAATTCAAGTTTAACGTCTTTTAAAAGGTCATCAATAGCGACGTTTTCAAGAACATTCTGAGGTCTATAAAGAACATCGTTTATTATATGAAGAATCTGAGTCTTAGTAGCCAAAACCCATTTAATAAACATGAACCCGGTTGCCATTTTAATGCTGTCAAACATTCTGGTATTTGTCGGGTCAAAAATAGCGATTGTTAAAGATTTTGGCTCTTTTCTAATTGGAATAAACTTATAGGTTTTTATCAGACTTTCAGGAATCTGTCTGACTAGTTCTGTGTTTAATTCTATTGAATCTAAGTCTAGGAATTCAACTCCATGCTGAATTGCCAACCCTTTATAAAGTGTCGGTTCGTTAACAACCCCTTCTTCAATAAGGGTTTCACCAATCATGTGCTTTTCAATTGGCTGATGCTTTAAAGCTTCATCCAATTGTTCGCGCGTGATGGCATTCATCTCGATGAGGATTTCACCGATTCTCTTGCGTTTGAAAAAA
>JAEEGF010200070.1_pt1 | contig 10199 bp, 7 predicted proteins | sample 9134171 | NCBI WGS metagenome assembly JAEEGF01 (sample SAMN16246542, study PRJNA631951) | gut metagenome | biome: gut microbiome; feature: rumen; material: AP-attached | host: Bos | place: Iran: Karaj | collected 2018-10 | reverse complement strand
CTTGCCGCTGATCAGTTTGAAGTAACCGTCCAGCACGCTGCTGCGGATCCCTTCGAGGTCGCTGCCGGAGAGGCCGATCTGGTCGTCCACGTTGTAGGACTGCGGCGCCACCTCAAGGATGGTGTCGCCGCTGGCGGCACGGGTGTACTGTTCGGCGATCATCCGCTTGACATCCTCCATGCTGATGCGGCGGTTGGGGTCTTTCTGTTTGTCGCGCGCCTCGGCATCGGTGGTCCGGACAAACTTGCCGGAGATGCTGACCACGGCGCTGGAGATGGTCTCTCCGATGACCTGTTCGGCCCTGCGGATCATGGGATTGAGGATCCGGCTGACCTGGTAGTCGTTGAAAATCTCGCCGTATCGGATACCGGTTGCCTGGGCGGATTCGTAGTGGACCACGTGGACGCGTCCGTCCCGTTTCTCACCGACTGCCACGGCAATTTTTCCGGAGCCGAAATCGACGGCTGTTACGTAAGTGCTCATATCTCGTTGTGTATTATTTGCAAACGATTTGGTCTTTGAATTTCAGGTTGACGCTGCGGTAGGGTTTATGTCCCTCGAGCGGTGCGATGATTCGGTAGTAGCGGCTGATCTTGTCGAACTTCTCCTGCAGGTTGTCCGCCCGTCCGAAGATGAACTTCTCCTCGCCGCTGTTCATATAGAGAACCAGGTCTCCGCCCGGCTCCACATCGATCTGGGCAACCTGGCGGTGCCAGAAGTCGTGTTCCTCGATATAGCGTCCCAGCGCCAGCAGATCCTGCAGCCACTGCATGCCGCCCGCCGTGCGGGGACGTCCCTGGTACTGACTGCCCAACTGCAGGGGAATCGCGCCCGTGACGACCGGCACGTCGGCCGGATTGCGGAGCGGGAAAAGGTAGCCGGAGGGGTCGCTGTAAAAGGCGTTGTTCGCGCAGAGCAGGCGCAGCGCGGCCCGGCGGTGGCGTACGTCAATAATCACGGTGCCGTCCGCCTTGCAGTAGGCCTGGTTGTCCAGGATTTCACCGCACTGGGCGAGCGTCTGCTCGATGCCGCAGAGGTCGATCGAATCGGCCTTGCAGCCCACCAGACTCCGCTCGCCGCCGATCAGGCCGTAAATATCGTCTTTGGCAATCAGATTGCTGCCGTCCCCCTTGATGTTGATGCGGACCTCCTTGCATGCCACCTGTGCACGCTCCTTCAGCGCCATGCGCCCGACGAAGTAGAGATAACTACCGCCGAGCCCCGCGACGCCGAAGAGAATCAGGATGGTGAGGAGGACTTTTTTCAGCATAACGTACGGAGGTATTGTTCGATGGGTTCGATAAAACGGTCGATGTCCCCGGCTCCGAAGGTGATCAGGCAGTCCAGCTTGCGGGCGGCCAGGTGCGCCATGAGGTCTTCTTTGGCAACCAGCTGCTTGTCGGCAAGGGTTACTTTGTCGAGAATCATCTCGGAGCAGACGCCCGGAATAGGGAGCTCGCGTGCCGGATAGATGGGCAGCATGATCAGGGCGTCCAGCTGGCTGAGCGCCTCGGCAAATTCATCGGCGAAATCGCGCGTACGGGTATAGAGGTGCGGCTGGAAGATGCCGCAGAGCTTGCGACCCGGGAAGATATTGCGGATCGAGGTGATGGCCGCCTTGATCTCGTTGGGATGGTGGGCGTAGTCATCCACGTAGGCAATTTTCGGGGTGTTGAGATGGATGTCGAAGCGGCGCTTCACCCCGCTGAAGGTGGCCACGGCGGCGCGCACCGCATCGGGGTCCGTGCCGTGAAGCAGGGCCACGGCCGATGCCGCCACGGCGTTCTCTACGTTCACCCAGCCCGGGATTCCAACGCTCCAGTGCGGGAAGCGTCCCATCGGGGTATTCAGGGTGAAATCGAACCGGCCGCCGTCGATGGGGACGATATCGGAGGCGTAGAAGTCACAGGGCGTGTCATAGGCGTAGCGCCAGATGCGGGCCTTCACCCCCTCCGTCGGGAGTTCCACCCCTGCCTTGACCACAAGGGCCCGGCTTACCTGCGCGGCAAAGGCCCCGAAGGCCTCCAGCAGGTGGCTGCGGTCGTTGTAAATATCCAGATGGTCGGCGTCGGTGGCGGTCACCACGGCGATCTCGGGGAAGAGCTGGAGGAAGGAGCGGTCAAATTCGTCGGCCTCCGCCACGAGCACCTGGCGGGTGCTCAGCAGCAGATTGGTGTTGTAATTCTTGGAGATTCCGCCCAAAAAGGCGTTGCAACCGCCTTCAGCCTGGGTGAGAATGTGGGCCAGCAGGGTGCTGGTCGTGGTTTTTCCGTGGGTGCCGGAAACGGCGAGACATTCCTGGCCGCGAGCAATTTCGCCGAGCGCGCGACTCCGTTTGCAGAGAGCGTAGCCCTTCTCGCGGATGTAACGGAACTCGCCGAGGCCTTCCGGAACGGCCGGGGTGTAAATCACAAAGGTCTCCTCCACGGCGGCGGGGACAGCGGCGGGATTGTCGTCGTAATGGATGGCGATTCCCTCCTTCTCCAGGGCGGCCGTCAGGGCTGACGGAGTCCGGTCATAGCCGGAGACGGCGTAACCCGCGTGGTGGAAATAGCGGGCGATGGCGCTCATGCCGATGCCGCCGATTCCCAGGAAATAATAGTTCTTATAGTTGCCCATCGCTATTGCTCTTTAACCAGTTTGAGGACCTCTTTCGCAATCACCTCGCCGGCATCCTTGCGGGCCAGTTTGAGGATATTCTCTTCCAAAGAGGCAATCTCCGCAGGGTTGTTCAGCAGCTCCTCCGCCACGCCCATCAACTTTTCGGGCGCCTCGGCATCCTTCACCATCCGCGCGGCACCCTTGGAAACCAGGGCCATGGCATTGTGGGTCTGGTGGTCCTCCGCCACATTGGGCGAAGGTACGAAAATCGTGGCTTTTCCGGCCACGCAAAGCTCGGAAATGGTGCCGGCTCCGGCCCGGGAGACAATCACGTCGGCCACGGCATAGGCCAGGTCCATCCGGCGGATGAAGTCGTAGTGGTGTACATTGGCCGCCGGATGTGCCGCCACGAAGGCGTCCACGGACTCCTTGTAATACTTTCCGCACTGCCAGATTACCTGGAAGCCGGCCCGGTCGCCGCCGTTCTCAATCCAGCGCATCAGGGTCTGGTTGAGGGTGCGGCAACCGAGGCTGCCGCCCACCACGAAGAGGGTCTTCTTCTGCGGATCCAGACCGTAGAAGCGGTAGCCCTCCTCCCGCTGGGCTGCGGTCGGACGGTCGATTTCCGCGCGGATCGGATTGCCGGTCAGGATGATGCGGTCCTTCGGGAAGAACTTTTCCATTCCCTCATAGGCGGTGCAGATGGTCTTGGCCCGGCGTCCCACGATCTTGTTGGTCAGTCCGGCATAGGAATTCTGCTCCTGGATCAGGGTGGGGATGCCGTGGTGCGAAGCGCTCCAGAGAAGCGGGGCGCTGGCAAATCCGCCGACCCCCACCGCGACGTCAGGCTGGAATTCCTTCAGAATCTTGCCCGCCATGCGAAGACTTTTGAGCACCTTGAAGGGGAGCGCCAGGTTCTTCAGCGAAAGCTTGCGTTGCAGTCCTGCCACCGGAAGCCCCTTGATGGGGTAGCCGGCTGCGGGAACTTTTTCCATTTCCATCTTGCCCAGGGCCCCGACAAAAAGGATGTCGATCTCCGGAGCGATGGCCTTGAGGGATTCCGCAATGGACAGGGCCGGGAAGATGTGACCTCCCGTGCCGCCGCCGCTGATGATGACTTTAATGGGTTTCTTCATGGGTTTCCAGGGCAACTTCGTTTTCCGTTTCCAACTGTTTTTCCTGTTCTTCCTTCTTTTCAAGGTGACGGCTCACCGACAGGATCATTCCCATCGCGCCGCTCAGCACCAGGTAAGCGGTGCCGCCGTGGCTGATCAGGGGCAGGGTGTGGCCGGTGACCGGCAGCAGCCCGACATTCACGAAGATGTGGAGCATCGCCTGCAGGGCAATCAGCCAGGCCAGTCCGAGAATGAGGGCCTCCGAGAAGGTGGTAGAACACTTGCGTGTCATCCGGATACACCGGAAGAGCACGATGATATAGAGGAGAATTACGAATCCGCCTCCCAGCAGACCATATTCTTCTACGATAAAGGCAAAGATAAAGTCCGAAAAGGCCATCGAGAGGGAGTAGCGCTGCGTACTCTTTCCCGGTCCCTTTCCGACCAGACCGCCCTGCGAGATGGCGATCTTGGCGTTCTCGCTCTGGCGCTTGGTGTCCTTGATTTTCTCCAGTTCCTCTTTGGAGAGGGCCTCCGAGGCGGCGTCCTCGTCGTCGTGACCGCCGGCAAAGTTCAAAATACGGCTCTGCGCCGTGCCGATTCGGTTGAAGAACTTCTCCACAGTACCCACATTTTCACCCGGGGCATGCGTCTTGCCGGCATAAGCCACGTTGTAGATCAGCAGCAGCAAGGCCACCGCCGCCACCGCCGCGCCGAGGGTAATGAGCAGGAACTTGGGCTTCACGCCCATGAAGAACATCAGCAGGAAACTCAGTAACCCGAAGAGCAGCACCGTGGAGGCGCTGTTGGGGAGCACGAAGAGACAGGTGACGCCGATGGGCAGCAGCAGCTTGAGTGCGAAGTCCTTGAAGGTGTTCAGGCTGTCCTTCCAGAGCTCCATGGCCTTGGCCAGGTACATGATGAGGCCGATCTTGGCGAACTCCAGCGGCTGAACCGTGAATCCGGCGATACTGAAACTGCGCTTGGCGCCGTTGATCTCCTCGCCGAAGATCATCGCCGCCAACAGGCCGGCCAGCGTGATCAGGAAGATGGAGAAGGCCGCCCGCCGGTAGAGGCGCATCGGCACCAGGTAGCAGATGAACAGGGTAAAGAACCCGAGGGCGACAAACTTCAGCTGGCTGAAGAAGATGGCCGTCTTGGGCATATCGTGCCGGTTGGCGATGAAGGTACTCGACGAGAAGACCGCCAGCACGGAAATCATCGCGAAGAGCATGACGCAGATCCAAAGGACCCGGTCGCCCCGCAGCTTCGGCCGCGGTATCTTCTGTACGATCTCTTTAACGTCCATCGCCTCGTCAGTGGGTTTTAGAGCCGGCGGACCGCCTCCTTGAACTGGCGGCCGCGGTCTTCATAATTCTTGAACAGGTCGAAACTTGCGCAGCAGGGGGAGAGGAGCACCGTCTCGCCCGGCTCCGCGATTTCCGCGCACTTGCGTACGCACTCCTCGGCGGAGAGGGTATCGTAGATGGCCTCCACCTTGTCCTCGAAGCAGGCGTGGATTTTGGCGTTGTCCACGCCCAGGCAGACGATGGCCCGCACCTTCTCGCGCACCAGGTCGTAAATCGGCTCGTAGTCGTTGCCCTTGTCCTTGCCGCCGAGAATCAGGATGATGGAGCCGCTGACGCTCTCGAGCGCATACCAGGTGGAGTTGACGTTGGTGGCCTTCGAATCGTTGATGTAGAGCACGCCGCCGATCGAGAGCACCTTTTCCATGCGGTGCTCCACGCCCTGGAAGCTCATCAGCGAATCCCGGATGGCGTTGTCGGTGATATGCATGATCTTGCCGGCGATGGCCTCCGCCATCGAAGTGTAGACGTTGTGGCGCCCTTTGATCTGGATGTCATCGATGGGCATCTTGAACTTTTCGCCTTCGTAGGCAACCACCATGTTGCCGTTTTCCGTGTAGGCGCCCTCTTCCACCTTGCCCTCCTGGGTGAAGGGGAGTTTCTTGGCCTGGAGTACGATCCGGTCCAGCTCACCCATCGTGATGGCATCGTCCGAGCAGAAGATGAAGCAGTCGTCCTTGCTCATGTTGCGGGTGATGCGGAACTTGGCGTTGATGTAGTTCTGCATCTTGTGGTCGTAGCGGTCCAGATGATCCGGGGTGATGTTGAGCAGCACCGCGATATCGGCCTTGAAATCATACATGCCATCCAGCTGGAAACTACTGATTTCCAAGACGTAGATATCGTGCTTTTCCAGGGCGACCTGCATCGCGTAACTCTTGCCGATGTTGCCGCCCAGCCCCACGTCGAGCCCGGCGTTCTTGAGCAGGTAGTAGATCAGCGAGGTGGTGGTCGTCTTGCCGTTGCTGCCGGTGATGCAGATCTTCTTGGCGGTGTCGTAGCGGCCTGCAAATTCGATCTCGGAGATCACGTTGATTCCCCGCTCGCGGAGGGCCACCACCATCGGGGCGGTCTCCGGGATGCCCGGGCTCTTGACGACCTCGTCCGCGTTGAGGATCAGCGCCTCGGTATGGCGGCCCTCTTCAAAGGGAATGCCGTATTCCTCGAGCGTCTGCTTGTAGCTCTCCTTCAGCGAGCCGCTGTCGGAAAGGAAGACGTCGAACTGTTTGACCTTGGCCAGTACGGCGGCTCCAACGCCGCTCTCTCCGCCGCCCAATATGACGATTCTTTTCATTGTTAACGGATTTTCAGGGTAACGATGCTCAGCACGGCCAGCAGAATCGAGACGATCCAGAAGCGTGCGACGATTTTATTTTCGGGGAGAAGCCCCTTGGGACGCTGCAGCAGCGCGTCCGGATTCTCTTTCTGATAATGGTGGTGCAGCGGCGCCATCCGGAAGATGCGCACGCCCGTGCCGGTTTTCTTGCGGGTGCGGCGGAAGTACCAGCGCTGGAGGATCACCGAGAGGCTCTCCATGAAGAAGATGCCGCAGAGGATCGGAAGCAGGAGTTCCTTGCGGATCAGCACGGCGCAGACGCCGATGATGCCGCCCAGCGCGAGGCTGCCCGTGTCGCCCATGAAGACCTGGGCCGGGAAGGCGTTGTACCAGAGGAAGCCCAGCAGTGCGCCGATAAAACAGCTGATATAAACCGTGATTTCGCCGACTTTAGGCAGGTACATGATGTTGAGGTATTCGGCAAATCCGCTGTGACCGGAGACATAGGCCAGGATACCGAGGGTCGCGCCCACGATGGCGGAGACGCCGGCGGCCAGACCGTCCATGCCGTCGGTCAGGTTGGTTCCGTTCGAGCAGGCGGTGATGATGAAGGTGATGACCAGCACGTAGAGGCCGCCCTGCAGGGCACGGACAAACTGTCCGGAGAAGGGAATCAGCCACTTGTAGTCGAACTCGTTGCCCTTGAAGAAGGGGATCGTGGTGCGGCTGTAGCTCACGCCCTGGTCGGCGGTCAGGTAGAGGGTGAGGCCCACGAGCAGGCCCAGGAGCACCTGTCCGATAATCTTGTACTTGCCGCTGAGCCCCTCCTTGTTGTGCTTGAAAACTTTGATATAGTCGTCGGTGAAACCGAGCGCTCCCAGCCAGATGGTGGTCACAATGAGCAGCATCGTGTTGATGTTGGTCAGATCGCCGAAGAGCAGCACCGGAACGAGGATCGAGATGAGGATGATCAGACCGCCCATCGTCGGGGTGCCCTTCTTCTGCAGCTGTCCCTCCAGCCCCAGGTCGCGGATGGTCTCGCCGATTTGTTTCTTCTGCAGCCAGTTGATCATGCGGCGGCCGAAGAGCAGGGCCGTCAGGATGGCGACGACGCTGCCGGCAATGGCACGGAACGAGATGTAGTGCATCAGGCCTACGCCGGGGAAATCGATTCCGGCCCGCTGAAAATAGTCAAACAGATGATATAGCATAACCTGTTGTATTACGTTGAATTAGATTTCTTTCATCAGTTCTGCGACATAGCTGCGCTCGTCGTAGTCGATCTTGGTGGTTCCGATAATCTGGTAGTCTTCGTGGCCCTTGCCGGCAATCAGGATGACGGCTCCCTCGTCGGCGGTCATCAGCGCGGTGCGGATGGCCTCCTTGCGGTCGGCGATGAAGATGGATTTGCGCATGGCCTCGTGGTTCAGGCCGGCCTTGATGTCTTCGATGATGGCCAGTGGATCCTCCGTACGGGGATTGTCGCTCGTCACCACGAGCCGGTCGGCATACTTGCCGGCGATCTCGCCCATCTCGGGACGCTTGGTCTTGTCGCGGTCACCGCCGCAGCCGAACACGCAGACCAGCTGGCGATCCCGGGCGGTCTCGCGCAGGGTCTTGAGCACATTCTCAAGGCCGTCGGGCGTGTGGGCGTAATCGACAAAAGCGGTGAGATCACGATGCTGGCTGCGGTAGTATTCGAGGCGTCCGGCCACCGTACGCAGGGCGCTCATCCGCACCAGCACCTCCTCCTTGTCGGCACCCAGCAGAATGGCAGCACCATAGACGGCGAGCAGATTGTAAGCATTGTGCGCTCCGATGAAATTGCACCAGAGGCGGCGTCCGTCTATCTCGAGTTCCATGCCGTCGAGGGTTTCTTCCACGATCTTGGCCCGGAAATCGGCCATCCGCCGGCAGGCGTAGGTATGGATGGCGGCCCGGGTGTTCTGGGTCATCACCTCACCGTGCTTGTCGTCCAGGTTGGTCAGCACCCAGGCATCCTGCGGCATGTGGTCAAAGAAGAGTTTCTTGCAGCGGAGATACTCCGCGAAGGTTTTGTGGTAGTCGAGATGGTCGTGGGTGATGTTCGAAAAGATGCCTCCCTTGAAACGGATGCCGGCGATGCGGTCCTGGGCCAGGGAGTGCGAACTGATCTCCATGAAGCAGTACTGGCAGCCCGCGGCGGCCATCTCAGCCATCAGCCGGTGGACGCTGACCGGGTCGGGGGTGGTGTGGTCGGACGGGAGCCTCCGGCTGCCGATATAGTTGGCGATGGTGGAGAAGAGGCCGCAGCAGTAGCCCAGCGACGTGAAAAGTTGCCAGAGCAGCGTCACGGTCGTGCTCTTGCCGTTGGTTCCGGTGATGCCCACGACCTCCATCTTGGAGGAGGGATGGCCGTAGAAGTTGTCGGCGGCCAGGCCGAGTGCCAGACGGCTGTTTTCCACCTTGACGGCGGTCACGCCCGTGCGCTGCCACTCTCCCGTTTCATAGATGACGGCCACCGCGCCGTTTGCGATGGCGGAATCGATGAACCGGTGTCCGTCGGCCTCCGTGCCGTTGACGGCCACGAAAAGCCAGCCCGGCGCACAGGTGCGCGAGTCAAAGGAGATGCCCTGGATGTCGATGGCGGTGCTGCCGCTGACGGCGAGGGTCGCGATGTCCTGGAGAAGATCGGTGAGTATCATTTCTTGGAAGTTTTTTCGTCGGTAAGAGTCAGTTCAATCCGGCCGTTCCGGCACGTGTCGCCCGGGGCGGGGTGCTGTGCGGAGACTTTTCCGTGTCCGGAGGCCGTCACCTGGTAGCCCTGCGCCTCGAGCAGCAGGAGGCTTTCGCGCAGACCCAGTCCGCGGACATCCGGTACGCCGCCCGTCGAATCCGCGTGGGCCAGGGTGGCGGCCTCCACCTTGGGCAGACTGCCGGTGGGGGTGACGGGCTGTTTCCATTCGGGCCGGTTTACATAGATTTCATTGGCGATTTCGCAGACCACGGGGCCGCCCCAGGTGGCTCCGTAGAAGGAGCGGTGGGTGGGGTAGGAGTAGATGACCGCCATCACGGTGTACTGCGGATTATCATACGGGAAGAAGCCGGCGAAGGTCGCCTGGTATTTGTGCCGGCCGAGCCGGTCTTCATACTTGCCGTTGTCCATCACCACGCGGGAGGTACCCGTCTTGCCAGCCACGGCTACTTTGCAGTCGCGGAACTGGTAGTAACCGGTACCGTTCTCCACCACGCTGCGCATGGCCCGGTGCAACTCCTTGACCGTCTCTTTCTTGCAAACGCGTCCAATCGTCTGCACGGGGAACTCCTTGAGGATTTCGCCGTCTTTGCTGAACTCTTCGAGCAGGCGCGGAGCCACCATCACGCCGCCGTTGGCGATGGCGTTGTAGAAGTTGAGAGTATGCAGAGGAGTGACCTCCACGGTGTAGCCCATCGCAATCTGCGGCAGGTCGGTTTCGGCCCAGTAGGTGCCGTCGTTCGGATGCTTGATGCGCGCGTTGCGCAGGCCGCGGATGTCAAAGTCGTAGCGATAGTTGATGTGCAGGTCCTTGCTGAGCTTGTCCACGTAGTGGGCGGGATTGGAGCCGTAGTGCTTGTAGGCCTGGATACGGAAAACGTTGTTGGACGAAATCTCGAATCCGCGCAGGATGGAGATGGTCTTGTACTTGTCCAGATAGTGGTCGACGAGCGGCTTGCCCCTTCCGCACTGGAAGCTGACGGTGGCCGGCATCTCGTCTTCCAGCTTCACCTTGCCCTCATCCAGCAGGATGGTGAGCGTGGCCAGTTTGAAGACGGAACCCGGTTCGCCGAGCTGTCCGATCGCGTAGTTGTAGGTCTCCTTGT
>JAEEGF010133156.1_pt1 | contig 10199 bp, 6 predicted proteins | sample 9134171 | NCBI WGS metagenome assembly JAEEGF01 (sample SAMN16246542, study PRJNA631951) | gut metagenome | biome: gut microbiome; feature: rumen; material: AP-attached | host: Bos | place: Iran: Karaj | collected 2018-10 | reverse complement strand
GCAGGACGCTAGTCTGTATGGCGAGAAAACTAGAAAGGATAACGCTAACGACACAAATCTTTTGGCGCAGGACAGCTAGTCTGTATGGCGAGAAACTTGCAGAAAAGATCAGTACAGAAAGTAGCCAGTAACTAGTAGAAAAAAACAGTGCAGAACCAGTAGACCAGTATATAAAGAAAGGAACTATGCCCATGAAATACGACAAGATAGTTTTTGATAACATCCGCGAATATACTTCAAATTGTGAAGAAACAGGCCTTAACAACAATGTTTTGGTCTGTGGATGCACAGGCTCAGGAAAGACAATGTCCATTACAGAGCCAGCGCTTATCAACACCTACGAAAGAAACCTGGTTGTTACAGTAACCAAGAGAACAATTGTAGATAAATATAGACCAGCCCTTGAAAGAAGAGGCTATACGGTTCGCGAATTGAATTTTGCGGATCCTACAAAGTGTACCGTTGCATATGATCCGCTAAAGTATGTAAGAACAGAAACAGATGCAGTATTTCTTGCTAGATCGATAGTTTTAGCAAACCCTAGAAAGGAAAAAGGAAATATGGATCCTTTCTGGGATGACTCAGCTATCTCACTTCTTGCTGCAGAAATCGGCGCTGTACTCATTACCAAGGGAAGAAGAGGAACCTTTGCAGATGTAGTAGATCTGCAGAAGAAACTTAAGATAAAAGATGGCAGTAAAAACAACAACCTTGACACATCGCTTGATTCATTTTTTGAAGAAATAGAAGAAAAATATCCAAACAGCTATGTAAATACCTGTTGGAGAACCTTTAAGTGCAACCCTATAAAGACAGCGGGCTGCGTTTTCACAACATTGAATTCTGCGATAGATACTGTCATAAGTAGTGAAATCTGTGATTCTATGAAAAAATGTATTTCACTCGACTTTAAGGAGCTCTGTTATGGTAAGAATATACTCTTTGTTGTGACATCTCCGGTAAATCCAGCAAGTAACCATTTCATAAATGTCTTCTATTCAGACCTTTTCAAGCAGACCTTTGAGTATGCAGAAAAACTGATAGACGGCGCACTTTCAAGACCGCTTCATGTCATCTGTGATGACTTTGCTACAGGCGGTCAGATACCGAACTTTGACCAGTACATCAGTATCTTCAGAGCGAAGAACATTTCAGTAACTCTTCTGGTGCAGTCAGAATCCCAGCTTGAGAACATGTATGGTGAGGCTTCGGCAAACTGCATCAAAAATAACTGCGACACCTATGTGTATCTTGGCGGAATGGATGATGGTACCATCTTTTCTGTAGCAAGAAAGCTTAACAAGCCTTATGACGAGGTGATGAACATGCCGGTCGGCAGAATAGTTCTTATCCGCAGAGGTGAAAAGGCTAGAATGACCAATAGGTACAAGATCCTTGAAAACGACGTGTACAAAATGATTTCGCTAGAATACGAAATGGACAAGATGCGTCGTAAGAAGGAACTGGAAAAGCAGAGAGTTTACACAAGAACCAGACAGAGCGTAGCAGCAAAGAGAAACGTAAGCTAAATCTCCTTGAAAAATATTCTCAAAAAGTTGCTCTAACCTTTAAAAGCCTATAAATAACTAAAATATATAAAGCGGGCCATCAAGGCCTGCTTTACTAAATTTTAGGCAAGGGTGTAGATACAACAGTACAAATGGCCTTGATGAATGAAGCCCGCTTTACTAAATTATAGCCAGGGTGTATAATATAGGGCAAAGAAAAATATAACTTTAAGGAGAAGACTATGCCTTGTACAACAATTTTAGTAGGAAAGCTTGCTTCCTACGATGGTTCAACAATGATAGCAAGAAATGATGATTCAGGTGCAGGAAGCTTTACACCAAAGAAATTCGTGGTGATTCATCCAGAGGATCAGCCGCGTCACTATAAGTCAGTGATATCGCACGTAGAAATCGACCTGCCGGACAATCCAATGAGATACTCGGCAGTGCCAAATGCGCTTAAGGGCGAGGGAGTCTGGGGAGCAGCAGGCGTTAATGCGGCAAACGTTGCAATGACAGCTACTGAGACCATAACCTCGAATGAAAGAGTATTAGGAGCAGATCCTTTAGTGGTATATAAGGCGGCGGAAAAAGAGGATTTCTTAAACGATGCCATGGGCTCAGGGGATATTGCAACTAAGAAGGAAGAAAATAAGAGTGCAAAAGCTGCAAAAAAGGAAGGGAAAAGAGCACAGAGCCTTAAAAAAACTGCTAAAAAGGAAGAAGTAGTAAGCAAAGAGCTAGCTGAAACTCCTGGCGGCATTGGAGAAGAGGACATTGTTACTCTTGTTCTCCCATATATTCGTAGCGCAAGAGAGGGAGTTGAAAGACTCGGAAGCCTTCTTGAAAAATACGGAACTTATGAAATGAATGGAATAGCCTTCTCAGATGTGAATGAAATCTGGTGGCTTGAGACAATAGGCGGCCATCACTGGATAGCTAAGAGAGTGCCGGATGATGCCTATGTAATGATGCCAAATCAGTTCGGAATACAGCTTTTTGACCTTGCAGATGCCCTTGGAGCTGCTGAAAATCATATGTGTTCAAAGGATTTAAAGGAATTTATAGAAAAGAACCACTTAGACCTTTATAATCCGGTTGATTATTATGGTATTGATGAGGAAGAGGTAAGTGATGAGGCTAAAGAGGCTTATGATGGCCTGATAGATGCGCGTCTTGCCTTTGGAAGCCATGATGACGCAGACCATGTTTATAATACTCCTCGCGCCTGGTATATGGGAAGATATTTTAATCCGAACACCTTTAAGTGGGAGGGAGCAGATGCAGATTATAGGCCTGATTCAGACGACATTCCATGGTGCCTGGTGCCTGAAAAGAAGATAACTGTAGAGGATGTAAAGTATATTCTTTCATCTCATTTCCAGGGAACTAAGTATGATCCTTACGCAAAGTATGGAAGAGGAGGAATGACCGGGGCTTATAGGTCTATCGGCGTAAATAGAACTGATTTCATGGCGCTTTTACAGCTGCGTCCATATGCAGCAGAAGGCTTTAGGGCTGTTGAGTGGATATGCTTTTGCTCGAATGTATTTAATGCAGCAGTGCCATTTTATCCTAATGTGGATAAAATGCCGGAATATCTTTCAAATACCGGTAAAGAGGTATCAACAGACAACTTCTACTGGAACTGCAAGCTTATTGCAGCACTTGCGGATGCATCTTATGGAAAGAGCTTGAATCACATTGAAAGGTATCAGCTAGCAGTTCAGAGCAAGGGACATGAAATAATTAATAAATATGATGCAATCCTTGCAGAAAATTTTGGAATTGATAAAAAGAAAAAGAGCGGTAGTAGCAAGGTAAAAAAGAATAGCAAGATAGAAAAACTTTCTACGGCTGTAGAAAATGGTTCGTCTGAGATTACACAGCTCCTTGAAAGGGCAAATGAAGAAATGGCAGCTGTGCTTAAGGAGAAGACTGCAGAGCTCTTAAATAAGGTGCTCTTTGAAGCAAGTAATGGAATGAAGAACCAGTATGCCCGCTCAGATGCATAGGTATTACTAACGATAGTAATAACAATAATCGTAATAAGAGGCTCCTGCTAGTTGAAAAACTAGCAGGAGCCTCTTATTTTAGGAACTATTAACTCATTTAGTTTGTAGAATGTGCTGCTATGGCAGCGTTGATGTAGTCTGTCATAACTGAAATATCAACGCCTACATTAGTCCATATTGAGAATTCATAGCTGTCAGTTAAAACTGAAGCATGATAGTATTTCTTTTCAGATAAACCCTCAAGAGATGCACCGTAATTAAGGGCATCTAGACATGCACCTACCTTGGTGGTGGAGTTACTGAATTTTTCTCTTTCTTTTTGGTCTTCAATAAAGCCGATGCCTTCATTTTCATCAAATTTTTCAATGGCATCTCGCACATCATCTATGCTGTTATCGTCATAGTAAGTGTATCCTATTATGGCATTGCTTTCGCCAATGCTGCTAATTTCGGTAAGGAGTTCGGATTCTGTGTTCCTTTTTGAGGTAACCTCTGTTTTTTGCTCGGATGCTTCGGCGGCAGTTGTATTATCTGCCAATTTTTCTGGATTGTAACAAGGAGAGGTACTTATCTGCATATCAGTGCCGGTGTCTAAATTAGCATCTCCGGTTAAAGAATAAAAGTCAGCAGTTTTTTCATTTTTGGCTTCAGTGACTGATTCATTAACGGTAGCGCCGGCTTCCTCGCCCATGTCTTCATCCGGGAAACTATATTCATAATTATCACCATAAGCTGCTTCATTTTCTGATGCTGCTGCTGTTGCAACGGTAGTTAAAACAGGTGCTTCATCGGCTGCTTTTTCATAACCTCCTAATTCTACAGAGCTAATACCACTTGTAGCGCCATCATTTGCACCTTGTGCACCTTTGTAATTGTTCGAATTTTGTACATCGGCATAATGAGGCTGTGTGTCTGATGCAGTTTCACTAGTGTTAGAATTTGCACTCTGATAGTTTATGACCATTGATCCGATAACTATTAATGCAAAGCAGGCTGCCGTTGCTGATATGACTTTTAAATCATGCCTAAATTTTAGACGGCGGAGATTTTTGCTCCTAGTTGCATCATCGCTAGTTTGTGAAGGTTCATCGCTGAACTTTATAACATTACTATTTGAAGTTCCTTCATTTTCAGTATTCTGAAGAGTATCAGTATTGTTAGAAGTTCCTTCATTTTCAGTATTCTGAAGGGTATCAGTATTGTTAGAAGGTGCTGTAATATCAGAAACCTCAGAATTTACGGACTTGAGTACGTTAGCAAGCACTCTGGTGCGCATGTTACTATCAGTGTGGATATCTTTTAGGGATTCGCTATATTCAGTGGATAACTTTTCGTCAAAAGCATCACGGATTTCATCGATTTCATTGATTTCATTATTTTTATCCTTTTCATTAGCCATGATAATCGTACTCCTTTCCTAAGATTTCTTTTAGCTTTTCCCTACCTCTTTTAAGATCACTTCGGACGGTTGATTCCTTTCTATCTAGGATTTTTGCAATTTCCTTAGTGTCATAACCCTCGGCGTAGTAAAGATGGACCACGTCGCGGTATTTGTCTGGAAGCTTATTTACGGCTTCCCATACAAACGAGGTATCGCTTTTATCTTCATCACCTGTCGTGATTTCTTCGTTTAATTCTTCTCCGTTACGGAGTCTGTTGTATTCTATTCGGTTTTTGCTGAGATTTGCAGCAACATGCAAAAGCCAGGCTTTTTCATGAGAGCTGCTCTCTAGTTCGGGTTTGGCCTTTAGGAACTGAATAAGCGTATCCTGAAGTATTTCTTCGGCCTCTTCCTTGCTGTGCAGATAAGAATAAGCCAGCCTGAGTATGCTGTTACCATAGGTATCAAATAGTCTGGCGGCTTTATCTTCAATGCTTTCAGTATTGAAACTTGACATATATGACCTCCGGATTAGTCATTTTTCCGTCTTTACTTAATATACAGATGGAAAAAAGAAAATGTTGCACTAAAAATAATTTTTTTTAACGCGGTGCAATATAAACATATGGGTTACATAGTACACGAAAACATAAAAACTCTATAAATATGATGCCAGCCTTTATATTATCATAAACAACATGAATATGCAAGAAAAAAGCAGTCTAGAAGAATCCATAAATGTGAGGGCTTTAGAAAATGGGCATGCTAAAGACTAGTATTTTTACAGTGAAAAACTAAAAAGAAAGTATTAAAAAAATTTAAAGAAAATGCTGACAAACTTTGAGATTTGTTGTATAATAATTATATTATTAATTTTGGGCGTATTGCTGCTGATAGCGGCTGAAAATGAATAAAAAATAGTTATAAGGCAAATTTGCCGGGAAAGGACATGCCTATGCAGAACGGTATAAATGAAAAGGTATATGTTAATAAATTGTTTGTAGTATGTCATTATCTGCATCAGATTGCTGTGGTACTTGCATTTTTGATAGAGGTGATAAAGAAGGTACGTAGCTTTAATTATTTTCTGCCGATACTTATAATGGTGGCTATTACTATGATACTTGAAGGAGTGGTGTATGCAGGAGACAAGGAATCGACATATTTAAGGCATATCGGAGCCATTGGAAATGTGGTGGTATATGCTTACATCCTTTTCACAGCAGTTAATCCGCTTATATTTACAATAGTATTTCCTATGTCAGCACTTGTAATAATGTTCAAGGACAATAATTTTACCCTGATTCAGAGTGTTGCAATGATTATTCTTAATGTTATAGATGTAGGAAGAAAGGTTGCTACAGGTGTTACCGGGCAGGAGATAGAGCAGGTCGAACTTCAGGTTTTGGTGCTTTGCCTTTATGCATCCTTCCTCTTTATAGCAACAAATATTATCAATAAATTTAACACCAATAATGTCCAGTCCATAAAGGAAGGACAGGAAAGATTCAAAAATGCTCTTGATAATATGATGACCGTATCAAAGGATATGACGACTTCGATCGATAGCATTTCAAGAGAGGTTGAAGAACTTAGAAGATATACAGACGAGACTATGAGCGCCATGGGCGAGGTGAGCGATGGCATTAATCAGACAGCCGATGCAGTTTCGCAGCAGCTTGGTAGAACTGAAGTGATCCAGAAGAATGTTGAATCTGTTAAGGAAGTTTCTGAGGGCATTGTTGAGAGCATGAGAAATGCTACAAATGATGTAAGAACAGGTAGCGAGAAGATAAAGGTCCTTATCGATAAGGGTGTTGTTACAGACAAGGCAGGCGCAAAGGTTGTTAGGGAGCTAAGTGACTTAAGCAGACATACCGAAAAGATGCAGGATATAGTTTCTATCATTACAGGCGTTGCAAGTCAGACTTCCCTTCTTTCACTTAATGCTTCCATAGAGGCAGCAAGAGCTGGTGAAGCAGGAAGAGGCTTTGCAGTGGTAGCATCTGAAATTTCAAAGCTTGCAGGACAGACCTCTAAGGCAACGGATAATATTACAGAGCTCATAGATGATGTTTCAGATAAGCTTGACGGAGTTATAAAGTCCATCAACAAGCTGATGGATAGTAATAAGGAGCAGAATGAATGTGCTGAAGATGCAGCTAGCAGCTTCATGAAGATAACCGCCGTTACAAGTGAAGTTAATAATAAGGCAGCTCAGCTTGAAGAGGTTGTAAAACAGCTTGCAGATGCGGATGCAGCCATCGTAGAGAGCATACAGACAATTTCAGCAATATCAGAAGAGGTTTCAGCTCATTCAAGTGAGACTTTAGGTGCTAGTGAGAGAAATAAGGACATTGCTGATAGAGTAGGAAAGCATATTGATAATCTGAAGATAGATGCAGATAAGCTCAGGGAAGTAAATTACAAGAGATGAGTTTGACGCTAAAAAATATAAAACGGAGTCCTGATGTTATATAAGGGCTCCGTTTTCTTTGTAAAATAGGGCTTTTCCTTTAGTGTCAAGTCCTTGAAATTTTTGAAAATATATACCTACAATTTACAGACCTATTTGAAAATTTTAGTTTTAGTTCTTAAATTGTTATCGTGTAAGAAGCGTTAAATTCTGCTCCTGGTGCAAGCTTTTGCTCGTATTTTCTTTCAGTGAGATCGCCTTCAAAATTAACGCTGTCGCATCTTCCATACCAAGGCTCGATACAGACAAATGGTGCATCTTTTCCGGCAGGTGACCAGATTCCAAATAAAGGAGCATTAAACTTTACATCAACAGACCTTTTCCAGCTGCCATTTTCTTCCTTTGCAATCATGACTTCCTGAGTCTGGTTATTTTCGATTACGAGAGCATCGGCAGCAAAAAGCTCCTTGCTTAGTTTAACGCCGCCGTAGTTAACACCGTCAATAGTAACAGGAGTGAGCTCTAGAGTAAAGGTTTCTTCAGAAAGGAGACCGGCTCCCATGAGCTTTCCTACAGTAAGCTTATTATCCTTTACGTCTTTAAAGAGGAGCATATAATCATACATTCCGCACTCATTAGCATCAGGATATTCTCTTTCAGGGCCGATAGGAAGAATGTCAAGCATGCCAGGCATTCTAACGTTCATGGCATCAGCTTTTTTGAAGCGGGAAGCTAGGGCCTTTTCAAGCTCTGCAAAGGCATCGATCTTAACGCCTGGAATCATAAAAGCAGGATGTGCTCCGATTGAAAAATACATATCCTCGCTATCGCTGGTATTCTTTACATTGTAGAGAACCTCAAGCTCGTTGGAATCGGTGAGCTTATAGCCAAGGCGAAGTTCAAAGTCGAAAGGATACTTTTCCTTTGTCTCTTCACTTGAAGTAAGTGACATCCAGACTTCTTTGCCGTCATTGCTGACCTTCTTAAAATCCATGTCTCTAGCAAAGCCGTGCTGACCCATCATGTAGGTCTTTCCCTTGTAAGAAAATTCTTTGTTCTTGAAAGATCCAACCACAGGGAAAAGGATTGGAGAGCGGCGCTTCCAGTACTTTTCATTGGCGTTGTAGATATGCTCAACACTGTTTTTCATGTCGTAAAGAGAAACGATTTCAGCGCCGTGATCGGCGATGATGACCTTAACTTTATTATTCTGTATTATTTCACTCATTACAAAACCTCCTGAATATCAAAAATAGAACAAGTCTGCGCCGTAAAATAATTTAACTAGCGCAAACATTTCCAAATAATTATACACTAAAAATGGGAAAATTACCACAATTCTTTTGTTGTATAAAAATGTATCTTTTGGTATAATTTAATGAATAAGAAAGATATAAAAACTTGCGCGTGGTAAGAAAAGGGGGAATTAGATGAATGTACATTTACTGTATGAGGATAGGGACTTTGATGCAGGAATTTACGATGAAAGAAAGCTGACGGAGCATCAAAAGGAGCTGATAAATGATTTAGGACTGCAAAGCATTATCGAGCTTATGTCAGGAGAGGATGAAGTAATCCGCGAAGTAGTGCGTGCGAATCTTTTAAAGGCTGGAACAAGGGAGCCGGGGGAGCTTTTTGATATGGTGCAGGCAGTGCGCTATAGGCAGGAAATTATGAGCGATGTGCTTGCAAATAGGGAACTTATCCGCGATATTTATCAGATGACCATAGAGGTTGAAAGAAAGAGAAAGGAAAGCCGTGCGGTGTTCCCGTCGGTTTATCTAACAAGTACTTATTCTAGTGCAATGCAGCTGATTGCCATATATCTCGATGAGCTTGCTAAAATGAGAAAAATGGCAGGAAAGCATCTTAATACCTTTCACTCGAAGGGACTTACAACTCTGATAAAGGATTTGTCAGAAGAGGTTTCGGATGAATATATAGGAAAGGTCAAGGAGATGTTCAAGGATTTAAAGGACACTGAGACCATATACATATCAGCTGATTTTGGCGAAGACCTTACGGGGGTAAATTATGCAATGTGCAAGGGAGCACCAAAGCTCTCTTTTATGCAGAAACTCCAGACTCATAGCTTTACCATAGCTGAAAATGATGAGACCTCGATGCATGACCTTGAAAGAAGAAGGGATAGGGCGATAAATGAGGTGACAAATGCACTAGCGTGTGCAACTGATAATCTTCAGGGCTTCTTTAAGAGGCTACGTTTAGAGCTTGCTTTTTATGTCGGAAACCTAAATCTTACAGATGCTCTTAGACAAACCGGGCTAAATAGCGGAATTCCTGAGCTTTCAGAGGGGCATTCTAGAGCCTGGTCGAATCTTGCAGATCTGACGCTTGTGGCTGAAGCTATTCAGAAAAAGAAGGATGGAAGAGCTCCTATGACAATAATAGGTAATACAGGCGTGGCACTTAAGGGAGATAAGCTGCTTTATGTGATGACAGGGGCTAATCAGGGCGGAAAAACAGCCTTTCTAAGGTCGCTCGGTCAGGCGCAGTTAATGGAAAACTGCGGCATGCTAACTGCCGGCGGCTTTACGGCGCCTATAAAAACTGGAGTATTTACTCATTTTAGAAAGGAAGAGGATAGAAGCATGACCTCTGGAAAGCTCGATGAGGAGCTTGTCAGAATGGATGGAATAATCAGGGAAATAAAGCCAGGTGATATGCTTCTTATGAATGAATCCTTCCAGAGCACTAATGAAAGAGAGGGCTCGGAAATCTGCCATCAGGTGACAAAGGCCCTTATAGATAATGACATAGAGGTCATGATAGTAACGCACCTTTACACCTACGCGATTTCCTTTAGAGAACTTGAGGATGAAAAGGAAAAGGTGAAGTATCTTCGCGCTGAAAGAACA
>JAEEGF011494274.1_pt1 | contig 10200 bp, 5 predicted proteins | sample 9134171 | NCBI WGS metagenome assembly JAEEGF01 (sample SAMN16246542, study PRJNA631951) | gut metagenome | biome: gut microbiome; feature: rumen; material: AP-attached | host: Bos | place: Iran: Karaj | collected 2018-10 | reverse complement strand
CCACACATTTCCCGCGCAGTAAATACGGCAACGCACGCAAAGGCGGCACTCCCGACAGGCGTCTAGCGCTCAGCGACGATGCGCACTGGGCCAATGAGGCCGGAGGGGGATGGCTTCGCGCCCTTGCGCTTGCCGATGCGGATGTTCGTCTGCGTGAACTTCCTGCCGCCGTCCATGAACTGGTCGCCGAACACGCGGTTGTGCCACGAGTTCACCACCTTCACCTCGAGAACATTCTCACCCTTCCTGAGAACGCCAGTCGCGTCAACGCGAAACGGCTTCGTCCACGCGACGCCGAGATCGCGTCCGTTGAGCGTGACGCGCGCCACGCCAACGTCAAGCACTTCGCCAAGTTCGAGGTGGAGCCTTCCGCCTGCATCGCCGGCGAAGTTGAACGTTTTGCGGTACGTGGCGGCGCCCGAATAGAAGCGCACTCCTGGATCGTTCGACTGCGTCCAGTCCATGAGCGACGGGAACACGACTTCGCCAGGGCCTCCCCACGCAGTGTCGAACGCGACGCGCCATTCGCCTTCAAGCGTAGCAATGGGCTTGTATTCGGGGAAGTTGCGCCCGCCCCTGCCATGGCCGTCCGTGTCGTCCACGAGCGAGAACACCACGAAATACGCGCCATACGGCTCAAAGGAAAGCGGAACCGAGGTCGTCGAGTCCTTGCAGGAGTATGCAGGGAGCGGACGTATTCTGCCCGTAAGCGGATCCCATATTTCCGGAGCGGCTCCGGACACGCGGAACTCGCACACCACGGAACGCGGCTCTGCCGTCTGGTTGCTCACGAAATACGCCGAGATGCCGTTGAGCCAGAGATGGATGTAGTCGATCTCCGAAGGCTTTGCTCCGGAGGCGACGGTGAAGTCCTGCCTCACGTCAATCACCTTCTGCAGAAACTCGCGTACGGACACGCCGAAGGCTATTAGCGGCTTGCGTCCGCCAGCGCCGTCCCACAGCCTGCCGGCAAGCGCCTTGAACTCCTTCTGCGCCGCATCGCCTCCCACGAGGCTCACGCAGCGTTCGGGCTTCTCCCCGATTATCGCGGCGCCAGCCTCGGCAAGCGCCGCCACCTTCCGGAGCGCCGCAAGTGAAAGCACCTTGTGGTCAGGAAGCACCAGAACACGGTACCTGGCGCCGGACGGCATGTAGAGATGGCCCTGCCTATTCACCTTGAGCGAGAGAAGCGCGCTTTCGTCAGCGGCGTCGAAGTCGTAGCCGGGCAGAACGCGCGCGAAGTCCGCCTCCTTGAGCGGAAGGATGTTCGGCACATGGTCGCCGTAGTAGTAGAGAACGTCCGAAACCACGGTGGCTCTCTGCGCGACGGACTGCACGCGCCGCAGGTAGTCGATGAAGCTTCTCGCCCCGTCCTTCCACCACGTCACGCGCGGGTTCACGTGAGTTCCCGCGAAATACTCCTGGCCCGGCGTGCCCATCGAGGCGGGCGAGGACGTGAACGTGTGGAAATAGACTCGGTTCAACCCCGAGCACACCTCGTGGTCGAACGCCGACTTCTGGCTTTTCCACAGGAGGTCGTTCCACTGCGGACCGATGGTTGTGAACGACTCCGCGCCCACGATGCGCTTGCCGAAGATGTGCGCCGCCGAGGATGCCTGCTTCACGAAGAAACGCTGCGGAGGATTCGGACGGTGCGGCGACGGGGACCAGAACTCGCTCATCACTATGTCGCTCGCCGAATAGTTCCTGATTCCGTCGAACGGCCCCGCGTGCGGACCAGAACATTCCGGCTGCACCCCCATTCCGCGCGCATGCGCCTTCTCCGCGAAGCGCTTGTAGTGATTGCGGAATATCGCGCCCGCCACCGCCTTGCGGAAGTCGGCGAGGAAGGCATCCGTGGCCGCCATGCCGTCCACCACCGCGCCGCCCAACACCGCGAGATACGGCACTGGATCGTAGCCCATCACGCTCTTGAACTCGCGCTCGAAGCCGTCCGTCCAGTTCATGCCGCCGCATTCCCAGCTGTCCGTCTCCATGTACTTGAGCGTCCTGCCGATGTGGCGTGAGTCGATGCGGGCGAATATCGGCTCCACGACCGCGTTCCAGTAGAACTCGAATGCGTCGCGGCTTAGGTAGTCGAGAGTAAGGCCCTGCCATGCGCCGCTTGAGGTGGAGACCTTCGAGCCAGAGCATGTGTAGCCAACGCGCACCACGCGCCAACGCCTGCCGGCGGGAGGCGTCCAATCGAGCCGACCATCGCCGCGCATCTTCCGCGTAAGGTTCACTATGTCGCCGAGGCGCACATCCCAGGCCGCGGCCTTGCCGTTATTGGACGAGGCATCCCTCACGCCCGGCTTGCCGTCGCCGAGGAGGAAACGGCAGTCCGCCGCGCTCATTCCCACTTCTTTCGCGCCGAGCTTCAGATCAAGGTGCTTCACGCCTTCCTTCAGGGCGTTCGCATCGTCAAGTGGAAAGGCGAGCACCGCGATGTCGCGGTAGAAGCCATTGCGCGTTCGCGGCATTGGAAGCTTTGCGCCGCCCTTCCCGCCTTCGACGTCGATGTGCGAGGAGGTGAGCTTCTTCGCGGCGTACTGCGGCGTAACGCAGGGGCCGCCGACGTTCCAGCCGCTCTGGATGTTGAAGCCGATCTCAAGCCCCAGCCGCGCGGCCTCGTCGAGCGCATGCGCGAAGAGCGCACACCATTCATCCGAGCCGTATGTGGGGCCGGCGGGGATGTTCGCGTGGCCGCCCTGACTGTATCCACCGGCATCGAACACCATGGCGCCCTGGAACTTCATCTCCTTCATCGCGGAGAGCTCGCGGGAGATGGCGGCTTTGTCCGTATTGCCGTTGAGCCACCACCACCAGCAGTTGACGCCGTACTCTGCCGGCGGATCGGCGAACTCTCGGGCGGCAAGGGCGCGAGCGTCCATCCCCGCCTGCGCAGCGACGACAACGGCGATCACGGCAACGAATGACATCGTTTTCATACAATGGCCTTTCCTCAAAAACTTGATGAAAAGATTGTAGCATAAATAACGCCTTGCCGCATTGACAAATCGGAAATGAGCCGAAATTCTCTGTTGTAGCCTGTGTTGTTTAACGCAGAGACGCAGAGACGCGGAGGAAGAGATGTTTTTATCCATCGTCAGTCACCCCGAAGACCCCTGCCTCTCCCGTGAGAGTTCTCGAACGGCTTTTGCGATTGAAATGCCGGATTGGATATGATATGCTCTCAAACGAAGTGCGGAATTTTTCCTTTGCGGTGGAAAAGGAAGAGGTACGGCTCCTGTCCCAGTGGAGGACAACATGGAATCGACAGAACTTGAAAGACAACTGAGAACGGCCGGCGCGTCCGGCCGGCAGGACCTCTACGCGGGCGACGACGCCTGGCGCGAGTGGTTCGACGTGTGCTTTGTTGACGGCTGCGCCACGGCGGCAGCACTGCGCGCGCAGATTGCGTCGGCAATGTACGCGCAGCTCGCGCGTTTCGGCTTCGCGCGCGCGGACGTAGAGGGGACAGACCCCGTGCTGCACTTCGACGCGTACTTCATGCTCACCGGCTCGCGCTCGAAGCCCAAGCCTCTCAAACTCTACTTCCGCCACCGGATGGAAATGGAGGAGCGTCCTCTGGACGAATTCGTGTGCGGCACGCTCTTCGGCTCGAGCAGCGGACGCATCCATGACATCGTGCGCGACTGGCTCGCCACCGCCAAGGGATGGAAGCCGCGATCTGTGCGCGACACAGACGGCAGACGGCACGTCGTCTGGGAACGTGCCGCCGAAGCGGACGACGTGCGCGAGACTGGCGGCGCCGCCACATGGCACCCGGGCGCCTCGCTCGACCGCGCCGTTCTCTACGCCCTCTCGCACGAAATGCTCGCCTCAGTCGCCGCCGAAATGAAAGTGGAAAAACGCAATGTCGCGCTCCTGTGTTATATGACGGCCCACGACGTGCCAATGACCGCGCCAGAGGCGCTGGCGCAGCTGAAAGTTGGGAAATCGCGGGCCTACGCATTAAAGGAGACGTGCATGAAGAAAATAGCGACATTCCTTTCGGGAAAAGGCATCGCAATGAACGACCCGCTCGCGGCGAAGTCCCTTCTCGCAGCCTGCGAATCGGCAATCGCCCCTGAAACCCTCAAGGCACTTGGAAAGTGAGGCGCACAATGACGAACACTCGCACATACCAGGACCGTTTTCTCTCCGTATTCCTCAGCGAATGGCAGATGCACCGCACGCGCGAAACCACATCGCCGCGCACGCCATCGGACAAGGCGCAAGCCGATTCTCCGGCGGATTTCGACCTGCCCGTCGCATGCGGCGAGGTGCGCATCTTCGCCGACTTCCCGGAACCCGTCACTGGACTCCTGCTCGACGCATCTTCGCCCAGAGGCTGGCATGTGGCCCCGGTTTCGCCCTTCACAGTTCCCGCCTCCGACCGCGAAATTCTCATAGGCGAGCGCGTCTACCAGATGTGGAACGTGCTCGACCTCCCACTTGAAACCGTATCCCGCAGCTGGATGGTCGACGCCATTCCACCCGAAGACCTTGCCGACGCGAGGGCCGCATTCGACGCCGCCCAGGGCACCCCCCTTCCCGAAGGCCTTGCGTCATGCACTGGCCTGCCCATAAAGGCGGCAGACGACCCGCGCCGCGAATACGAACGCGTCTTCCGCCTGAAGGCCCCTCCCAGACCTGCCGCGCCCCGCCGCCCGATGTGGATTTATTGGGCTCCCGCTCTCGCCGCGTCGCTTCTGCTGCTGATCGGTCTGCCTGTCATGTTCACAAAAGACTCTCAACAACATTTCTACACCGTTCCAGTCGACTGCACTGTTACGCATTGCGAAATGCCAGAACCCCCACCGGAAATCGAAGCACCTTTGTACGATAGCGGCGCTCTCCCCGCCGCCATGCGGGGCGCTGCGCAAACCGTGAAAACCGCCGAGGTTGACGCGATGCTGAACATCAGGTCCGCCGTCTTGGTGAAATCAAAAATGGGAGCATCAAGAAACACAGGCGCCCGCGGAAAATACCTCAGTGATGGGCCATTAGAAGACCGCAGAATCGGGCAGAAAAGCCATACACCGCTTGCGGACGCAGCAGGAACGGAGCGCTATGCCGCCGTCAGGGAAAATGAATTTCTCGAAGTCAAGACAAACCCGCTTTCCACATTCGGGCTAGACGTTGACACCGCGAGTTACACGACGATGCGCCGCTATCTGACGGAGTTCAGGCGCTTGCCGCCGAAGGATTCCGTGCGCATCGAGGAATACGTGAACTACTTCTCCTACGACTACTCGGAGCCAACTGGAGACGTGCCTGTGGCGGTAGCGTGCGAGCTTGGGGCGTGCCCGTGGAACACGGCGCACAAGCTGCTGCGCGTGGGCGTGCAGGCGAAGCGCGTCCCGAAGGAGTCCATTCCTCCGTGCAACCTCGTGTTCCTGATCGACAAGTCCGGTTCGATGAGCTACAATGGCGGGTTCGCGATACTCATTCAGTCGCTGAAGCTCCTTACGGACCAGCTGAGGCCGGAGGATTCCGTGGCGATCGTCTCCTACGCGAACGGCGTGCAGGTGGAGCTGCCAGCGACGTCCGGCGCGGACAAGACGCGAATCCTCCAGGTGCTGGAAAGCCTGCATGCCGACGGCGCCACGTCTGGCGGCGAAGGACTGCAGCTCGCATACAATGAGGCGATGAAGAACTACTCTGCAAAGAAGAACAACCGCGTGGTGCTGATCACAGACGGCGACTTCAACGTGGGCATAAGCAACCCCACCGAGCTGGAGCGCTTCATCGCCGCTAAACGCGAGACCGGCGTGTTCCTGACTGTGCTGGGCGTTGGACGCGGCAACTACCAGGACGCCATGATGAAGAAGCTCGCAAACGCCGGCAACGGAAACTACGCCTTTCTTGACAGCATCCTCGAAGCGAAGAAACTTCTGGTGAAGGAGTTCGGCGGCACTATGCTGACCGTGGCGAAGGACGTGAAGCTGCAGCTTGAGTTCAACCCTGCTCAGGTCGGCGCGTACCGTCTGCTCGGCTACGAGAACAGGCTGCTCGCCGCCAAGGACTTCAACGACGACAAGAAGGACGCCGGCGAGATGGGCAGCGGACACTCGATGACGGCGCTCTACGAGCTCGTGCCCGCAAGCGCTACGAACACGGTTGCGAAGACGGACGATCTCAAGTACCAGAAGCAGGTGCCGGTTGCGAGCGGAGAGCTGCTTACGGTGAAGCTGCGCTACAAGCTGCCCAACGCCGATAGGAGCACGCGCATTGACCAGCCCGTGACGTCGGCGGCCGTCACGCCCGCCGAGCCAACGGAGGCGTTCAGGTTCGCGTCCGCAGTTGCAGAGTTCGCCCTCCTGATGAAGGACTCCGCCTACAAGGGCTCGGCGTCGTTCGACTCCGTACTCAAGCGCGCCCGCACGGCGAAGGGACGCGACGACGACGGCTGGCGCGCGGAGTTCATCCGCCTCGCCGAGACGGCGCAGCTGATGGAAGACACAAGGCCCAAGGAGACGCCGCAGCAGAGGCCACAGCAGGAGAAGAAACCGGATCCCCCGAAGGACGTCACCGTGACCATCGACCTCTAGTCATCTTCTGTTGCCCAAAGTGGCTTCACCGTTTTGAAGTTGAAGCGGGCAAGACCGCTTACAAGCCACGCGGCTTGTGCCCATCCGCCGCAATATGGTATAATGTGTTTCATGAAAGCCACAACTCTTGCCGGAATCGCCGCATGCGTCGCCGCCGCGGCAGCAGCTTCAACCGTGCCACCATACGGCGCCGTGCGTCTGAGAGGCCCCTTAGGCGCACGCCTCGACGCCATGATCGAACGCCATGTGAAGTCCACAGACGTGGAATACATCACTAGCCCCTTCATGGAGAAGACCGAGCGCCGCAACTGGTGGCAGACGGAGTTCTGGGGCAAGTACATGCACTCCGCAATGCCATTCTGGACGTACACGCACGATTCCGCGCTGCGCCGGAACATCGACCACGGCGTGGAACGCATCCTCTCCTCGCAGGAGCCCTCTGGCTACATCGGCAACTACCCCGACGAGCTGCGCTGCGGCGAGGGCTGGGACGTGTGGGGCATGAAGTACACCATGATGGGCCTCATGCACTACTATGACGGCCTTCCCTCCGACTCTCCCGATGCCAAGAAGGCTCTCGACGGCGCGCGCCGCCTCTGCGACTACGTGGTCGACCAGCTCGGCCCCAACGGCAAACGCGGCCGCCGTCTCTGGCAGACCGGCAACTGGTGCGGCTTCGCCAGCTCCTCCATCCTCGAGCCGGTAGTGTGGCTATACAAACGCACCAACGACAGGAAGTATCTCGAGTTCGCCTCGTACCTCGTTAAGGACATGACCGAGGTCGAGGCAGGTCCGCGCCTACTCGACCTTGCGCTGAAGGGAATATCCGTTGCAGACCGCAACGGACACGGCAACGGCCCTGGAAACAACGGCCACTATCCCATGAAGAACAACCGCTGGAAGGCATACGAGATGATGAGCTGCTACCAGGGCCTCGTGGAGTACTACGAGGCCACCGGACGCAAGGACCTTCTCGACGCAGCCGTCGCCACATGCGCACAGATCGTGCGCGACGAGATCAACATCGCCGGCGGCAGCGCCTCCTCCGAGGCCTGGTTCCACGGCGCGCAGAAGCAGCACCTTCCCTACACGCGCCTGCAGGAGACGTGCGTCACCACCACTTGGATGCGCTTCGCCGAGAAGCTGCTGCAGATCACCGAAGACCCGAAATACGCCGACGAGCTCGAGCGCACATTCTACAACGCCTACCTCGCCGCGCTAAAGCCCGACGGATCGTGCTTCGCCGGCTACACGCCGCTGAACGGCACGCGCTACTACGGCCAGCACCACTGCTACATGCACACCGACTGCTGCAACGCCAACGGTCCGCGCGGCTTTCTCGCGTTTCTGCGCGCGTTCTTCCAGACGCAGGGCACCGACGCGGCGGTGTTCAATCTCTACGCCTCGTCACAGGCCTCCGCCACCCTTCCCGGCCTCAACGAGAAAGTGTCATTCGACATGTACACGCTCTACCCCAAGGATGGCTACGTGCGCATCGTGAACCACACCGAGAAGCAGCTCCCCTTCACGCTCAAGCTACGCATCCCATCATGGAGCGCCAGCACCACCGTGAAGGTGAACGGCAAGGCGCTTGAGGGCGTGAAGCCCGGCACATACTTCCCCGTCACGCGCGCCTGGACAATCGGCGACATCGTGGAAATCTCGTTCGACATGACCACGCGCGCCCACGTGATGAACCGCCACGTGGCCTTCACGCGCGGCCCAGTGGCGCTCGCGCGCGACACGCGCTTTGCCGACGGCGACATCGCCGAGGTTTTCCGCGAGGGCGCAGTCCATGACGGACAGGCCATGGCCTTCCAGCCGACGCGCGCCCCGTCCGACGACTTCTGGATGGCGTTCACCGCGTCGCTCCCAGTGGGCTCTCACCACGAGAACCCCGAAGGCCGCATCAACGAGACGATACACTTCTGCGACTACGCCTCGGCCGCCAACCTGTGGCAGCCCACAAACGCCTGCCGCGTGTGGTTCCCGATCGAGCTTGGTCCGGCGGACTGATTCCTATTTCTTCTGCGGACCAGGATTCGCCTTCGGCTTCGCGATCTTGATCTCGATGGGCACGAAGAGGTCGGGATTCTCCGCGCGGCGCAGTATCTTCTCGGCATATTCGTCGCTGTACCAGCGGTCGGTGTCGGTGCGGTCGCGCCGTCCGTTGTATCGCTGCAGTGCGCGCTGCCAGCCATCGAAGAAGCCTTTCGGCCTGTCCGCAGCCGGGCGCCCAGAAGCGCCGAAGCCCTTGCGCGCAAGATACATGATCGCAGCGCGCACGTTCTTCTCGGCTGACCCCTCGTTGCGCTTCGCGGGCCTGGTAAGGCCCACGAGCTCCTTCTCGCGTCCCCAGTCGCCCGGCACGTTCACCTGAAGAGGGTCAACGCTCCACGCCGCCTTGGAGGCCGGTCCGTTCCCGCCGCTCTCCTCGATCATGTGCGACTTCACCTGCGCCGGCGTGAGGTCGGCGATCTTCTGCGCCTGCGCCGTGGTGCCTCCGCACCATTCCGCCTTGTGCGCGTTGAAGTGCGCCGTCATCTTAGCGATGAGCTCGTCGTGCGACTGATAGCGCGCGTCTTCGAAGCCGCGGAAGACAGGCAGCCCCGCGCCGCCCGCCTTCGCGCGCGCCTTCTTCGTTCCGTCCGCCACCGCAGGCGCCATCACGGCGCCGCCGGCAGAAGGAGCTGGCTTCTTCTGCGCCGGCAGCACGCCCGCCTTCTGCATTGGATGCACAAGGTGGGTCCATACGAAAGCTTCTATCTTCCGCACCGTCTTCATCTCCTCGTCCGTCACGAATCTGCGGTCGATGTACAGCTCGCCCCAGTCGTCGAAGAGCATCTCGCCCATGCCGTGCGTGTCGATCGAGTACTTCAGCGCCTCGCGCGACATCGGCACCTCGGCCACGCCCTTCGCGGCGAGCGCCGCCCTGTGGCGCGCCTCGCGCGCCTTGGCGCGGCTCTGTATGCGCATTCCTTCAAGCGCAAGCGACACGCCCTCCGCGAAGGCCGCAGGATCGAACTTCAGCCTTGCAATCGATGCGCTGGAATCAAGGGACGGAAAAAGCACGGCCGCCGCCGCGATAAGCGCAGCGGCCACACGGCTAAACATACGCGCGCTCCGGCATTGCACCGTCACCGTTCCATGGATGTCATCGCCTTGGATTATCTTGATCATTTTCGTCGTTCCTTGTGGTCTAGCTTGACACAGGCAGGAAATCAAATTCAACATTCTTGCGAGTTCAGCAGCTTGAAGAACAATCCGGCGCAGGCGAGAGTGTCGTCAAGGGCGTCATGGCTGTTGGTTCCGTCGATGTCGAGCGCTTTAATCAAGTTTGCAAGCGAGTAGCTGACTAATCCCGGACGCATCTGCCGAGCAAGTGCAAGCGTATCGCACGTCTCCAGCCCCTCCGGCGCGAAGCAGAGCTCGAACTTGTTGCACTCCTGCCTCAGCATCCGCATGTCGAACCTGTTGTTGTGCGCCACGAGCATCACGTCGTTGCCGAGAAACTCGAAGAACTGCCGCATCGCCTCTTCCGGCGCGAGACCATGCTCCGAAAGGAAATCCAGCGACAACCCATGCACCGCTTCCGCCCACGGGTTCATCTCGCACGTGGGGCACACGTACACGCTGAACG
>JAEEGF010268923.1_pt1 | contig 10200 bp, 6 predicted proteins | sample 9134171 | NCBI WGS metagenome assembly JAEEGF01 (sample SAMN16246542, study PRJNA631951) | gut metagenome | biome: gut microbiome; feature: rumen; material: AP-attached | host: Bos | place: Iran: Karaj | collected 2018-10 | reverse complement strand
CAGCACAATTGTGTCATCCTTTATTTCGATGTCCAGTACATCAGAGATTTTCAACTGCATTTTATCAAGTATATCCTTTGGAATTCTAATACCCTGACTGTTTCCCCAGGATCTTATTGCTACCTGTTCCATAGAATCACCTCCTAATTGTGTATATACATTATACAGTATAATTATATGTGTTTCAACTTCTCTTCCACTCTGCAAAATTCGATTGGTTGATTTATTTCGCAAATTTGAACTTTTATTATTTTTGCGAACCAGAAAGCCATCTGGCGATATCGATAATCCTTATTCCTTCATGAATACATAAGATACTCTTTAAAAGAAAATGGACTCGGCGGCTCGGGTGTGGCCATGGCACAAAAAAGTGGCAGCTACCGTAGTAGCTGCCACCCAATCTGTTTCCTCGAGCATCCCTCGACCTTATTCATTTGCATTCATATCCGGCCGTCCCTGCATTTGCCATTCATCATGGCGTTTGATCATCTCCCGGGAATTTGTCCCGGGGAGGTGCTTTCGCAGCCATTCCCCGCTGAGAGTCAGGCTCTTGACCGGATCCCCATCGATCCAGTTCCTGTGGGTCTCCAGCACAATAGCCCGGGCCGCCGTGTTGGCCCGGACGGTCTCATAGAATTTCTCCAGAGGCAGATTGCCCCGGCCCAGCTCCATGGAATCTTCCTTGAGGATGGGAGTCAGGAAGGGTCCCTGCTGCCGGCAGCCCCGGTCATTGATGTGCCACATGGCCATCCGGCTGCCCAGCTTGTTGATGAGGGCTATTACATCCCCGCCCCCGTCTGCGATCCAGTAGGTATCCAGCTCGAAACCCACATAGGCGGGATCCGTCTTCTCCATGAGGAGGTCCAGAGCCGTCTGATCCTCCGCCACCTTCTGCAGCTCTGCATTGTGGTTGTGATAGAGGAGCCGGACTCCGTACCGGGAGAGAGCTTCCCCCGCCCGGTTCAGACGCTCTGCCAGTTTCCGGACTTCCTCTTCCCGGCTGTAGTCAAAGCGGTACATACCCGTGATGACGACAGTGTCGGTTCCAAAGCTCAAGGCTTCTTTGGCCACAGCTTCCGGGTCTGCTTCCATGGTGTTTAAGTAGCTGTGGAGGCTGATGACCTGCAGACCGCTCTCGGAGATCAGCCGGTGCCAGTCCAGCTTGCCTCCCTTTCCTGTGGGCATGCCGGCGAATTTGGTCAGCATGCGAACGAGAAAGGGAGTGGGCTTGATCATAAACTCGTTGAGTTCGATCCCGTCGTATCCCGCTCGTTTGATGGCCGAGAGGGTGTCCCGGGCGGTCTCATAGCTGTTACACCTGCTGCCGATCATAATCTGTTGCACGCCTGTCAGTATTCTGTCGCTCATTTTCTCAGATAGTCTCCAAGGTGCTTCAAACTGGGCTTGGGGGTCCGGATCTGGGTCTTCCGGTCCACAGCGCAGAGTCCAAAGGTCAGCGCGTAGCCCTTCTGCCATTCGAAATTGTCAATGAGGGACCAGTGGCAGTATCCCATCACAGGGATCCCGTCTCTGATACAACTTTGAACCCCTTCCAGCGCTTTGTCAATAAAGGCAACTCTCTGGGCATCGTCTCCTGTGGCGATACCGTTCTCCGTGACCAGGATGGGGACCTCCGGCATCTCCTCATGGACCCGGCGGATCACATGCTCCAGGGCCTCCGGATAGACTTCGTAATCCATCTGGGTCATGGGCGTTCCCTCCGGAACCGGCAGGATCCCATCGGGGCCGTAGGTGGTTCTGGTGTAATTCTGCAGTCCAAAGAAGTCATCCTCTTTGATGTAGGGAATGTAATGGCGGAACTCTTCGTTCCAGTCCCGGTCTGCCCGCTCCTGACCCCCTTCCACATACTGGCAGTCATGGAGGGAGAGGGTGATGCCCACCCGGATCTCCGGATTAACAGCCTTGATGGCAGCCCTGGCTGCCTGGTGGGCCTTTATGACAATCCTGTCACCTTCCACATCCGTGGCGGAGACAAAGGTATGGGGCTGGGGATCCCCGAAGACTTTGGCATTCTCCATGGCCGCCAGCTTCATCTTCTCCATGGGGTCCGAGAGATTGAGGCCCACCTGGATCTGGCCCTCCATAGCATCCCCGGCTTTGGCCGCCGCATTTGCCATCTTCGCCATCATCTGCTTCTTGAAGCGCTCCATGAGGGCACCGATCTGGAGTCTCATATTGGCTTCGTTGATGGTGCAGATATATTTGATCTCGCTTCCAAGCTGCTCCGTGACATATCTTGCATAGTTTGCGAAGAGGTCCACCACCTGCTCGTTGTCCCAGCCCCCCAGCCGGATCAGCCAGACCGGGGAGGTGAAGTGCATGAGGGTGATCACCGGCTCCACGCCGTGGTCCCGGCAGCAGCGGATCATCTTCCGGTAGTGTTCGATCTCCTTTTCATCGAATTTCCCCTGCTCGGGCTCAATGCGGGCCCATTCCACGGAGAAACGGTAAGTGTTAAGGCCGGCATCCGCCAGCATTTTGATATCTTCTTCGTAACGGTGGTAATGGTCCACAGCGTCCAGGGAGGGCTCCACGAACTGGGAATACTGCATATTCTCCATCAGCCAGTAATCGGAGTTGGTGTTGTTTCCTTCCACCTGGTGGGCTGCAGTGGACGCCCCCAGCATAAATCCGTTCTCAAATCTGTTCATTTTGAACCTCCATTGTCAAAAACTCATAAACGCCGCCGGTGAGGAGTCTCTTCTCCTGCCCCGGGAGCAGCACCTCTGCTTCCATCCCCTCCGGGATCTCAAACCGGTAGGCGAAGGAATCCTCATCCTCCAGATAGCTCCACTGGGAGACGATGCGTCCCCTGGGAGAATCATAGTAGCCTTTGGCGTATTTCAGCTCCTTATTTGCCAGAGGCCGGAGGATCACCTTCTCAAAGTCATATTGGATGCCCAGCACGCCGGACAGGAGCCACCCGGAGATGGCTCCGTAGGAGTAATGGTTCAGGGAATCGTGGACCGTGCCGTCCTCTCTGACTCCGTCCCAGGTCTCCCAGATGGTGGTGGCACCCTTCTCCACAGCGTAGAGCCAGGAGGGATAGCTTCTCTGCAGGAGGAGCCGGTAAGCCGCATCCGGATAGCCGTGATCTGCCAGCACGGGACAGAGGAAGGGGGTGGACAGGAAGCCGGTGTTGAGGTGATACCCCTTTTGCTCCACCAGATCCCGCAGGTCTTTTGCCGCCGCAGCAGCCTCTTCTTCCCGCAGGAGGTCAAAAGCCAGGGGGCGGACGTATTCGCACTGGCGCTCAGACCGGATCCGGCCCTCCCGGAGGACCAGATGCCGGTAGGCCTCGGTGGCCTTGTCCGATGTCTCTTTGTACCTGACCGCATCGGCGCTCTGATTTAGAATCTCCGCGATCTTGGCCAGAAGGCCGGAAGAATATGCATAGTATGCTGTGGCCACCTCCGGCTGTCCCTCCCGGAAGGCCGCCATCATGGTCTGCATGACATCCGTCCCGGGCTCGCACCACTCGCCGTAGTCCATGCCGGTGTCAATGATGCAGGTTCGGTAGGGGTTCTTGCCAAAGCGGTTCTTCAGCCTGCTCTTTCCGGCCCGCCGGCCCAGGAAGTCCACCCACTTCTTCATCATCTCATAATTGTCCTCCAGGATCTGCCGGTCTCCGTAGATCCGGTAGAGGTTCCAGGGGACGATGACAGAGGCGTCACCCCATCCCACGGAAGCGGAGAACATCTCCGCGATCTTCCCGGGGTGGGAGTTCCGGGGGCAGATATAGGCCATCTTGCCGTCGGGGTGCTGGCCCAGCCGCACATTGGCAAGCCATTTTTCGTATACCTTCCTGCAGTCCATCAGATAGGCGCCGGTCCGGACAAAGACCGCCGCATCTCCGGTCCAGCCGGCTCTCTCCCTTGTGGGGCAGTCGGTGGGGATGTCGCAGAAGTTGGACTTCATGGACCAGAGGCTGTTGGCAAAGAGGCGGTTTACCGCATCCACGCCGCATTCAAAGGCCGCCGTCTCCCGCATATCCGAATAGAGGGCGATGCTGTGGATGCGGATCTTCTCCGGGGGGATGTCCCCGGTCAGTTTGGCATAGCGAAAGCCGAAGACGGAGAAATGGGGTTTGAAGTCGTTTCGGCCGGGTTTGCAGGTATAGCGGATCTCCTGTTTGATGCCGCCGGACCTGTTCCGGTCTCCCGGCTGGAAGTTGGCGATGGTAAATTCCCCCTTCTCATCCAGGGTTTCCCCGTGGACCAGGGTGATCTCCTCGCCCCCTTTGGCATCTTCCACCACAAAGGATGTATAGCCCGCCAGGTTCTGGCCGAAATCAAAGACCGTATCCCCGGTGGGGGTGGTGATCCGTCTGCCTTCGAAGACTTCATGCTCTGTGACGAAGGGAGCGGTCTGGGGGGTCAGGTTGCTGTTGTCAAAGGTCAGCTCCCGGGCGGGATGCCAGCCGGTATAGTCCCTGCAGGCATCGTAGCTTTCCCCCAGTTCCAGATCCGTCAGGCGGATGGGACCGTCTTCACAGGCTTCCCAGCTTCCGTCCGAGAGGAGGATGGGATGATCCGGGTCCCCTTCGCTTGTGGCGGCGCAGAGGAAGGACAGATCCTCCCCGTAGAGGTTTCGGACTCCGTCGATGCCGTTGCAGCCCCGGTACCAGCCGTCTCCCAGAGTGACAAAGATGTCATTTCCACCGGGTTGCAAGAGTTCCGTGATGTCATAGACCTGGTACTGGAGGCGCTTGTCGTAGGCATCGCACCCCGGGGTCAGCCGGGCTCTTGTGATCTCCCGGCCGCCGATCCGTATCTCGTAGAGACCGTGGGCTGTGGCATAGAGGCGGACCCGTCCCGTATCATACAAGAAGGAGGTCCGCAGATACCCTGCCCCCTTTCTCTTTTGGGGCTCCGTCACCACTTCCGGGGTGATCCACTTTGCTTTTTCAAAAATCCTGGCAGCTTCCATTTTTCGCCTTTTGCTTTAGTGTTTTTTGATATTGGTCAACGCTTTGGAGAGGGCTTTGATCTCCTCCGATTCCGGATCCATCCCGCCCTGCTGAAGGAGCTTGATCAGGGGCTGGCGGGCGATCATCTGCTGCATGGCTTCGGAGATTGCTACCCCTTCTCCCATTCCGCCGGCTGTGGCAGATTGCATGGCAGCCATCATCCGGTCCAGGAGTGCCCTGCCCTCCGGGACGGCCCGGATCTCCGCCATGGTACTGTTCAGGGAGAGGTACCCCTCTTTTTCCTCCGGTCCTTCGGGCCGGTCAAACCAGTTCCGCACCTTCTTATCCGGTGCAAAATAGGCAGGATCCGGGTCGGAAACTTTGCAGATCTCCATCCGGTCCCTCAGGTCTCCGCTGACAGCCTCGATGGTGTGGACTCCGCTAATGGGGACGGTAAAGCGGAAGACGTGTTCTCCCGTGAGGGTCTCCCTCTCCTCTCCGTCCACAAAGAGGGTGACGGTGGGCAGGTTGGAATAGACCTTGATCTCCGTGGTATCCTCGATGCGGTTCCGATACCTGCTGCCGCAGAGATGGACGAAGGGCTCATGGGACCACCATGCCTTATAGATATAGTAAGCGTCCTTTTTCTGTTTTCTGTCAAAGGTGATGACGCCCTTGTGGTTCTTGCCGGGGTCTCCCGCCTCGGTTCTGCCGGCGGCGGCGAATTCGAACATGTTCCAGAGGTAAGTCCCCCAGATGTAGGGACGGGTGCTGAACATCTCCAGCATATGCTCGTGGTAGAGGGCCTGGTAGCTCTCGGTGTAGTCCCCCTTTTCGGGTTTGGGCGACTGAAGAGTGATAAGGGAATCCGCTCCGTACTCGGTGAGGCCGATGGCCACATCCGGGTGCTGACTGTGGAAGGTATCGAACCATTTGTCATTATCCTCCATCTCTCCCACATACCAGCCGTAATAGAGGTTGTAGCCCCGGATATCCGGCAGGGTGACTAAGGGAGAATCGGTTTCCAGGAGGAAGAGATTGGCCATGGCGGAGAAGCGGACAGGGTCCATGCGGTGGACGAGGTCATTCAGGATCCGATGGTTCTCCAACAGGTCCTCCGTCACTCCCTGCAGGGAGATCTCATTGGAGAGGGCCCAGCACAGAATGGAGGCGTGGTTGTAATTCTGGCTGATGAGTTCTTCCATCTGAGAGACGGTGTTTTCTCTGCCGGTGTCCATATGGACGGTGATGTAAGGGATCTCCGCCCAGACGACGACACCTTTCTCGTCGCAGAGGTCATAGAAGTACCGGTCATGCTGATAGTGGGCCAGGCGGATGGAATTGGCTCCCATGGAAAGGATGAGGTCCAGATCCTCTTCATGCATCTCCCGGGTCAGGGCATTGCCCACGCCGGCCCGGTCCTGGTGCCTGGAGACGCCGTGAAGGGGGTAGCTCTCGCCGTTCAGGAAGAAGCCCTTCTCGGGATCGATGGAAAACTCTCTTACTCCGAAGCGGTCATAGATCCGGTCGCACTCTTTGTCTCCCTCCAGAAGGGTGGCTGTGATCCGGTAGAGGAAGGGGTCCCGGCGGCCGTTCCACAGGTGGGGCCGGTGGATAGTGACCGTGCCGGAAGCCAGGTATCCCGAGGGGGAATCCGCCGCGGGCTTCAGAGGGAATTCCTGCTCGGTGACTCCGTCGATGGAGATGCGGACCCGGTCGCCACCGGTGGCGTATGCCCGGATTTCGATCTCCGCGTCATCCCCCTGGATCCGGGGGGTGACATAGAGGCCGCTGCCGCCGTGGTCATTCATGGCGAAGTGCTGCTCATCCACCACCACCAGGTAGACATCCCGGTAGATGCCGCCGTAGAAGGTGAAGTCTGCCCTCTGGGGATAGACTTTGGTGTTGGGCTCGTTGGAGACGGAGACTTCCAGCTTGTTGGTCTCCCGGAGGGCTTCCGTCAGGTCCGCCCGGAAGGTGGAGTAGCCTCCGTCATGGCAGGCAAGCTCCCGGCCGTTCAGGGTCACTTTTGCCGAGGAGTTGGCACCGCGGAATTCCGCATAGACCCGCTGTCCCGCCTCCAGGAGGGGGCGCTCAAAGGTCTTTCGATAGAGGCAGGTCCCCCTGTAATAGGGCTCCGGGCCGGTCTGGCCGTCCTCCGCATTCCAGGTGTGGGGGAGGGTGACGCTCCGGCTCTGTCCCTCTTTTTCAAATATCCAGTCTTCATTCCAAAGAATTGTTGTACGCATGTTAGGCTCCTGTCTTTTATTCGCCGGTTGCCGACTTTTTCTTCTCACCGATGCTCTTCTGGATCTCTTCCATCCGCTCATAGGTGAGCTCGGAATTCTTCATGGCCAGAAGGGTGCAGATCCAGCCGATGATGGGGAATCCGATGAGGAGGATGACGGTCATGACCCGGACGCCGAAGGTCAGGGGGTCTCCCTGCTGGGGCGCTGTGGTGGTGTAGCCGATGAGGCCGATCATCAGAGTCGCGATGGTGGCGCCGAAGGAGGAGACGATCTTATCCACAAAGCTGTAGGTGGCGGATACGGTGGCGGGCATGTATTTTCCGGACCGGTCCATCTCATAGTCCACCACATCCATGCGGAAGGCGCTGGTGGACACGGAGACCACCATCTTCAACGCGTTGTTGCCGAAGGTGAAGAGGACATAGGTGACTGCCATCAGGACTGCCCCGGTGGACAGGTTGCCGCCGAAGACCGTCCCCACAAGGGTGGTGGGAGTGAAGAGCAGGTAAACGGCGAAGGCGATGTTGAGTCCGATGCAGTGTCTGGTCCAGTCAATCATGACTTTTCTGCTGCCCTGTTTTCCCGCAATCTTCGCGCCGATGATAGCGAAGATGATGGAGGGAAGCATGGCAAGGGCAGAAAGAATGGTGGAGATGGCCATGGAGCCCAGCATGATGCCGTTCAGCATGGTGGAGACCACTGCCGCAGAGCCGATGGTTTGGGCCAGTTTATCGGAGGTGGCGGCCATGATGAATCTCTGAAGCTCTTTGTTCTCTTTGATCAGTGCCAGCATGTCCTTGAAGCTGGGCTTCTCGTCTGCCTCTCCGGCTTTTTTGATGCCCTCGAAATTCTCGGGGATGTCATAGGGCGCGATGCCCACGCATGCCAGGATGTAGAAGAAGAGGGAGACAAATATGACAACAATATTATAAGTTGCAAAATACTCGGTTCCCTGGATGTTGTCGAATCTGGGGAGGATCACAGCTGATGCCACGACGCTCATGATCATGGGGACCAGGTAGGAATAAGCGGTGCTCCAGACGCCGATGGTGGGGCGCTGCTTGGGATCGTTGGTCAGGATGTTCATGTTGATCTGGCCGGCAATGCTGACGAAGGTGTAGCCGATGATGTAGATCACGTAGCAGAGGACGAAGAAGGCTATGCCTGCTGCCCCGGTGAGGGAGAGGCCGGGTCCCACGTTGCACATGAGGGTGGTGGCCAGGGCCATCAGAAGCCATCCGAACAGGATGGAGAATCTGACTTTGCCGAATCTGGAATTGAAGCGCTCCAGGAAAAATGCGATAACGGGATCCGTCAGGCCGTCCAGCAGTCTGGAGCCTGTGATGATGAGGCCGGTCACCGCCACCAGGATGCCGAAGTTGGAATTGCCGATGTAGGTGGCTCCGTTCATGAGGATATAGAAGGCCATCTGGCCCGCGCCGGTCAGCATCGCAAGGGCGATGTGCCAGGCTTTTGCCCGTTTATAAGTTACCCCGTTTTCTTCTCTGTAGAGAGACTTGTCCTTACCCATTTTGTACCCCTTTCGGTTGTTGGATGTGAGTTTGAGAAAGCTTTCCGGTTAAGGTCATAGTATCATTTCGGTGGCTGGTGTGTTAGAATGATTTTGTTGGGAGTAGAAGGATTTTATCGTGTTAGGTGGTTGGATGGGGATGTTTGTGTTTGAGGTGGGACTATGGATCATGAGTTGTTTGGAACGCTGTTGAATAATCTGCTGGGGGTAGATGTGACAGATGCGTCAGATCTTGATGGGTCCCTGATGGATTTTGAGAAAAAATACTGCTTCAGCATCCGGATGCAGCCCATGTTCACCCGGGATGCCCTGCAATATCTTCTGACTTCCTCCAGGGGGAGCACCATCTATGAAGTCATCGACCAGCTTGGGATCTGCATCTCATTTTTCGCCTTCGACGGGAGGAGTTATATCATCGGGCCTTACGTCAAGGAGAAATACGCGGAATTAAAGACGGAGACCATGCTGGCGGCAAACGATGAATCCTCCTCCAAATCCCTGGCTTTCAAGCTGTATTACACTTCCTTTCCCATCGTGTACACAGAGCAGATCACGGGTATTGTGAACAAGTGCGTGGTTTCTTTTTCCCCGGGGGAGGCTGAGTATTCCTACCGGAGGCTGACGGGCTTTATCCAGGATGTCCGCCCGGAGGACAACAAGACGGAGCTGTCGGAAAACAATTACAGCGAGATCTACCGGCGCTACGACCAGGAGAAGCAGTTCCTGTCCATGATCCGGAACGGGGACATCGCCAACATTCAGGCGGCTTTTGTCAAGTTGTCCAATCCGGAGTCGTACAGTCTCTTCTCCAAGGAGAGTCTCAGCTACTATGCCTCCGGCTCCGGTCTGGCCATCCTGCGGGCTCTCTCCCGCAAGGCCGCGGAGGAATCCGGGCTTTCGGTCATCACCATCGATGAGATCACACAGAAGTACCGCCAGCTATCCTCCTCCGCCGGCAATGCGGAGCTCCAGACCCGCTACCAGTTGGATATGATCCTGGAGCTGACGAAGGCAGTCCACGATCATCGCCTGTCCATGGACAAGTATTCCGCCCCCATCCAGCGGGTGCTGGAGTACATCGATCTGCATTTGGGGGACCACATCTCCAACGAGGCGCTGGCGGAGGCCGCCAGCATGTCCATCTCCCATCTTGCCCGGGTGTTCAAGGGGGAGACCGGCGCCACCACAACGGAATACATCGCTCTCATGCGGTGCAAAAAAGCTGCCGACCTCCTGAAGAAGACGAATCTTCCCATCCAGGAGATCAGCAGCTATGTGGGCTACTCCGATAACAATTATTTTGTGAAGGTGTTCCGGAAGAACTACCATATGACCCCGACGGAGTTCCGGAAGCCGGAGGGGTAGGAGGGTCCGGGATAGTATTTACTCTATAGGGAAACAAGCTTCCGTTACATACTCATCGGGATTCTGTGTCTGTGCAGGACTCACATGATAGATATTAAACATAGGTCCATTCATTTTATATCCAT
>JAEEGF012483170.1_pt1 | contig 10201 bp, 8 predicted proteins | sample 9134171 | NCBI WGS metagenome assembly JAEEGF01 (sample SAMN16246542, study PRJNA631951) | gut metagenome | biome: gut microbiome; feature: rumen; material: AP-attached | host: Bos | place: Iran: Karaj | collected 2018-10 | reverse complement strand
CATAATAAAATTGGACTAAATGTCAATAAGTGTGCCATAATGTGAATAATATCACTTATGGCATTCTTTTTGTATATGCTATTGATGTGCAAGATTACACCACAAGCGTAGTGATGCACAGCTTACACTTGAATAATATTAACATTAAAATAGGAGATTAAACTATGAACATTCAACCATTAGCAGACAGAGTTCTTGTTCTTCCTGCACCAGCAGAAGAGAAGACAGTTGGAGGTATTATCATTCCTGACACAGCAAAGGAAAAGCCACTTCAGGGCGAAGTAGTTGCCGCTGGTAACGGAACTAAGGATGAGGAGATGATCCTCAAGGTTGGTGACAAGGTACTTTATGGCAAGTATTCTGGTACTGAAATCGAGTACGAGGGTGTCAAGTATCTTATGATGCGTCAGTCTGACGTTCTTGCAATCTTAAAATAATAATGCCACGTGACCCATAAAGGGGACGGCATGCAGATAAGATTTATAAATAGTTTTCTTTCATTTGCTTTATTATCATTATTCATGATGATAAAATTGTAAATGGTTAAATAGTAAATAAAATTATGGCTAAAGATATTATTTTCAATATAGAGGCTCGTGAGCAGTTGAAGAAGGGTGTTGATCAGCTTGCAAATGCAGTAAAGGTAACACTTGGTCCTAAGGGACGTAACGTAATCATCGAAAAGAAGTTTGGTGCTCCACACATCACTAAGGATGGTGTGACAGTAGCTAAGGAGATTGAACTCTCTGACGCATTCCAGAACACAGGTGCACAGCTTGTTAAGTCTGTAGCATCTAAGACTGGTGATGATGCAGGTGATGGTACAACAACTGCTACAGTACTTGCTCAGAGCATCTGCTCTAACGGTCTCAAGAACGTTGCTGCCGGAGCTAATCCAATGGACCTCAAGCGCGGTATTGACAAGGCTGTTGCTAAGGTTGTTGAGCATATCAAGGCTCAGAGCGAGCAGGTAGGCGACAACTATGACAAGATTGAACAGGTTGCTACAGTGTCTGCCAACAACGATGGCGAAATAGGTAAGCTCATTGCTGATGCAATGAAGAAGGTTTCAAAGGATGGTGTCATCACAATCGAGGAGGCTAAGGGTCGTGAGACAACTATCGGTGTCGTTGAGGGTATGCAGTTTGACCGTGGTTATCTCTCTCCATACTTCGTTACTAATACAGAGAAGATGGAATGTGAGATGGAGAACCCACTCATCCTCATCTATGACAAGAAGATTTCTAACCTTCAGGACCTCCTGCCAGTATTGGAGCCAGTTGCTAAGTCAGGCAGCCCATTGCTCATTATTGCCGAGGACGTTGACAGCCAGGCATTGGCCACCCTCGTACTGAACAGCATGCGTGGCAGCCTCAAGATCTGCGCCGTCAAGGCTCCAGGCTTCGGCGACCGTCGTAAGGAGATGCTCCAGGATATCGCTACATTGACTGGTGGTATCGTCATCAGCGAGGAGGTCGGCTTGAAGCTCGAGAACGCTACTGTCGAGATGCTCGGTCATGCCGACAAGGTCGTTGTCAGCAAAGAGAACACTACCATCGTCGATGGTGCTGGTGACAAGGAGGCTATCGCTCAGCGTGTACAGACCATCAAGGCTCAGATCGAGAAGACCACTTCTGACTACGATCGTGAGAAGCTTCAGGAGCGTCTCGCTAAGTTGGCTGGCGGCGTAGCCGTGCTCCACGTAGGTGCAGCCAGCGAAGTCGAGATGAAGGAGAAGAAGGACCGCGTCGATGACGCTCTCTGCGCTACCCGTGCCGCCATGGCCGAGGGTATCATCCCTGGTGGCGGTGTCGCATACATCCGCGCTACTGCCGAACTGGATGGTCTCAAGGGTGCCAACGACGACGAGCAACTCGGTATCGAGATCGTTAAGCGTGCCATCGAAGAGCCTATGCGTCAGATTGTTGCCAATGCTGGCAAGGAGGGCGCTGTCATCGTACAGAAGGTCAAGGAGGGCAAGGGTGACTTCGGTTACAATGCCCGCACCGACAGCTTCGAGAACTTCCTCAAGGCAGGTGTCATCGACCCAGCTAAGGTAGCTCGTGTGGCTCTGGAGAACGCTGCTTCTATCGCAGGCATGTTCCTCACTACCGAGTGTGTCATTGCTGATAAGCCAGCTCCAGAACCCGCTATGCCAGCCGGCAACCCAGGCATGGGCGGTATGATGTAATTTCTAACCACATTATACAGCGGACGATTTGGTCAAAAGGCCAAGTCGTCCGCATTTTTTGCAATAATTTTTGGCAGTTCGAATTTTTAGTGTATCTTTGCGGCGGTTTTCTAAAATAGTATTTTCACCTTATAATTTATTTTATGTTATTACCTGGGTTAAAGAAATTGAAAAACAGATATGATTTCAAGGTAAATCATGGTAACGTTTATGGCTTCCGTAAGGAGTGTTTCGTCATGCTTATGGAAGGCCAGGGCAAGAAACTCCTTTGGATTGATTTCCCACAAAAATTAGACAAAGACGATGTTGCTAAGGTAGAGTCTTGGCATCGTAAGGGCTATGCTTCCGAGTTGACTATCATCGAAGATGACTGTGTTCAGATGGAGTTTAAGGAGGTCTTCTTGCCATTCAAAGTCGCAAAGATTGGAGAGATTATCGATGACTTGACCGACTATTCGGCATCTAAGTACCCTGATGCTCACCATAAGTGCCATTGTGATGGTTGCACCAACTATGACTCACTCCAAGTGTATGAAGTAGATGGCATACCGACACCACTTTGCCCTGAGTGCGCCAAGAGTTTGAAGGCTGATGCTGCAGAACAGAATGCTGCATTCGACGAGTTAGCCAATAACTATGAGCAGGGAGCACTACTCGCCGCAGTATTCTCTATTCCTGGTATTCTTGTATCAGTCCTTTTCTATGCTTTGGGCAGACTCTCAAGTGCATCAGGCATTGTCTATTTCTTTTTGGCAATGAAGGGATACACATGGGCCAAGGGCAAGCTGAACAAGGTCGGTATATGTATCATCTCGCTTATCAGTTTGGCTTTCTCTGCACTTGGTACGTATGTAGGCTTTATCTTCAGTTTGGTCAAGGAGATGGGCGATGCTGAGGAGCTTGCAGAAGCAACGATGGGAGAGAAGATTGAATTTGCCGTTGCGCTGATGAAGGACCCTGAGGTACACTCAGCATTTACCCACGACTTGGTCATGACTTTGTTCCTCTGCGGTCTCAGCATTGCTTACGCCATGTACACCTCATGGAAATCTGTGGGCAAGTCTAAAATCGAGCAGCTCGACTGATGGGTCTCCCCTATAGGCCTGAAAACCTATCGATTAGAAATCTCTTTCTGTTGCGAAATGGCAATTTGCCATTTCGCAACTTGTAACTCCAAATAACAAATATCAACCTTGCAGGGCTGACAGCGCAATAATTGTTGTGTAAATTTGGTCAAGTGGCAAATTTTCACTAACTTTGCGCCAAATTTGTTTTATATGATCAACCGATTATTAATCCGTATTAAGACTGTCCAGCTGGTATATGCTTACATGCAGGGAAGCCTGGACAAGATTAACTGCGATGAGGAGATGGCTCAATCCATTGAGTCCTCCTATAAACTTTACAACTACTTGTTGGCGTTGGTGGTCAAGTTGACCGAATACAGAAAGAACCAGTTAGAGAATGCCCGAAACAAGTTCCTGCCTACTCAGGAGGAGAAGTTCCCCAATGCCCGATTTGCCAATAGCCAAGTGGCTAAGTGCATCGTGGAGAAGAGCAACGTGATGGACTATGTGGAGGAGCACGAATTGATGAGCGACTTCGACACCGAGACCTACCGTCATCTGTTGGAGCAGATTGAGACGCTCGAATCGTACAAGACTTTCATGAACCAGAAGGCATTGCCTACCTTCGAGCAGGAGAAAGAGCTCTGGAAAGACATCTTCGCTCAGGTCATCACCCGCGATGCTTTGCTCGACGCCACCTTGGAGGAGAAGAGCATCTACTGGAACGACGACCTCTCGACGGTCACCCAGTTCGTTGTCAAGGCTATCAACCAGATGCAGCCTGATACTGAGGCCATCAAGATTGCCAAGATGTTCGACCGTAACGAAGACCAGAAGTTCGCTCGTGCCCTCTTCCATCACGCTATCGACGAGGCTCATGAATATCTGGAGCTCATCGACCAAAATGCCAGCAACTGGCAGGTGGAACGTATGGCTTTGATGGACAAGGTCATCATGATCTGCGCTTTGGCCGAAATCCGCAACTTCGAGGACATCGCCACGCGCATCTCGATGAACGAGTACATCGAACTGGCCAAACATTATTGCGCCCCCGACAGCGCCCGCTTCGTCAACGGCATCGTCGATAAGATTGCCAAGGAGTGGAAGAAAGAGGGAGTGATTTATAAGAATTGAGCGTAAAGAGTAGAGGGTAAAGGGTAAAGTAGAGTGAGGTCAATCTGCGAAATCTGGATACTCGGAGGAATCCGAAAATTCCGAATACTCCGACATCAATCGACAGGCGAGTCAAACGTCCTTGTCACTTCCTTTTCACTTCTCTGTCACTTCTTTTAAATATCAGAACTTATTCACATCTAATAAAATATAGATTATGTTCAACACACTATTGTTGCAGGCTACAGAAGCCGCACAAACAGCCCAGGAAGGTGCTGAAGTAGCAGGCAATCCTGGCATCACCAACTTGCTTTTCATCGTTGGTATCATCGTCGTATTCTATTTCTTCATGATTCGTCCTCAGAAGAAGCAGCAGCAGAAAATCGAGGAAGAGCGCAACAGCATGAAAGTAGGCGACAACGTCATCACCAACGGCGGCTTGTACGGCAAGATTGATGGCATCAACACCACTACCGACAAGAAGGGCAACCAAGTTGCTGAGAGCTTCATCATCAAGTTGAAGCCTGAGTATCAGGTTCGCATCCAGGTCAGCAAGGACTGCGTCTTCAAGGATCTGAGCGACTTGAACGCTGCTCAAGGCAAGTAAATGCTTTAAGGTTACTAGGTTGTGAGGTTATAAGGGTATGAGGTTATTAGGTTATTAGGTTATAAGGTTATAAGGGCGAAAGACCCAATCCGTCTATCCTTAAGACCTCAAAACCTTAAGACCTCAAGGCCTTAAAACCTCAAGACCTTAAAACCTCAAGACCTTAAAACCTCAAGACCTTAAAACCTTACAACCTTACAATAAACTCTCATCGCGCATGAGACTTCCGACATCCATCAAGAAGGTCATCCGTTCCCTACCTTCCATAGGTAGGCAGGACGTGATGACCTTCTCTGTGTTTGTCATCGTCTCGTTCATCTTCTGGATTGTCCAAAGCAGTTACGAGAAGAGCGACACGACCTACGAGGTGAAGCTCAATATCGAGAACATGCCGACGGGTGCAGTCTTCACGACCCACATACCATCATCGCTCAAGGTGACTCTGTACGACAACAACGTCCATCTGGTGAACTACAGCACCAAGAGTGGGTTCCGTCGTCTGACGGTCGATTTCAACCGTTATGCCGATGTTGCAGGCAACTTCCGCATCTCAGGAGCCGAGTTGACTTCGCTCCTGATGAACGAACTGTCTTCGTCCACGCAGATTACCGCCATCTCGCCAGCCCTCATCGATGCACGTTATGCTTTGACCGATGGCAAGAAAGTGCCCGTCCACCTCAACGGCTCGTTCTACACACACGGCAACTACAAGAACTTCAAGCCGCAGCTGTTCCCCGACTCCGTATTGGTTCATGCACCGAATTCCATCCTCGACACACTCACCTGCATCGAGAGCAACACCATCCTCTATTACGACTTGAAGGACACCTTGCGCTGCCACGTCGGCCTTAACTTAGGGTTGGGCGTCAAAGCCACTCCCGACTCCATCCGACTGCTCGTTCCCGTAATGCAATACGTCAACAAGACTTTCTCCAACCTACCCATTCAGGTGCAAGGACTTCCCGCCGGCAAACGTCTCATCCTCTTTCCTCGGCAAGTGGATCTGCAATGCCTCGCCAACTTCGAGCATTACAACAACTTCACCGCCGAGCAGTTCAAGGTGACAGTCTCTTACGACAGTCTGTTGGCCAACCCCAATCGCAGGTTCCTCCCCCTCTCCGTGCGGACTACCCTCAACGAATACGAGGTCTATAACCTCAAGTTGTCGCAATCGCAAGTGGAGTTCAGCCTGGAGAGCACCTCTCCTCGGGGCAATAGCGACTTGAAACCACAGAATTGAAAACCTCAAAATACAACGAACAAATTGGTAGTCTTAACAGGCGGCATCGGCTGCGGCAAATCGATAGTGAGCCAAGTGCTCAAAGTAATGGGTTACAGCGTCTATGACTGTGACCGCGAGGCGCGCCGCCTGATGCTCACCGACCCGACCTTGCGGCAACAGCTCATCGACCACTTCGGCGCAGCGACCTATCTTTCCGACGGCACACTCAACAAACCCTATTTAGCCCAAGAGATTTTCTCCAATCCGGACCGACTGGCCGAAATGAACGCCTTGGTGCATCCTGCCGTAGCCCGCGACATTGTCCAACGACAAGCAGCCTTGAAAGCGGACGACCCTATCCACGCCACCCTCTTTGTCGAGACTGCCATCTACTTCGAATCGGGGTTCAGCCACCTCATCCAGGCCGACAGCGTCTGGTGCATTGCCGCCCCCCTGGAACTGCGCATCGCCCGAGTTCTGGCTCGCGACCACACCTCCCGCGCTGCTATTCAAGCCCGGATCGACAGTCAGATGTCGCAGGAACAGAAAATGGCTCTCTCCGATGCCGTCCTCTGGAACGACAACGAGCACTCCATCATTGAACAACTCAACAATCTGCTCGGCAAACGATAATCTTACACCGAAAGACTTCATTATTCCTCAACAAGACAACATGTTTAAACAAGTGTAAACACCTCCCCTTTTTGAATGAAAAACTTACTCTTCCTATCCTGTATGAGTATTGCGCTCATACCCTCAGTCACGATGGCCGACACGACAGCCAAGTGCACCATTTACGAGGATCCTTCAGTCATCACTTCCGACTACATTCTTCAGCAACCGGCCCTGAATATCAATCAGGCGCTACAGGATCGTGTAGCTGGCATCGACTTCGACGGTCTTTCCATCCGCGGTATACGTAGTCTGACAAGCCTTACCGACGCCCCCACCTATTTCCTTAACGGAATGCCCTACCACGGTTCATTGTCCGACATCGACCCTGCCGAGATTGTCGGCATCCGCATCCTGAAAGATGCAGCCACCGCTGCCATGTATGGTTCACGAGGCACGGACGGCATCATCTTCCTCTACACTCGCGGCAACGAAGCCCCTCAGCACACCAAAGTATCCTATCAGGGGTACGTGGCAGCCAAACAGGCTTTCTACCATTATCCGATGATGAAGGCCAAAGATCTCCGCATCTGGCGTAAACTGCACAACGAACCCGTCCTCATTTTGTCCGATGGCGACGAAAACGCCTATTATCCCTACCCAACCAGCTACAATTATTTTGAGCACTCGAACCTCGACATCGACCGTCAGGACATCTACCAGACGGCCATCGAACACAAGCACCTGCTCTCGTATGTTACCAGCTGGAAGTCAGGCTATATCAACAGCGGTATCGGTCACTCCAGCAACGAAGGGCTCCTGCCCAATACCGATTCTCATAACACAAACGTCCACTTTGACCTGACTCAGCATCTGGGGCAATATGTCACCCTTTATGTCTCCGGCCGCTATGCCCACCAGAAAAACAAAACCAATGCCGGCAATTTCCAAGAATATCTCTTCCTCTCCCCGATGTTGAGTCAGGAGACACCTGTTGACAATGCCATAAAGTATAAATACAATAAACTCAACGACGACCGCTACTATACGGATTGGAATATCCATATCCTCTGTCCCTGGATGGAGGAATTGTCGTTCGACTTGCGCGCCAACAGGGCAGGTTCTTTCCGCAAACAGGAATCTCCCAATCAAACTAAATACAACAACTTGCTCTATAAGAATCGGGACCGGAGCACCATTGTCAATGCCGAACTGAACTACAATAAATACTGGGCATCAGGACATCATCTCACGCTTTTCGGGTTCTATCGTACAGAACGTCACATAGATCATTACCGCGCCACCCGCGACTATGAACAGGTCTCTGGCGGTCGGTATTCTTTGCAACAATCTGTCAGCCGCGAAGACGACAGCTTTCATCGTCACGCGCAACTCTACTCGGCCCGTTACGATTTTGCGGCCCGTTACCAAGTACATTGGACATCCCAATTAGAAAGAAATACAGTTCGTTCGAAATCCTCTTCTCTGGTTTACAATTTCAGCGCAGGAGCTGACAGTGACTACCCATCTTCCAAACAGCAACAAAGCAACAGCTTTTTTGGGTACGACCTGGACTGGACCGATTCTCATTCTTTGCAATTGCAGTGGAACATCCACTGCGAGGGTTTTGCCAGCAATTGGGATTGTCTGCACATGTTGTCGCTTCGTTTCGACCAAGGAATAATCAACAAGCCTTACACTCTTCCGGATATCGAAGACGGTAACGAGAAGTTCCGCAGCAAGAACATAGGAATCGACTTCGGTCTCTGGAAGGGACGCCTCTCCGGTTCTTTTGACCTCTACAAACAGCAGAACAGTCACCTCTTGAACAGGGAGGTTCGTCGATACTATAACTCATATCAATATCAGACCGTTGGATTTGCCAGCACCGAGAATCGAGGTTTCGAACTCTCATTGCAAGGCATTGTCATCGACCATTGGCACGACTTGACCTGGCAGTTAGGACTAGGCCTGTACGCCAACCGGAACAAGTTATCGGCCATCGACCACAACCAAGACATTTACAAGGACTTTCTCGGCATGCCCGTGCATACTACAAAAAGCATGAGTTTTAATTACTTTCCTGGCGACACCATTTATGAAATCGTCTGCGAAGAACCCAGGTTGAAAGGCCACTTCAGTTCTCTTCTTTCCTGGCGAAACTGGGACCTGAACGTCATCGGATCCTTCCAAGTAGGTGGCAACCTCTATACCGACATCGACACCTATTCCCCTGCGAATAGGGACTACCCCATCAACCATACCTACACGCGCTATCAGACTCAGGAGCAATCCGACCAGGAATCTCGAATCATATACAGCACTGAAAATTGCCTTCCCCGACATCACTACAATGCCACCATCTGCCGCATCCGCGTCATCACCTTGGGCTACAATCTCCCTACCCAATGGTTGGAGAAGTTGCACCTGAAGCAGATGCGTCTCTATGCTACAGTGCGCAATCCCTTCGTCTTTTGCTCCGACTTATACAAGGAATTTGGTATCGACCCAGTGCCCAACACCACCTACAGGCCCACCAGCTATCCAAACACTTTGGACGTCGATAGTCGCCACTCCGTCAACATGGTCACTTTCCAAGTGCCCACCACGCGCGACTACCTCATAGGCTTGAACATCACGTTCTGACTTACTCCTTTAAGAAAACGTCCCGCAGGACCTTTCCTGCGGGACTTCTTATTTCAGTCTGTCAAAGAACAGGCAAAAGCGACAAATTGAGGCTAAAGGGCTCTTCGAGCCGCTAAAAGTTCACTTCGTTCACGCTAATGGCCTTCGGCGCTAATAGACGGAAAGGGGCTATCAATGGTGCGAAAGGGAGTTATTAGGAGTTAATGGGAGTTATCGCTTCGCTCAATGAGTTAATGGACGATAGCTCTGGAGGCCAACAAATAGAGCTAAGAGGCTATCAATTGTCAATTATCATTGACTTATGGCCTTCGGTGCTAACAGAGCTACGGGGTTATCAATTATCAATTGAGTCTAACCTTATAACCTTACCAGCGAAGCGACCTCACAACCTTACAACCTCACCAGCGAAGCGACCTTATAACCTTATAACCTCAATCATCCCATATCACCGCTGCCGTTGGTGTTGCTCTGGCCGCCCATGCGGACATTGCCCTCCTCGTCCATGAGGTGAACGATGTAAGCGAAGAAGACGCTCATCTTGGTCTGCGACTTGTAGGCCTTATAGACCTTCTGGTAGAGTTCACTGCCCTTGGGCTGAGCGCCACTGGGCTTGTTGGCTGCCAACCAGGCAGAGGCGTTGCTGGCTCGTTGGCCGAACTTGATGCGAGCGTTGTTCACTGCCTCCGAGTCCGCGTGGTTGTTCGGGTTCAAGAGGGTGCCGGTATAGACCTTGCCGGTCTGCT
>JAEEGF012276535.1_pt1 | contig 10203 bp, 7 predicted proteins | sample 9134171 | NCBI WGS metagenome assembly JAEEGF01 (sample SAMN16246542, study PRJNA631951) | gut metagenome | biome: gut microbiome; feature: rumen; material: AP-attached | host: Bos | place: Iran: Karaj | collected 2018-10 | reverse complement strand
AGGCTTTACTTGCGTTTTCTGCTGCAAAGATACAAAATTATTCTTCATTATTCGCCCATCATTCTCCATTCTTTTGTATATTTGCATCAGGAATTAAGAATAAAAGCACTATTATCAACCTTATTATACATTTTGACTTATGAGAAAAGGCAGATTAGTAACGCTTATGAGCTGCCAATGGGCAGACATGGACTTGGACACCTTGTGCGGCAAGGCTGCTGAAATGGGTTACGACGGCATTGAGCTTGCCACTTGGGGCAACCACTTGAACCCTGTTCGTGCGGCAAAAGACGACGCCTATGTAGAAGAGATAAAGAGCATCTTCGACAGGCACGGCCTTGTGGTGAGAGCACTTTGCGCCCATGTGCCAAGCCAATGCGTAGGAGACTGGAACGACCCTCGCCTGAACAACTTCGCTCCCGCAGAACTGGCCGACAACCCCGATGGCATAAGGGCTTGGGCCATCCGAACGATGAAAGCGACAGCCATTGCTGCCGCCAAGCTGGGCGCCTATTGCGTGACGGGCTTCGTGGGTTCGCCCATCTGGAAGTACATGTACTCGTTCCCTCAGACCACCGAGGAGATGATAGAGCGCGGCTTCCAGGAGATATACGACCTGTGGTGCCCCATCCTGGAGGTCTTCCGCCAGTATGGCATCAAGTACTGCCTCGAGGTGCATCCCGCCGAGATAGCCTTCGACTACTACACCACAAAGCGCCTGCTCCAGAAGTTCCAGGACTGGCCCGAGTTCGGGCTGAACTTCGACCCGAGCCACCTTCAATGGCAAGGCATCTCGCCTCACCTCTTCCTGGAGGACTTCATCCACCGCGTCTATCATGTTCACATGAAAGACTGTGCCGTGACGCTGAACGGGCGCAACAGCCTTCTCTGCTCGCATATCGACTTTGGTGACATGCGTCGGGGCTGGAACTTCCGTTCCCTGGGTCATGGCGATGTCAATTTCGAAGAAATCATCCGCGTGCTGAATGCCTACAACTACGAGGGCCCGCTCTCCGTGGAATGGGAAGATTCGGGAATGGACAGAGAATATGGTGCGCGCGAGGCCCTGGAGTTTGTCCGCAAGATAGACTTCAAACCCTCCGACATCAAGTTCGACTCAGCAATCAAATCATAGAGGAGACAACGGACAACGGACAAAATTTTATAAATTTTCATATCATCATGACAGAAAGGAAACTAAGAATGGGCATGATCGGTGGCGGAGGAAACGCCATGATAGGCCCCATCCATCTGCGCGCAGCATTGATGGAGAACGATATCGAACTGGTTTGCGGTTGCTTCAGCCGCAACTACCAGACCTCGCTCTCTACGGGAAAGGCTTGGTTCGTGCCCGAGGAGCGCATCTATCACGACTACAAGGAAATGATGGAGAAAGAGGCCGCCTTTCCCCGAGGGGAGCGCATGGACTTCGTGGCCATCGTCACGCCCAACAAGGTGCACTACGAGCAAGCCGCTATGGCGCTCGACATGGGCTTCGATGTCGTGCTGGACAAACCGATGACTTTCTCGCTGGAAGAGGCCTTGAAACTGCAGGAGAAAGTGGAGCGCACAGGCCTGACGCTTGCCCTCACCCACACCTATTCGGGCTATCCCGCCGTCAAGGAGATGAAGACCCGCATAGCCCAGGGCCAGCTGGGCAAACTGCGCCGCGTCTATGTCGAGTACACGCAGGGCTGGCTCTCACAGCGCATCGAGCTGGAAGGCGGCAACAATGCGGGTTGGCGGACCGACCCCAGCCAGTCGGGCAAGGGAGGCTGCATCGGTGACATCGGAACCCATGCATGGCACCTCTCGGAATACGTGACGGGCGAGAGGGTGACAGAGCTCTGTGCCGAACTCAACACGTTTGTCCAGGGACGCCCCATCGATGACGACGCAGCGGCTTTCCTGCACTACACGAACGGCGTCAAGGGCGTGCTTCATGCCACACAGATTGCAGCCGGCGAGGAGAACCGGATTGCCATTCGCGTCTATGGCGAGCGGGGCGGCCTGGAGTGGCACCAGATGGAACCCAACACGCTGATAGCGCGCTGGCCCGACCGTCCCACGGAACTCATCCGTACGGGCAACGGGTATATGGGCGACCTGGCAAAGTGGAACACACGAACCCCTGGCGGGCATCCCGAGGGCTACATCGAGGCCTTCGCGAACATCTACCGCAACTTCGCCAAGACCGTCCGCGCCAAAGCGAAGGGGGAGACGCCTTCGCCCGAGAGTCTGGACTTCCCGAACGTCTACGACGGCGTCCGCGGCCTGCAGTTCATCGAGACGATGGTAGCTTCCAACCAGAGCAAAGAGTGGGTTAATTGGATGGAAGTTTAGCTTACCGCTTACTGCTTACTGCTTACCGCTTACTAGGTTTTCGAGCCCACTTTTAAGCCGTAAGCGGTAAGCTAGCTAATCGGTTCCACATGCACCACTACGTGCGTTTCCTCACCATATCGCTTTCTTAGCCGCTCCTCCACCTCCGAAGCCCTGTCGTGAGCTTCCAGGAGCGAAATGCCTGCGTCCATGAGAATGTGCAGCTCAATGGCGTAGTGATTGCCTATGCGCCTTGTCCTGAGGTCGTGAGGCTCCTCAACACCCTCGACAGAGCCCGCCAACTGCAAGATTTCCTGCTCCACCTCGTCCGGAAGCGACTGTTCCATCAGGTCGCCAAGCCCGCCTCGAAGCAAGTCGATAGAGACTTTGGCAATGAAGAGACCCACAATGACCGAGGCCAAGGGGTCGAGCACAGTCCAGCGCTGACCGAGGAAGATGGCTCCGCCAATGCCTATCGCCGTCCCGATCGAGGATAGCGCGTCGCTGCGATGGTGCCACGCATTCGCTTCCAGAGCCTGACTCTCCAACTCCTTTGCCTTCACAATCGTGTAGTGGAAGACGCCCTCCTTCAAGACGATGGAGAGCAGAGCCGCCAAGAGCGCCAGCATGCCTGGAGCCGGGAGCAGTTCGCCCCTCGACCAAGCGATAATCTTCATCAGTCCGCCATAAATGATGCCCAGGGCAACTGCGAGCAACATAAAGCCAATGACGGTCATTGCCAGCGTCTCGTATTTCCCGTGCCCGTAGTCGTGCGACTTGTCCTTGGGTTTCCCGCTGATATGGACGAAGGCCAGCACAATGATGTCCGTCACGAAGTCCGAGAGCGAATGGACCGCATCGGCCACCATAGCGGCACTGTGCCCCACGATGCCCGCCACGAACTTGAAGACCAGCAGCAAGGCGTTCATCACCCCGCCCCACAAAGTCACCCTGCATATTTCCCTGCTTCTTTCCATCAGAAATCAAATATACGAGCACAAAATTACGAAAAAGCGAGCGAAATACCAAATTTATTTGAGTATTTCCGAGCAAAGGACTCCGGATTTGCCGCCTGCTCCGCGACTAAAATCGCGCCTTCTTGCGCTCCAATTGGTGCTCAGGCGCTTCGCGGAGGTCCGTTGACTGTTGTCGTTCATACTCTCTAGTGTGACGTTTGCGTTTGTCACGTTTGACGTTTGCGTTTGTCTAGTGTGACAATTGCGATTGTCACGTGCGTCATTTCAAATCCACTACAAGGACAGTGCAAGCCGAGAGCAAATGAGAGCTAGCTTTCAGATTTGCCGAGGCGCAGCCTGTTCTCGCAGTGCAGTCTTTGAACGTTCCGAGCTTGCTCGCCTGAGCACCTACTGGAGCGCAAGAAGTTCATTGCAGGGGGAAATGGCCAGTTTCCTCTCTGCAGAGAGACTTCTTTGTCTCAACTGCACTGCAAAGTTACAACCTTTTCAAGGTGCGTTGAATGATACTGAATGAATGTGAAAGAATTTGACAGAATAAAGTGAAATAATTCATATATTTCTTGCACAAGAAAATTTGTACCTTTGTATATATGAAATCAGCATACAAATATGAACTGGCAGATGCGGCGGGTGTGAGCCCGAGCACATTTTATCGTTGGCTTTCCAGAAATCGCAGCGCGCTCGCGCGGTTGGGAGCCAGTCCCAAAACCAAACTTCTTCCTCCTCGAGCAGTGGAGTGGATATGCCATGAATATGGCATCGATTTGTGACAGTAACAAAATAACAAAAATAACAAGCGAAAAAAGGAGAAAGCATTTTTACGCTATATATATCAATAATTACATATATTATTAATAATAAAGTAATATATAGCCTTAGCCTTTCTCTCAAAAATATTTGTTACTTTTGTTACTTTTGTTATTTTTTTGTGGATGTTGGACGGCAGAAGGTGCTTGAAAGTTTCGCAGCCACATAAAAAGCCTCCATTTCGACAGGCATTTGAAGCGGACGGAAAATTGCGCTGTTTCCACACCTTTTTCATGCCCAAAAGAATTGCCCGTCTCAGGACGAAATCCAGAACCCCCGAAAAAACCCCTCTCTTTTGCCCCAGAATCGCTTCAAATCCCTCCGACGTATATTTGTACCACCGAGGCAAAAACTTGCGCTCTACGGTGCCTTAAAACGAGCCGTTAAAATTCAAAGAATTTTACCCATCCGAAAACCACAGTGAGATTTATGCCTAGAGCTTTACACTTCACACCTTATTTCCACAAAATCACAAAATCACAGGGGTTTTTGACACATAAAGAAAGCCCCTCCCTTTTGCCGGGGAGAGGCTTTTATTTGCCTGTTCTATTTTGTTGCTTAAAAGCCGAGTTTCTGGCGGATGTCGGCGGGAACGGCGTTCTTGTTGATGACGATGTTCATGGTCTTGTAGGCGGCATAGGCTGGGCTGACGTACCAGAAGCCTTTGTAGGGACCGCTTTCGCCCCATGAGTTCTTCATCATGAAATATTCCTTGCCGAACTGGTCCTTGGCCAAGCCGTAGATCTGCATGCCGTGGTCGTCGGTGGTCTCCCAGTTGTCGTAGGCCTCCTGACGCATCTCGGGCGTGATTTCCTTCTCGGCATTGGCCTTGACGATTTCCACTTTCTCGGAGACTGCCTCGCCCGTCCAGCGTGCCTGGTCGCTGCCTACGCCTGCCTTGAACTTGGTGTCGGGCACCATGGCTACGCTCTTGTTCTTGCCTGAGCGACGGCTGAATCCGTCCTCGCTGACGTCGGCACCCCAAGCGAAGGTCCAGCCGTTCTTGACGCTCTCGAACATGACGCGCATCAGGTCGTCGAGGGGCAGGTTGTACGAGCTGGCCCAGCGCCAGTTGTCCTCAATCTCGAGGATGAAGCTGCTCCAGTAGGGGTGGTGCGTGTAGCTGGTCAGGCTGACATAGTCGTTGGGGTCGAGCTTGAGGTAGTCCTTGACGAAACTCTGGGGTGTATAGCGCACGCCTTTGTACTCGAACTCCTCAGGGCACTTGCCGAAGTAGCCGTCGAGCATGCTCTGAAGGGCGCCTTTCCATGCCTTGGGGTAGATTTTCTTGGCTCCGCTCTTCGAGATGCTCTGCAGGTAGGCGGTCATCGGGGGGAAGAGCTGGCCGAAGTTGAACAGCGAGTCGCCGTATTCGGTGATGGGGTAAGGCATGATGCCTTCGGGAACGAGTCCGTAGTGCTCCATGCAGTAGATGGCGTCCTCGAACGAGCCGCCCTGGCTGAAGCTGGCGTCGCCATGGGTGCGGACGTGCTTGTCGGCGCGGTCCACATAGGTCTTGCTGATGAGGAACGATTCGCAGAGGTCGAGGTCGTCCTTCAGGGCAGGGTTCTTCTTGATGGCCTCACTCTCCAGGAATGCGAGCGAAGAATAGGCCCAGCAAGTGCCCGAGCTGTTCTGGTTCTTGATGCTTGTGACGGGCTGTTCGATGATGGTTGTGAAGACGAGGGAGTCGTTGTCCTTCTTCTCCTTCTTGTCCTTTGCAGCAGCGGGCATGATGAGCAGAGCTGAGGCTGCGAGTGCGATGATTTTTTTCATTTTGGATTTTATGTTTTATAGTTTTTGAATTTCGTCAAGATGATAGGGGATGCGCTTTTCGCCCAGATATCGGCAACCATCCTTCGTGATGAGGATGTCGTCCTCGATGCGGATGCCGCCAAAGTCCTTGTAGGTCTCGAGAAGGTCGAAGTTGAGGAACTCAGCGCAATGGTCTGTAGAGCGCCAGTTGTCGATGAGGGCTGGGATGAAGTAGATGCCGGGCTCGTCGGTCATGACGAAGCCTTCCTGCAAGCGACGGCCACAACGCAGACAATTCGTTCCGAACTGCTCCAGATTGGGGCGAACCTCATCGTCGAAGCCGACATAGGTCTGTCCGAGGCCTTCCATATCGTGGACGTCCATGCCCATCATGTGCCCCAGTCCGTGAGGCATGAACATGGCATGAGCTCCAGCCCGAACGGCTTCGTCGGTGTCGCCTTTCATGAGGCCAAGTTCCTTGAGGCGCTCGGTCATGAGTCGGCAAACGCCAAAGTGCACGTCCCACCATTTTACGCCTGGTTTGGCAATGGTGAGAGCGAAGTCGTGACACTCTTCCACGATGCTGTAAATCTCCTTTTGGCGCTGGGTGAAAGTGCCGCTGACAGGCATTGTGCGGGTATTGTCGCTACAATAGTTCTCGTTGGTCTCGGCCCCTGCATCACAGAGGAAAAGGCGTCCTGCTTCGAGAGGACGGGGGCTGGGATAGCCGTGCATAATCTCGCCATGCTGGGTGACGATGGACGGGAAGCTGACCATACAACCCCTGCTGCTTGCAATACCGCTGATTACGCCTGCAATCTCCTGTTCCGTCACACCTGGGCGGCACATCTTCTGGGCCGTGGTGTGCATCTCGTAACCGATGGCACAAGCCCTTTCAATCTCGGCTATCTCGCCAGCACTCTTCACGGCTCTCTGGTCCACTACGGCCTTGATGAGCTCCACGCTTGCAGCCTCTCTCTGCTGAGAGGGATGGATGCCCAGCATGTCCATGAGTTGAATCATGGTGTCGTGGCGGTAAGGGGGCAGGAAATGGATGCGCTGACCGCTCTGTTTGGCCTTCTTGATGAAGTCGGCAAGGCCTTTCATCGGCAAAGTGTTTGCCACTCCCGTCTCTGCAGCCATATCGGCCACGCTGTCAACAGAACCGAACCAGACAATGTCGTCGATGTCAATATCGTCACCAACAAGGTATTCCTTGTTGTTGTCCACGTCGATAATGCCTGCCAAGCCCTCTCGATGCAGCCCGAAGAAATAGAGGAACGAACTGTCCTGGCGGAAATGATAGACGTTGCTGGGATAGTTGGCAGGCGAGTCGTTGTTGCCCATCAGCAAGATGACGCCCGAACCGATCCGCTCGCGGAGGAGCCTTCTGCGCTCAATATATGTCTGTTTGTCGAATAGCATAGATTATTGTTGTTTTAAATGGGTTGTAACCAACTGGATGATGTCGAGCGTCATCGTGTCGCAGGCAAAGACGGCATTCAGGCCCTGCTCCTCCTGGGCAGGATCGCCCACATAATCGTCCCAACGCTGCCAACGGACATGCTTCGGCTGGGCATAACCGCCCCAAGCCCAGAAGCAGCATCCCTGCAACTTGCCCTCGTCCATCAGACCGAAGACATAGGCATAGTAGATGTCACGACCTTGAGTGGGCGAGCCCGGCTCTATGCGATATCCGTCGCGAGGATAGCCGAACTCTTCCAGAACCATCGGTTTGTTCAGGTCCTTCACAATGTCCCAGCACTGTTCCATATAGGCACGCGTCTTGCGAGCAGCATGGGGGACGCTGTCCAACGTGGAGGACTCGCCATTCCCTGCCAAACCCACTTCCAACGGACCGCTGGCCGGACCGAGCCAATGCCAGTTGTAAGGCCAGATGTGGATGCAGACATAGTCTATCTCGGGGAAAGCATGGATCTGATGGAAGAGGTCGGGGTCGTACTCGCAACCTTCCAGACCTTCGCTACCGGTCGTAACCAAATGGTTGCCGTCGAGGCTCTTGATGAGCTTGGCCTGTGCCTCAACCCACTGGGCGAAACAAGCCTTCGTCACAGAGTCGCGGGCAAAAGCACGAGGCTCGTTGGCAAGCTCCCAAGCCATGATGGCCGGCGACTCGCTATAGGGCTTACCGGTAACGGTATTGGTGCGGGACACAATATGGCGGACATGACGCTCGGCCATTGCCTTCGCACTATCATTCTTGACGAACTGGCAATGGTAGTTCTGAGCGATGGTCCAGTCCGACCAGTCGGGCACAGGACCGCAGCCTGCCCATTCCAGATAGGCACCATATCCCCCACTCCATTCCCAAGCATTGTTCAGGAAGAGAACTGCCGTCATCTCGCGTTTCTCAAGCTCCGCAATCAGGTAGTCGAGGCCCTCGAGAATGGTGTCGTTATAGACGCCCGGCTCGGGCTGGAGAACAGGAACGACATGGGAAGCCACCGTATCGGGACCTTCGCCACCAACCAGGACACGCACATTTGTGATGCCCACTTCCTGCATCAGGTCGAGCTCTTTCTGCAGTCTGTCACGGTCACCACCCTGACCTTCGCTGGCCAGGACTGCGCCATACCAGAAGTTTGTGCCGACGAACTTGTACTCTTTGTCGCCACGATAGAACTTTCCATCGCGGGTCGTCACAAAATTACCGCTGTGTTGTTGAACTTTTTCACTGCAGGAAATGAACAACACTACAGCAAGCAATGTGAGAAGAGACTGGAGGTGTTTCATAATATGAACTATAAAAATTTAGATGATGATTTTGCTCTTGTGGTAGTTGTCGCGGAAAGCAGTCGGCGAGCAACCCTTCTTCTTCTTGAAGATGCGGTTGAAGTTGCTGATGTTGTTGAAGCCGCAACTGTAGCAAATCTCTGCCACGCTGGTATGTGTGTCGACAAGCAAACGGGCGGCATAGCCCAGACGAATGTCGATGATGTAGTCGCTCACAGTCTTGCCCGTACGGGTACGGAAGAAACGCGAGAAAGCGGCGGGAGTCATGCCTGCAATGTCAGCCAAAGTCTTCAGTCGGATTTCCCTCTTGAAGTTCTGGTCGATATGCTCTTCGACAGCACGAACGCGACGGCTTTCGGGTGTGTTCTTGACGTTGGCAAACGATTTGCTGGCCAGCAAATGGTAGTTATCCTGAAGAGAGAGTTCGTAGAGAATCTCGAGCAGAGAAAGCATGCGATAGAAACCGGGCTGAGCCGAAGTGATGTTCGTTATCTTTCCATACAACTCCATAATGGCCGGCAACTCGAAGGCAACACCTCGCTTGGCATTCTCGAAAAGGGCACGAAGGCTGCTCAACTGGTTCTTCTGGAGGAACTGCTCACCAAGCAAGTCGGGGGGGAACTGAATGGTGATTTCGTGGATGGAATGGCTCTGGCAATCGTACTGGTCCCACATGTGCTCGAGACCGCTGCCAACAAGCACGAGGTCGTACTTGCCAAGCACTTCGATACTGTCGCCAACAATGCGGCGGGCACCATCGCAATGTTCCACGAAGTTCAACTCCATCTCTTCGTGTTTGTGAAGAGGATAAGTGAACGCGTCTTTGTCACGGTCGACCATCAAGAAGCAATCCTTCTCTCCCAATGGCGTGACCTCAGTAATTACTTTGTCAGTCATAGTTTTTAGTTAAGCTTTACGATAAATAAAAAATAGTTTCGGTCCTGTTATTATTCTTTCGCGCCACAAAATTACACTTTTTTGTCAAAAAACACAAGTTTCGGGCAAAAAAAGAATAGTTTGGATAAAAAAATAATAAAGAAGAATCAGAAGCGCTTCATCACACCACTAGCAGGACGACCGGCAAGAAGTTCCTGACGCATATAATCCATGTAGGGAGCAACGTGATGGAAATAGATTTGATAGCCCGCGCAAAGATAGTTGAGCCCAGGCTCCCCATCGGCCGTCTTCTGGAAACGCAAACGAGGACACTCGCCATGACAAGCCTTGAGCCATTGGCACTCGCGACATTGACGGGGCAAAGCCTCCTTCTTCAAGCGGCTGAAACGGTTCTGTTTCGTGCCGTAAAGCATCTGGGGCAAGCCATTCGTACGAATGTTGCCAAGCTTGTATTGAGGGAAAACAAAGTGGTCGCAGGAATACACATCGCCATTCTGCTCCATGACGGCTGCATGACCGCATTCCTCGGCATAGACACAAACCCCCGGCTCGGCTCCCATCCATCCGGCCAGCGTGGCATCGAAGAGCTGCACAAAGACCTCGCCGACATCCCTCTTCACCCATTCATCGAAGATGGCACACATGAACCTCCCCCACTCTTCCGGACGAATGCTGAAGGGTGCAACCGGAC
>JAEEGF011586107.1_pt1 | contig 10203 bp, 10 predicted proteins | sample 9134171 | NCBI WGS metagenome assembly JAEEGF01 (sample SAMN16246542, study PRJNA631951) | gut metagenome | biome: gut microbiome; feature: rumen; material: AP-attached | host: Bos | place: Iran: Karaj | collected 2018-10 | reverse complement strand
GGAACTCAAAAAGTGTCGGGACATAGGTAGCACCCATCTCGTTGCACTCTATGATGCCGGGCAGTGATGTCACCGCCATGGCCTTGAGGGCCTCGGGCTCGGCGAGGGATTTCTCTACCAATTCTGCTATCTTTTTATTGAACTGGTTGCGGTCCCACTCGCTCACGTCGGCAGGAACCTCCTCAACTGGATTGTTGCGGTTGTTCCGGCGTGCGTAGCGGGTGCTGTAGCCTTGATAGACCATCGCCTCAAAGTAGTAGAGCAAGGCCTTGATGTGGGGCTGCTTCTCCTTAGCGATAGTGGACTCTAGCCGTTTGACGACTACCGGCATGTTGTCTTTAGAAATGCCGCTCTGGGCGATGCTGTAACGCACTAGCGCATCCACAGTCAGTTCACCGTTACCTGACTTGAGCGCTATGTCAAGGTCGGCCAGTGCCTCCTTGCTCACCTCTTGCGGATAATTGAAGTCAATTATTCTATTGTCATTACCCAATGCGTTGAATGGGTATGCCATAGATAATATGACAATCAATAAAAAATGAAGAATTTGCTGTTTCATAGTCGTAAAAATGTTTAGATTTGAAATAATAGTCCCCAAAAGTAATAAAAAATGCACAAATCCATTGCAAATCCCTATTAATTTGCAATAATTAACATATAAGCCAAGTGAATGACCATTGATGATCATTCATCTGCCATTCGTTGTATTTGGTATGGTTACTCGCGCAGGAGGAGTTGGGCGTCGCCGTAGGAGAGGAAGCGGAAGCCGTGGGCCATGGCGTAGTCGTAGATGCTGCGCCACTGGTTGTTGCCGACAAAGGCAGCCACCAACAACAGCAGCGTGGATTGGGGCTGGTGGAAGTTGGTGATCATGCCACTGACGATGCGGTATTCAAAGCCTGGAGCAATCATCAGCTGGGTGCTTCCCATGTAAGTGTCGGCATGGTGTCGGTCAAGGTAATCGATGATGTTCTGCTGCGCTTTAGCGGTAGAAATCTCACACGGCGTGGTATAAGGCATCCACTGGGTGACGGTGAGTGCCTCCTCGTCAGCATCGGGATTGCTCTCTAAAATCTGGCCGATGTAGTAGAGGCTCTCAAGGGTGCGCACGCTGGTCGTGCCCACAGCGATGATGGGTCCCGTAGCATGCAGGATGTCCTCTATGACCTGACGTTCCACGCTGATGAACTCGTAGTGCATCGGGTGATCGCCGATGTGTTCACTCTTGACGGGCTGGAATGTGCCTGCGCCCACGTGCAGGGTAATCTCACGGCGCGTGATGCCTCGACGGTCACACTCGGCCAACACCTCGTCGGTGAAATGCAGGCCTGCCGTCGGAGCGGCCACGCTGCCGTCAATGTGGCTATAGACGGTCTGATAGTCAGTTGAGTCGCTGGCCTCGGTACCACGGTTCAGGTAAGGCGGGATGGGAATTTCGCCGATGGCGTCAAGCACGTCGGCAAAGGTGATCTGTTCCCCACTCTGTCCACCGTCCCAGTCAAAGGCGATTTCCCAGGCGTTGCCACGCTGCTCGCCACGGGTGGCGGCAAGGGTGACCTCGCGGCCCTCGATGGTGACAGCCTGCGTGAGCGCTCCCTGTTTCCAACGCTTGCTGTTACCCACGAGGCACTGCCACACGCAGTGGCCCGTGGTCTGGAAGATCTGCTCATAGTCGCGTGGCAATACCGGCTCGAGGCAGAAGATTTCTATCGTCGAGCCTGTTTCCTTGCGGAAGCGCAGGCGGGCATTGATGACGCGCGTGTTGTTATAAATGAGTGTCGAGCCTTCGGGCAGCAGCGACGGCACTTCCCAGAATCGGCGTTCCTCAATCTTTCCTCCTTTGTAATAAATCAGTTTACACTGTTCGCGCTCAGCGAGTGGATGCTTGGCAATGCGCTCGTCGGGCAGGTCGTAGTCATAGTCGGCGATGCGCAGGGCGCGTATGTCGTCAATCGTGGTAGCCATGATAATCAGCTGTAGATAATAAATACAATAGTGAATAGTAACGTGAAGATGAGCATATTGCGTGCCGTTGCGCCCAAGAGCGGGTTAAGAGCAGCACCGTCGCGGTGACGCAACTTGTACCATGTCACGGTGTGCATCACCAGGTAGAGTGCGGGGATGACCAGCGTCCACATGGGCAACAAATGCATGTAGCCGATCATAAACCAGAACACGGCAAGTATCGCCATGCCCAAGTAGCCGTTGAGCAGATAGGCAAAGGCGGTAACGGGACGTCCACGCATGACCGTCTGGGTCTTCTTGCCCGCCTCGCGGTCATCCTCCACATCACGGTAGTTGTTGACCAGCAGCACATTGACACCCAACAGGCCGATAGTGATGGAGAACAGCAGCACCAATGGGTCAAACCGTAAAGCCATCACGTAGTAGGTCAGGTTGACGGGCACAAGGCCGAAGAAGATAAACACCGTCAGCTCTCCCAGGCCGTGATAGGACAAGGGATAAGGCCCAGTGCTGTAGGCCAGGGCTGCCAGAGCGATGACGATGCCCACAGGCAGCAGCCACCACCCGCCGTAGGGGATGAGGCAGCAGCCCACCACACCGGCAAGTGCCAGCAGGCCGAAGGTGACGTTCCTCAACGTCTCGGGACGGATATCGCCCTCGGTCACGCCGCGGCGAGGTCCCACGCGACCCGGCTTATCGGTGCCTTTCTTGAAGTCAAAATACTCGTTGGCGGTGTTGGACGCAATCTGTGCCAGCAGGGCAAACGTCAGGCACAGCAACGCAGGTAACCATTGGAACTGGTGGTGCCACTTGGCGAGCCCGATGGCGATGATCACACCGCTCATCGATACGGGCAATGTCCGCAGCCTGAAGCACTCCAGCCATATCTTCAATTGTTTTTTCATCAGTCTCTCTATTTATTTTGCGGCTGCAAAATTACAAAAAGATTGCCGAGGGGAGGAGAAAAACATCGTATTTTGGCTTTTTCGCAATATCTCGTGTAGCCAAAAGTGTAAAATAATTAGACACTTTTCAGCTTTTTTTCATTGCAACTGACAATTTCGGTCAAAATTCTTTTGAGCTAATGTTTTCCAATCCTTAACTTTGCAACACACGACAACCGACCCCCAAAGGTTGAGGTGCGCCATTATCGGAAAAAAGTTCAGAAAACGATGAAGACAATCCAGATAGATAATATGACCTACATCCAGGACCCGGTAGATCATCAGTTTTACCGTTTGTCGCCCGAGGATGCACGTCGCCCCATGTCTTTCAAGCGCGCCGTCAAGCAGTGTTGGGAAAAGTATGCGATTTTTGATGGGCGTTCTCGCCGCAGCGAGTATTGGTGGTTCTGCCTGTTCACCATCTTAGTCATCCTGTTGCCGCTGGCATTCTCATTATTGATGCTGGAGGCATTTGACAGTGCATCGCAGGGTTTGGAGCTGGTGGGATATGTCGTTGCCATCTTGATGATGATTCTCATTGTCGGTGTCGGGCTCATCTTGATGTTCCCCTGTTTGTCGGTGCTCACACGACGGCTACACGATGTGGGCCGAAGCGGCTGGTGGGTTTTCTGGGACGTCGTTTTGAGCGGAGCCTCTTCGTTGGCCCTCTCGGTCGCTTTCAGTTTCACCGGTATTGGAGAATCCTCGATATACTTTAGCAACATTGAGGTTCTCAGGGCAATATATGATTTCTCCTTGCCTGTGTTCGTTCCTGTGTTGTTGATTTATCTGGCGCATCTAGGGGTGTCGTTGACCGTACTGGTCTTCACCCTGCTCGACAGCCACAAGGGCGAGAACCGATACGGTTCCTCTCCCAAGTATCCCCAGCCGATAGCACCTTGATGGTTGCTGGCAGATGCCTGCTGTTTAGGAGTCTAAGTTGACAGGGTGTCTTGCATTGCCCACTTTTTTCGGTAAAAAGTAAAAAAACTGTTTTTTTTGTGTAGTTTTTTGAATGGGGCGTGCGTCTAACTGGCAAAAACAACAATTATTCATCATTAATCTTTAAGTATTATGGAAACTAACAATGGAAATCAGCCTGTGGCACAGTTCGCTTATGCCCGTCCCATCTTAGGCTTTGGTGAGGCTATTAAAATCTGTTTTCAGAAGTTTTTTGACTTCACGGGTCGCGCCCGTCGCAGCGAGTACTGGTGGTTTACACTTTTCCAGATTCTGGTAAGTATTCCTTGCGCGTTCATGGATGGACTGCTCGATGTTGCTGTTGGCTTCTCCTTTCTCAACACGGTAGCAAGTATTGTCTTCTTCTTCCCCAGTTTGACGGTAAGTTTCAGGCGTCTGCATGACATCGGACGAAGCGGCTGGTGGCTTGGCGCGGCCATGATCCTTTTTATTATCGGCATAATCGCTTTGGCTGCCAGTAGTGTTTCATTTGGACCGGACTGGACCGATGACGAAGCTCTGTTTAGGGCTTTATTTAGTGCGAAATCTCTTCTCGTATGGTTGCCGATAATCGCAGCGATCTTACTCGGCATCATCATTTTCGTCTTCTCCCTGTTAGACAGCGAGAAGGGAGAGAACAAATATGGTCCCAGTCCCAAATATGAAATGAAATCGGTTTATTGATGGATTTGCCATTTGTGAATGGGTAAATAGTTGAGAGAAAACATCCTGATAATGGCTCATGGGGAAGTCCCTCATGGGCCTTTTTTTGGGCAACCATCCAGCCCAAACGCCTTCCACTGAACCTCACGCTAAGTCACTAAGACGCGAAGCTTTTATATGATTGCTCGCAAAAAACATAGCGACTTAGCGGCTTTGCGTGAGGAAAAGGGCTGACTGGTTGCTTTTTTTTTCTGGCCGATGATAAAAAATCTGAAAAAAACATGGTTTTTGTGTAGTTTTTGGGAGGAGCCTTGCGTCTAATGGGCAAAAGACAAAACAAAAACATAAAAACTGAACGATATGGAACCTAACAACCAAAACAATCCTGTATTGAATCAGGAGCCGATGATGCAATATCACTCCGGTGAGCCTCAGGCCCTGCCCATGATGGGGTTCTGGGAATCGGTGAGGATCTGTTTCAGGAAGTACTTCGACTTCAAGGGTCGTGCCCGTCGCAGCGAGTACTGGTGGTATTTCTTGTTCAGCGTAGTAGCATGCCTGATTTGGGCGCTGTTTGGCACCTTACTGCTCGCGTTGCCCATCGGCATGGCGGTGGAGCATGTTTCCGGTAACGAAACGGCTGGCTTGACAACGATGATCATCATCTTGTGCATTCCGTTACTGTTCTTGGTGTTGCCGAGTTTTTCGGTACAGGTGCGCCGCCTGCACGACACGGGCCGTAGCGGCTGGTGGGTGGTAGCATCGGTCATTCTCGAGATTGTCGCTTCAGCACTGCCCTTCATTTTATTTGGTTGGGATGCCATCGACTTTGATTTCATTGAGGAATACACGCGCTCGTTTGAGCTATCAACAGCTGCGGGAGTGGCCGATGTGGTCTTTTCCTTTGCTACCAATGCCTTGAGCATCACCTTGATTGTCTTCTCAGTCTTCGACAGTCACAAGACTGAGAACAAGTACGGTCCCTCACCTAAATATCAGCAAGAAACGAATGTTTGTTTAGAATCATAAATTTAGTCGGGGCTCACTCTGGAGACGGCCAGTGAGCCCTTTTTCAAGAAAAAAAGTAATTATTCACCCAATTATGGCTATATTTGTAGCCGTGATACAAAAAATCAAGTATTATGGAACAGAATCAAAATCCCCAACCTCCCGTGTTTGATCAGCAGCCTCAGGGGCCGCAGTATGAAGCCTATATCCCTATGATGAGCTTCGGGAAAGCCGTGAAGACGTGCTTCAAGAAGTACTTTGACTTCAAGGGACGTGCTCGTCGCAGCGAGTTCTGGTGGTTTGTACTCTTTGTATGTATTGTTATCTTTGTCTGGAGCATTCTCGGTTCTTTCATCTCGGTAGCTGTCCTCTTTGGCTCAGGAGGTGAGGACTTCAATGCAACGAGCTATGTCATTACCTTATCGGTTATAATATTTTTACCGATATTGTTCCTGATGATTCCCCATTATGCCGTCACCACGCGCCGCCTACATGACACAGGACGCAGTGGCTGGTGGGTTGTCTTATCGTTGATCATTAGCATCGCTTATACAGCAACCTATATCATGGCCATGATACCCATGTGGGAACGGATAGATGAAGGCGCTAGTTCGGCTTCTCAGTTTAACGTGATTGCCGATACGTTCCAGAACTCCCCTGCCTTGGGAACTATCCTTTGCCTTTTGATGCTGGCTTCCTTGGCTGTCGGAATCACGATACTGGTATTCGAGATTATGGACAGCCATCGCGGCGAGAACAAGTACGGTCCCTCACCCAAATATCAGTGAGGAGTTAGAAGTTGAAAGATAGTTTCTCGTGAGATTGGTCGCATTAGCGTCATTCGCATTAAAAATCGAGTAATAACATTAAATATATGAGATATGGAAGAGAATCAGAATCCGCAACCTCCCGTGTTTAATCAGCCGCAGGGTCAGCAGCCCGCGCAGCAGTATCAACCCCGTGTGATGGCACGTCCCATGATGGAGCCCGTCGAGGCGGTAAAGACGTGCTTTATGAAGTTCTTTGACTTCAATGGCCGTGCGCGCCGCAGCGAGTACTGGTGGTTTATGCTCTTCACCCTCATTGTGTCGTGGGTGTTCAGTTTCCTGGGTAATATGATGACCCCTGTCTTTACCTATATCGGCCTATTCGTAGGCTTGCTGTTATGGATCCCCCAATTTGCAGCGTTGACTCGTCGCCTGCACGACAGGAATCACAGCGGCTGGTGGGTTTTCGCCATGTTTGTTTGCACGTTAGTGGCTTACGGCTCATTTGCCGTCATGCTCGCTCCTCACATGTCGGCTTTGATGGGCGAGGGTGATAACATGGCCATGATGCTGATCTTTGCCGATGCGGTTCAGGAAAACCCCCAGGCAATGTCAGTGGCAGCTGTGGCTGGTGTGTGCTACTTTATTCTGTTTATCATCACCCTGGTGTTCGCTGTCAAGGACAGCCATTGGACCGAGAACAAGTACGGCCCCTCTCCCAAATACCAGTAATAGTCAGGATTTAGAAATAAGAAGTGAGGAGTGAGATGGCCACGACCATTTCACTCCTCACTTTTTCACTTCTAACTCCTAACTCCTAACTTTAAATAGAGAGTTGTTGAAGCAGTTCAACCAGTCTGGGGTCTATTTGTTTGTCACCGCGGCGGATGGCCTTGCTGAACGGTACATAGACAATTTTCTCGTCATCGTCACCGATCATGATGTTACGTTGGCCCTCCATCAGCGCCTCGATGGCAGCAGCACCCATGCGCGAGGCGAGGATACGGTCTTGGGCTGTGGGACTGCCACCGCGTTGCAAGTGTCCCAGAATGGTCACCCTCACATTCATCTGGGGATAATTCTTGCGTGCCCTTTCGGCGATGGCCATGGCACCGCCCGTCACAGGACTCTCGGCAACCAGGACAATCGATGATCGCTTGCTCTTTCGGAAACCTCTCTTGATGAGTTCGACAAGCTGGTCCTTCTCGGTCGATATTTCAGGAATAATGGCAGCCTCGGCACCAGTAGCGATGGCTCCGTTCAGCGCCAGGAAGCCCGACTCACGGCCCATCACCTCGATAAAGAATAGACGCTCGTGGCTGCTCGCTGTGTCGCGGATGCGGTCCACACACCACATGATGGTGTTCAGTGCCGTATCATAGCCGATGGTGTGGTCTGTTCCCGACAGGTCATTGTCGATGGTGCCGGGCAGGCCCACGATGGGAAAATCATACTCCTTGGCAAACTGCAAAGCTCCACTCAACGAACCGTCGCCACCGATGACTACCAGAGCATCAATGCCATGCTTCTGGATATTCTCCCAAGCTTGCTTGCGTCCCTCCACCGTCTTGAATTCCTGGCAGCGGGCAGTCTTAAGAATCGTGCCACCATGGTGCATGATATTGGATACACTTTGAGCCTCTAAATCTGCAATCTCATCTTCGACAAGGCCCCTATAGCCGTGATAGATGCCTTTTACCTTAAATCCGTTGTAAATCGCTGAGCGCGTCACCGCACGAATTGCGGCGTTCATTCCAGGGGCATCGCCGCCTGACGTCAGCAGACCGATAGTCTTGATTCTTGTCATAAAACTTAATTTTTGGGTTTCGAACTGGCTGCAAAGATAATCATTTTTTTTAGGAACTAGAAATTTCAAGAAGTACATGAAAGTTATTTTTGATGTGTGCTTGACGAAAAGAATTGGATTTTTGAGGGAATTTTAAGAAAAAACAAAACTTGAATTTTCAATACACTGTGTTTCAATATATTGCAAATGAGATTGGTTAAATTTTGACAAATTTGAGGTAAAAAAAACAACAATTATTACAAGCAAAAACATGGTTTTTCATAATCTCATGCCTGCCTAAAGCAGTATTTTTGCATCGCAAATAGTGTTTATCCTCATTTGTCAAATATATTTTCTTGTGACGTTCACGTAACGTTGCAGGATACAAAAAGAGAAATGAGATATAAAGACGAGAATTAAGATTAAGAAGAAATAGAATCTTTTGATGGTAGTTAATGTTGATTAAATGATTTTCTAAAGTGAATTCTAAAAGGACCTTGAAATCTATATCCCATAAATAAACGCAAGCAATAATAAAACATGAGAATTAGCGGTGTCTGCGAGAGCAGATGCCGCTATTAATTAATACGTCACCCTCTAAACCTAAATGCGATTCTTGTTTCTTCAAATGGGGAATGAGCCGCCCCGCGGCTTCCAGTCTATTGGTTGGGATAACGTGATCTATCCGTTTCACGTTATATATAATATAATGATGATGTAAGCCTATCCGGATTTCCAGATGGTTGTGATTCATCTATGAAAAACGGCGATTGGTCGCAATTTTATGCCCTATAAGGCGATTCTACGGGGCAAACACGCATAAAGCTGTTAAACTTGGAATGGAGTTTGCCGTCTAAAAGACAAACGAAAAAAACTTTGTTGAATTTTTAAAACGATACAATTATGAAAACTTCTGTTACAAAGATCATGATGAGCTTCGCTCTCATGGGATGCCTGATCTTCAGCGCATCCGACGCCTCGGCCCAGGGCCGCAGTCGTTCACAAGGAGGCAGCACCAGCAGCAGAAGCCAGACGGCAGCTGTCTCACGTTCCAGCAACCAGTCAACGGCACCGACAGTAAGCCGCAGCTCCAGTTCCAGCGTGAGCCGTAGCACTTCAGCCACTCCGCAGGTGAGCCGCAGCAGCTCAAGCGTGAGCCGCAGCACCTCGGCCACTCCGCAGGTGAGCCGTAGCAGCTCAAGCACGAGCCGCAGTACCTCAACAACTCCGCAGGTGAGCCGTAGCAGCGCTTCCAGCAGTCGCGGTACGGTGGCAGCACCCAGCAGTAGCAGCCAGGTGAACCGTAGCAGTTCAACCACGAGCCGCAGTACGGTCGCCACTCCTAGCAGCAACAGCCAGGTGAATCGTCCGACTACTACCACGACTACAACCAGCCGCTCTAGCAGTGGTTCGCGCACCGGCAATGGCGCCGTGTCCCGTGGCGGCAGCAGTGGCAGTAGCAGCAGTACCGGCAGCAGCGGCACCGTGACCTCACTGAGCGGTCGTCCTGACAAGGGTTCCACTGTTAGCAAGAGCAGCGGTTTGGCTCCTAGCGACCGCAGCACCACTACTACTACCATTGGCACCACTAAGGGCGACAATGACAAGCGCGGTGGAAAGCCCGACGGAGGCAATAAGGGTAATGGCAACCGTGGTGGCAGACCCGATGGCGGCAACAAGGGCAACGGTAACATGGATAACGGCCATAACGGTGGAAAACCTGATGGTGGTCACAATGGCAATATGGGCAACGACAATCGCGGTGGAAAGGACAAGAATGGCCGCGGTGGCAATGGCAACAATCGCCACGATCGTGGTGGCAGACCTGACAACAATCGTCATGGCTATGATAACAACAACCACTTCGACTATGGCAACCACCACTATCGCAACGACTTCCACCACAACTATACCAACCACAGCTGGAGTTGGAGTCGTCCCTTGCCCCCTCCCGCACGTCCCTATCGTCCTGCTCCCCTGGTATGGTATCGCCCCGTAATCCCCGCTGGATGGCACCCCTACGCTAGCGCCCCCATCATCGACAGGATCCTGGGCATCACCTTCGGAACGCTCTTTGACACTTCGCTTGACTATCTGTACTTCAATGGCT
>JAEEGF011540888.1_pt1 | contig 10203 bp, 5 predicted proteins | sample 9134171 | NCBI WGS metagenome assembly JAEEGF01 (sample SAMN16246542, study PRJNA631951) | gut metagenome | biome: gut microbiome; feature: rumen; material: AP-attached | host: Bos | place: Iran: Karaj | collected 2018-10 | reverse complement strand
AATTCATATTTTTGATGTCAGAAATTTAACAATATTCTAAAAAATATATTGCTATATAAGAAAAATACTGTTATTATTTCGATTGTGTGTTTATGAATTATTAGCAAAATTGGAGTGATCTAATGACGCAAAGCTATAGGGTCTACACAGTTGTAGATAGCCAGTTGCAACCTGTAAGTAGCGATGCGTATGCGTCGCTTTTTTCGTTATAGTTAAGGCTTTTTTAAAAGTCCCCAGCTTATAGGTGCTGGGGATTTTTGAAGGAGATAGATATTTTTATGTGGAGGATGAAAAAATGGCATTTTGTGGAAAATGTGGTGCAGAAAATGATAATAATGCAAAATTCTGCCAAAAATGCGGAGCTCCTTTGGTAACACAAGAGGCCCCAAAAGCTGCTGTAAATAACACTGTAGCAGACAATAATTATGCAGGTGCGGCAGCAGCACCAAAGAGCGCTATGAAGATTTCGCCAAAGCTTATCGGCGCAATCTGTGCAGGCGTAGTAGTTTTTATTGCAATTATATTTGCAGTGTTAAATTCAAAGCCAACGATCAATTTGGACAAGTACATTAAATTTGAAGTAACCGGTTATGACGGATACGGCAGAGCATACGTTAGTGTTGACTGGGATGCTATCGAAGAAAAGTATGCAAAGAAGCTTGAGTATACAGGCGCAGCCAAAAAGCAATACAAAGAGCTTTTGAGCCTTATGACACCACTTGAAGCTGTTGAAGAATGTGTAAGCATAAAACTCGATACAACAGATAAGCTTTCAAATGGTGATGAAGTATCTTATACATGGAATATTGATGAAGAACTTACTGATTATGTTAAATGTAAGGTAAAGTTCAAAGATGGCAGCTTTAAAGTATCAGACCTTACAGAACTTGCAAAATTTGATGCGTTTGCTGATCTGACAGTTTCTTTTGAGGGAATTGCACCTAATGGTAATGTGAATTTCACATATGCAGGTAAGGAATTGGATGCATATGATTTTTCAGCTGACAAATATAATGAACTAAGCAATGGCGATACAGTCACAATTTCAATTAATGAGTATGAGATAGAGCGCTGTGCTGAACAGTATGGCAAAGTTCCTGAGGCTTTAGAAAAGGAATATACAGTTGAGGGATTAAAGAGCTATGTTTCAAAGATTTCTGATATTGATGACAATGCATTATCAGAGATGAAGAGCCAGGCTGAAGATGTATTCAATGCTCATGCAGCCAAGAGCTTTGGCGAGGACGAGAAGCTCAGAAGCCTTACATATATTGGCGATTATCTGCTTACAAATAAGGGTAATTCATATGGCAATTACAATTATCTTTTTGTAGTTTATAAGGCACAGGTCCAGAATACATACAGCAATAACAAGAAGTCATATGACAAAGTAAATGATATTTATTGGTACATTTGCTTCAACAATCTTATGGTTGATGGTGATGGAAAGGTTGAAGTTGATGTAACCAGCTACAATACTCCAAGCGACAGATTTACTGTAGATTCAAATGTAAGCTCCGGTTGGTTTGGTACTAAGACCTGGTATTACTATGGGTATGAGAATCTGGATGAGCTATACAAAAAAGTAGTCACATCAAATCTTGACGGATACAATCATGAAGATAATGTTGACGAAGCAGTGGCACCTGTTGAAGAAGTGACAGAAGAAACAAATGCTGAGTCAGATGAAGATGCAGATTACATTTTACCAAACAGTGATACAGAACTTATTTCTGAAGAAGATCTTGAGGGATTTGATGAAGAAAAGTGCAAGCTTGCAAGAAATGAAATTTATGCAAGACATGGCAGAAAATTCAAGGATGAAGCGCTTCAGGAATACTTTGATTCAAAAGACTGGTATGAGGGAACAATCGAGCCTGATGATTTCCAGGAAAGTATTCTTTCAGAAACAGAGATAAAAAATAAAGATGTAATCGTTGAATACGAGAAAGATAAGGGATTTAAATGATTATAGATAAGGTAAAAAAACTTGCTGTATTATCAGCGTGTGTTTTACTTGTTGCCTGTGGCAAAGAACAGGAAGCTATTCAAACAGAATCTGTAACAGAAATAAGCTATGAAGTCATAGCAGCTGATGAGAGTAGTACTATTAATGAGAATGAAGCATCAAATGAAGCATCAAATGAAGCTTCAAGCGTTTCGGAGGCTTCTGCAGAAGAAACCAGCGCAGCAGATGAAGCTTCTACAGAGTTATCTGAAAGTGATAGTGCCGAAGTTACTACAGATGTAGAATCTGAACAGTTACTTTCAAAGCAGACGGAAGAAATAACAGAAAAAGGCGAAGTCACAGGTGGCAAGCTGATCTGCATAGATGCCGGACATCAGGCAAAGGGAAATTCGGAAAAAGAGCCGGTGGGACCCGGAGCTAGTGAAATGAAAGCAAAGGTTGCAGGCGGAACTTCAGGTGTAGCAAGCGGTCTTGCTGAATATGAGCTTACCTTGCAGGTTTCCCTTAAACTCCGTGATGAACTTGTAAACCGAGGATATTCGGTAATCATGGTAAGAGAGACCAATGATGTGAACATCAGTAACTCTGAAAGAGCTGCAATAGCAAATGATAATCATGCAGATGCATTTATAAGAATTCATGCCAATGGCTCTTCAAACCCTGATGCCAACGGAGCTATGACTATCTGCCAGACTTCCGGTAACCCATATAACGCTTTTGTTTACAAAGAGAGCAAGGCTTTATCTACCAGCGTTCTCGATGAAATGGTAGCTGCTACCGGATGCAAAAAAGAACGTGTGTGGGAAACGGACACAATGAGTGGTATCAACTGGAGTCAGGTTCCTGTAACAATTGTTGAAATGGGCTACATGACAAATGCCAACGAAGATTTACTTATGGCGTCCGATGATTATCAGAATAAGATAGTTAGCGGAATAGCTAATGGTATTGATGCCTATTTTAACGCGCAGTAATTATTCATAAATTAAGAGTTTATAATAAAACAGCTATCGGACCCGGTATTTATCCGGATAATCCGATAGCTGTATTTTTTACATTATTCTTTTCCGCTCCAGCAGTAAGTACAGAGCTTGCATGGTTCAAGCGGTATAGCTTCTACCATGTCATCCAGTCTGTGGAAATGCAGAGAAGTGAAGTTTAATTCCTTGCGGATTTCTTCAAGCATTGCCTCATACTGAGGTGAATCAGGATCGGTATATTTACGAACGGTATCTTCATTTGGTGAAGGATAACCTTCAAGCTTCTCAATCACACGTCTTGTGATGAGCTCCATCTCAGAGTTGGATCTTGAGAAGTTCAAGTATTTGCAACCATAAACAAGCGGAGGACAAGCGGGTCTGATATGAACTTCGCTGGCACCACTCTTATAAAGAAACTCTGTTGTTTCACGAAGCTGAGTTCCTCTTACTATAGAGTCATCAATGAGAAGAAGACTCTTGTTTTTGATGAGCTGATTAACAGGAATCAGTTTCATCTTGGCAATAAGATCACGTCTTGACTGTATCGTAGGCATGAAGGATCTTGGCCAGGTAGGAGTGTATTTTACAAAAGGTCTTGAATATGGGATGCCTGAAGTGTTGGAATAGCCAATTGCATGAGCTACACCAGAATCAGGAACACCTGCTACGAGGTCGGGATGAAGCCCTCTTTGCATATCTCTCTGAGCAAGCTTTGCACCGCATTCGTAGCGCATCTTTTCTACGCTTAGTCCCTCATAGTTTGATGCAGGAAATCCGTAGTAAATCCACAGAAAAGTACAGATTCGCATTTCATCAAATGCAGGAGCTACAATCTCCACAGACTCAGGTGTAATAAAGGCAATTTCGCCGGGCCCAAGTTCTTTATATGGATCATATCCAAGATTTAAATAGGAAAAACTTTCGAAACAGACACAGTAACCTTCGTCCTTATGACCAATCTCTACAGGAGTTCTGCCGAAGCGGTCTCTGGCAGCGTAGATGCCTTCAGGGGTCATCAAAAGAAGTGACATAGAACCCTTAATAATCTCCTGAGCGTAGCGGATACCCTCTACAATGGTTACTTTTTGGTTGATAATAGATGCGACAAGCTCGGTAGGATTGATATCTCCGCCGCTCATTTCAAGAAAGTGTGAGCGATTATCGGCAAAGAGCTTGTTAGTGATTTCGTCAATGTTGTTAATCTTACCAACGGTAGTGATGGCATAAGTTCCGTGATGGGAACGTACAATCAGTGGTTGAGGCTCAAAATCGGAAATACAGCCAATTCCCAGATGGCCTTCCATTTTAAGCATATCATCTTCAAACTTTGGTCTGAAATAAGAGCGTTCAATATTGTGAATCGAACGGTCGAAGCCTTTCTCTTTACTGTACACAGCCATTCCTGCACGCCTTGTACCTAAGTGCGAGTGATAATCAGTTCCGTAGAACAGATCGAAGACTGCACTTTCACGCGATGCAACTCCAAAAAATCCTCCCATAGAATCCTCCAGTTGAAATTATGCTATGATGCCAGGCGACAAGATACTTTGCACCTATCATCATGAAAATTTGATTACGGAAACAATAATAACATAACCAAGGATATGTGCAACATAGATTTAAGCTCTATTTAAGACTTAATGGTATAAGCCTCGATGATACTTCGAACAGTTTTTTCAAGATGGGGTTTTAAATCACATAGGGATACAGGATCGTCATACATGATGGAACTGTATCCCGTTGAACCTACAAGCTCTATTATAAGGAAGAGCATTACCTCGGGATCCTTGAACTTGATCTCGGATTCCTCGATCATTTTTCTGTATACTTCACCAAAATCTACATCATCATTTCCCATGGGAGTTATGAGAGCTTTTTTGAATACTGCCCAGGAAAGGTCTTTGTAAATAAATGCAAGAAGCCCCTTGTTGGCTTCGAGCTCATCAAGAACATAATCCATTATAAAAATAAGTCGATTTTCAAATCCTTCAATACCTGCTTTTTGAAGTTCATCGTAGGCCTGCATGAAAAGCTGACTGGACTTGTGTGCGATAAGCCTGTTCCTTATATCATATTTGTCCTTAAAGTACAGGTAAAATGTACCCTTGGCAACTCCTGCCTTGTTAACTATATCTGATATAGAAGTCTTGTTAATACCCTGAGAAGTAAATAACTCAAAAGAAGTATTAAGAAGATTCTCCATTTTTAATTTCTTATTATCTGCTGCTTTTCCCATTAATATGATTCCTCGTTTTCATCATTCTAACATAGATTGTTTTTTTGAGACAAGGTTGGGAATGTAAATATATCAGTATTTTCCTAAGGAAAACGGCTGTTTACAAAAATTTTATCTTGTCCGTAAAAATAAAAGTTGACCAGTGGTCATTTATATGATATACCATACTATAGAAAATGACCGTTAGTCAATAATTATTTTCAATAAGAAAATCTCATATGAAAATAGTTATCAAAAACGCGGCAAAGCGGCATAAACAGAGGAGGACAGATGTTATGAATAAGCTTTCGCATCTAATTGTAAAGCTGAGATATGTTATACTTATTGCGGCAATAGCACTTCTTATTCCTGCCGGAATAGGTTATCTGAACACGAGAGTCAATTATGATATCCTCACATATCTTCCCAAAGATATTGAGACAATGAAAGGACAGGATATCCTTCTTGATCAGTTTGGAACCGGCTCTTTTGTACTATATGTAGTAGAGGGCATGGAGGAAAAAGATGTTGCTGATCTAAAAGAAAAAATCGAAAATGTGGACCACGTTGCAGACGTAATCTGGTACGACTCAGTCATGGATCTTTCTGTACCGATGGAAATGCTTCCAACTGAAGTTTACGATGCATTCAACAGTGACGATGCCACAATGATGTTCGTAGTATTCGATGAAGGAACATCATCAGACGGCACCATGCAGGCAATTGAAGATATCAGAAAAGTTTCTAACAAGCAGTGCTTCATGAGCGGCATGAGCGCAATCGTAACAGATACCAAGAACATGGCAGAAAAAGAAACACCTATATATGTAGGAATCGCAGTACTTCTTGCGGTAATAGTACTTTCACTTACAATGGATTCTTACCTTATTCCGGTGTTCTTCCTTCTTAGTATCGGAATGGCAATCGCCTACAACATGGGAACCAACGTCTTTAAGGGAGAGATTTCTTTTATAACCCAGTCACTTAGCGCTGTTCTTCAGCTCGGTGTTACTCTGGACTATTCAATATTTCTGTGGCACAGCTATCAGGAAGAGCTTGAAAAGAATGATGACAAGAAGGACGCAATGGCAAATGCTATTTCAGCCACATTCACATCAGTTCTTGGAAGTTCAATAACCACAGTTGCAGGCTTTGTAGCTCTTTGCTTCATGAGCTTTACTCTTGGCCTTGACCTTGGAGTAGTAATGGCAAAGGGGGTTGTATTCGGAGTAATCGGATGTGTAACAATCCTTCCCAGTATGATCCTTGTATTTGACAATCTTATTGAAAAGACAAAGCACAAGCCGCTTATGCCTGAGTTTGACAGAATACCTAAGTTTATAGCCAAGCATTATCTGATATTCCTTGCAATCTTCCTGGTTCTGTTATATCCGGCAATTTATGGAAATAACCACACAAGCGTTTACTATGATTTAACACAGACACTTCCAAAGTCTTTGGAAAGCGTTCAGGGAGCAGATAAGGTAGACGAAGAATTCGAAATGAACTCAGCATATATGCTTCTTGTAGACAAGAACCTTGATACATCATCAATGAATCAGATGATAAAAGAGCTTAAGAATACCGATGGAATCATTTCAGTACTCGGCACAGATTCAATCATCGGACCTGCTCTTCCAAGAGAGTTTATTCCTGATGATGCTCTTGAAAAGCTTCAGAGCGACGAATGGAAGATGGTTCTTTTGACAACAGATTACAAGATTGCATCTGATGAGATAAACAATCAGATATCAGCAGTAGATAAGATAGTAAAGAGCTACGATCCAAAGGCTATGGTAGTTGGAGAAGCTCCTTGTACAAAAGACCTTATCAATATTACAAATCATGATTTCAACGTAGTTAATACAGTTTCAATAGGACTTGTATTCCTTATTATTGCTTTTGTACTTAAATCAGTTTCACTTCCATTTATTCTGGTTGCTGTAATTGAATTTGCCATCTTTGTAAACATGGGACTTCCGTTCTATACAAAGACAACAATTCCGTTTATTTCATCAGTTGTTATCGGAACAATTCAGCTTGGTGCAACTGTTGACTATGCGATTCTTATGACAACAAGATATCTGAATGAAAGAAGAGCAGGACATGCCAAGAAGGAAGCTACCCTCATAGCTCTTTCAACCAGCATGAAGTCAGTAATAGTCAGCGCACTTTCATTCTTCGCAGCAACATTTGGAGTTGGACTTATTTCAAGTATTGATATGATCGGTTCACTTTGTAACCTGATGGCGAGAGGCGCGATCATAAGTATGTTCACAGTTCTTTTGGTATTACCTGCTATGTACATGCTGTTCGACTGGTTAATCATGAAGACAACCTTTGGCATGAAGGACGTACAGGCAGAAAGACATGGACACCTTCATATCGGAGATTTGATCCACCACGGTGCATGATGAGAATCAATTGAGCAAATACTTATAGAGCTATTCATGATAAATGAAAAGAGGAGACGATAATCATGATCAGAAAGAATTTAATGAAATCATTTTCAGTTATTATGGCAGCCATGATCGCTATGATGAGCGTAGCATGTGGCGCCAATACAGTACAGGATGAGACAGCACAGATCGAGACTGTAGAAGAAAGCAAATTGGAAGATACACTTATTGCCAGTGCTGCATCACATTCTTCAGATGGAGAATCAGGAAAGGTTGAAACAGTATATGTTAAGACTGATGCAAACGGTGCGGTTAATGACATCATTGTAAGTGAGTGGTTAAAGAACGCAGATGCTTCTTCAGAGCTTTCAGATGCAACACAGCTTAAGGACATCGTAAATGTTAAGGGCTCAGAATCATTCACAGATAATGGCGACGGAACTCTTACATGGAATGCTTCAGGTGCTGATATTTACTATCAGGGAACAACTGACAAGCAGCTTCCTGTTGATATGCATATCACATATACTCTTGACGGAAAAGAAATTTCTCCTGAAGAACTTGCAGGCAAGAGCGGTAAGGTTACAATCCGCTTCGACTACGAGAATAAAGAAAAGCAGACAGTAGAAGTTAATGGCAAGCAGGTAGAGGTTTACACACCATTTGCAATGGTTTCAGGAATGATGCTTGATGCTGACAAATTTGCAAATGTAGAGATTTCTAATGGTAAGGTTATTTCTGACGGCGGCAATTTCATTGTTATGGGTGTTGCAGTACCAGGTCTTAAGGAATCTCTTGATATTGATGATGAGAAGTGGGAAGAAATAAATGAAGACGGAGACCTTGATGAGAAGCTTTCAAACCACTTTGAAGTAACTGCTGATACTACAGACTTTGAACTTGGAATGACAATTACAATGGCAAGCTCAGATATCCTTTCAGATTTTGGTCTTACAGACCTTTCAGATTCTGACAAGATTGATGATCTCAAGGATGATATGAGTGAGCTTAACGATGGTTCCAATAAACTCGTTGATGGTACTAAGGAATTAAAAGACGGAACAACAGATCTTAGAGATGGTGTTGCTAAGCTCTATGATGGCAGCAAGGAACTTAAGGATGGAACTAAAGATCTTAAGGATGGAACAGTATCTCTTTACGATGGTACAAATAAGCTCTATGACGGAACTGGAACACTTGCAGATGGAACAGGTTCTTTAGTCGATGGAACAGAGAAACTTTATGATGGAACAGGTTCTCTTTATGATGGAACAGCAAAGCTTGCAGATGGAACAGGTTCTTTACTTGATGGCTCAAAGAAACTTGCGGACGGAACAGGCTCTTTGGCAGCAGGTTCAAAGAAACTTTCCGATGGAACAACTTCTCTTTATGATGGCACAGGTTCACTTGTTACAGGAACAGGTTCACTTTATGAAGGAGTAGTTAAGTATACAGCAGGTGCAAGCAAGATAAATGATGGTGCAGCACAGCTGGCAACAGGTGCCACAACTGCAAAGAGCGGAGCAGATCAGCTTGTAAACGGAATGAAAGAAAAAGATTTCGTTGGTAATGCTGATAAGCTGGCAAGTGGTGCAAGTCAGGTAGATGCAGGTGTTAATAAACTAATAAACACAGTAGATTCTATGATGTCTTCAAGTGTTCAGGAACTTGAAACACAAAAAAGTCAGATCCAGGCAGCTCTTGACTTCCTTAATGGAAACGGAAGTTGGGATGCAAATACACAGGCTGGCTTTGTTATCATTTCAAAGGGTCAGATTACAGATCAGGTTACAGCTACAAGAGTTGTTGAAGGCAGGAAACAGGCTGAAGATAGTCTTGCGGATATTTCAAAGAGATTAAATGATGCTGCAGGTAAGATTGATGAAGGACTTGCAGAAGCAGCAAAGAAGCAGGCTGCTATGAATGCTTCACAGGATTCTTTGGCTGCCGCGCAGGAGAGTACAGAGACAACAGATGTATCTATGGAAGATAATGATGCAATGCTTTTCCTTACAGCTGATTTTGGAGAACTTGCAGATACTCCTTCTGATGAGAGCACAGAGGATACATCAACAGAAAGCAGCGATGAAGTTACAGAAGAAGCTTCTTCAAATGATTCTACAGAAGAAGTTGTAGTGAATGAGAATGACGGCGAGTCTGAAAATTCAGATGATGCAGCTAATACGCTGACAACAGCGACTGAAGCTGATGCTACACAGGCGGCCGGTGAAGGAACAGATGCTGAAGGTGAAGATGGTGAAGAGTTAAGAGTACTCAATCTTGAAGCATCTTTAGCTGCTACAACAAATCCTACACTTAACCCATCAGCTCTGTTGGGAGCAGATCAGAATGCTGCGACTGCAGAGGATACATCAGAAGACGAAGAAGTTAAAGCATTAAAACAGCAGATTGAACAGCTTCAGAAAGATAAAGCACAATTAGAGGGTACAAATAAAGTACTTACAGAAAAATTGACAGGCTTAAGTCAGGTAATGACACAGCAAATGAGTGAGACAGCAGCACAGCTTCAGGGAATCTCAGCAGGACTTAAAGAAAGTGCTAGCGGACTTGAGAAGGGCGTACCTGAGGCACTATATGCAATTTCAAGTTATAATCAGCTTCATGGAGCAGCAGAGGCAG
>JAEEGF011535777.1_pt1 | contig 10204 bp, 8 predicted proteins | sample 9134171 | NCBI WGS metagenome assembly JAEEGF01 (sample SAMN16246542, study PRJNA631951) | gut metagenome | biome: gut microbiome; feature: rumen; material: AP-attached | host: Bos | place: Iran: Karaj | collected 2018-10 | reverse complement strand
TACTTTTTTTGTATCAGATTTTATTATTATTTTTCCATTTACTAAGTTATTTCCATTTACAAAATAATAGATACCATTTTCGTCAAATATAGGTGTACCATGAATTCCATCTCCAATCAAAACAGATAAATCATTTAGTCTAGCCCACCGCCAAGTGTCTGGGATTTCGAAAGGTAACTCATCGTCAATACATTTTTCGGTAGTGCCTACTTTTTCAAAGTATGAATTACCTCGTTTAATAATGGTTGACTCGTTTTTGTCTTTTTTTATTTTGCCTTGTTTGATGAGTTCAGTTTTTTCGGCTTGGATTTGTTTATAAAGTTCTTCGGCGGTGCCTTCTTCTGGGCGTTGTTCGACAAGTTTGCCTTGTATTGCCAGTTGTAAAATAGAATTCTTTAATTGATTAGGTGTCATAGAAAAATTATAAACTATTCAAATAAATCTTAATTTGTTCAATAAAATAATCAGCATTATTGATTTGTTCAATAACTTTATCTTTCTTAATAAAATAAAAATCATCATAATCGCTGTCATTTCTTATATCAAATAATTCTGAAACTATATCTGATAACCGAATATCTAATTTCCCTGTTTTTATATATATACGTCTAAACTCTCCAATAACTTTTGAATGATGTTTTCTATCAATACCATCTAAGGCTAGTAAAGCTCTTATAGCATGAAAAACAGCATAATAAGCTCTATTTGCAGCAGAATTATATTTCTCAGTATTTAATAAATCTTTAGCAGCCTCTAAATCGTTGATAGCATGCTCTAAACGAATCTTTGAAAGATTAGATTTATCTTGGGAATTAAGCATATTTAATTCCCTCTTTTAATACATTTTGATAATAAGGCAAAATAGATGAATAGCGATTAAATAGTTCTAATGATTTAACTGTAACCGAGAAAGTTAAATCATACTCTAAGCTTAATCGACTTGATATTTTAGAAATCTGTTGTCTAGAATTATCTATTTCGTCATTATCGGCATCTACAGTAATAAGAAAATCAATATCCGAGTTTTCGTTAAAATCGCCTCTTGCATAAGAGCCATATAGATAAACATCTTTAAGTTTATCGCCAAATACAGTTTTAGCTTTTTCGTAGATTATTTTTAATAGTTTTGAAGTGTTTTCTATCATAAGTATATTCTAGTTATATTCTTTTTTTGAGTCAATAGTAGAGTTTTTCTGTTATTTTGGGTGCATGGATTTCATATTTAATTATTAAAAATCCCCTTGGCTACTATCGTAGCCGTTCCCCTTTAAGAAAGGGGATAAACCGCCCTACGCCCTACGCCCTACACCCTTGAAAAAGGCAAAGCCTTTTTCAGTCACATCCCATTGGCGAGTTTGTATTCTTTTTCCCAATTGTCGATGAAAGCTTTTGAAACCTGCTTCCAGTTTTCTTCACTCTGGTCAGCCGCATACTGGGTTAAATTAGTGTTTAACATATTCTTCCATTCCTGCGAAGGAATAGTTGTAAAAGACCAGGCAACCGGCGTTTTGCCTTCTTTTGAATAATTGTCATTCTGAATTACAAAAGCATTTTCTGATTTTAAAGCCTTTTTAAAGGGAATAACAAATCCCATCTTCTGGGACATAGCCTTTGTTCCTTCTTCAGAAGTAACACACCAGTTTATAAAGTCTAAAGTGGCTTTAATATCTGACTTAGAAGATTTTTGGTTTACGCACCAGAAATTTTCGGTTCCGGTACACAACCCCTGCTTTGCTTCTTCCCCTACCCCAAAATAAATAGGTAACATAGCAATTTCATCAGCTTTAAAAGCTTTATCAGAAACAAGATTGGCAAATTCCCAAGAGCCGTTCTGATAAAAAACGCCCTTTTCTGCCAAAAATTCATTTCTAGCATCATCAGCAGTCTTTGCAGATATTTCTTTAGGTTCGCAAGGGCCGTTATTGATGTATAAATCCCAGATAGCCTTATAATTGTTCAAATATTTGCCTTCAAGCTTTTCTTCAATAGATAGATTCTTATCTTTGTATTCAAAATATAAAGGCATATTGGCAAGATGAGTAGTAAAACGCCAATTAGAAGAGTTATCCATGCCAGAAGAGCAGAAAGCAGAAAAGCCCAGTTCATTCTTTCTAGCAGTAATATCTTCTGCAATCTTCTTTAAATCAGCAAAAGAATTGATATCGTTCTTAGTATAACCTGCTTTCTTTAAGAGCTTTAAATTAGCGATTAAACCGTAAGATTCGATAGTATAGGCGATTCCGCAGACTTTTCCCTTATTGGATTTTAAAGTATAAGCTTCGTCAGTAAGTTCTTTATAAATATCAGATGTTTTTAAATCGATACAGAAATCTTCTTTGCCATTGAGTGTAGAAGGCCCTTGAATCTGAAAGAGAGTTGGAGCATCTATCTTACTCAATTCGGCCGCCAAAGTAGTCATATACTGCCCAGATGCAGCAGTTACAACAGTTACAGGAACCCCTGTCTTCTGAGTATAATACTTTGCCAGTTCTTGCCAAGCCTGATCTTGCTCAGGTTTGAAATTAAGGTAATAAACAGAACCCTTGCCAGTATCGATTTTTTCATTCAAAAAACCGATCTGCCCGGTGGCTATAGCAGCAATAAGAGCAACAACAATAATTATATATATTAGTTTTTGTGTCATTGAATCAACCCTAGTTTAATTGTTATTATTCTAGCACAAATATTCCCTTTATAAAGATAAAAAAATTGACCACAAAAAAATGCTATGAAAAGTTTTAATAGGTGGTATAATGGTACACTGTTAGTATTATATTCTAGGCAAGGAACTATTGATGAACAGCAAACTTAACTTAGATTTTAGCTTGGTTAATAAAGCTAGACAGTATGCAAAAGAAATAGCTGCAGACACACAGCGATTCATAGAAAAACATACCAGCGTCACTATTGAAAGAACCTGTGCCAGACTTCTAGGCATAGACGGGGTTGATTCAAACGGTGTACCTTTACCCAACGTTATAGTAGACAGCATAAAAGCTGCCAATGGCTTATCTTTGGGCTTATCTGTCTATTTGGGTAATGCTATTATTCAAACAGGCAAAACTCCTCAGGAAATTGCAGAAGCCATTTCTAAAAAAGAATTGGATATTACAAAACTGAAGATGGCTGATATGTTTGAAATAAAAGCTAAAATAGATGAAATAGCTGCTCAAACAGTAGATAGAATCAGAAACAATCGACGCAACCGCAATAAATACCTTGAAAAATTCGGCGACAAAAAAGGTCCTTATCTTTATGTAATTGTAGCAACTGGCAACATTTACGAAGATATCACACAGGCAAAAGCAGCCGCAAAGCAAGGTGCAGACATAATCGCCGTAATAAGAACAACTGGTCAGAGTCTTTTAGACTATGTTCCATACGGTGCAACAACCGAAGGTTTCGGCGGAACCTATGCTACTCAGGAAAACTTCAGATTAATGAGAAAAGCTCTTGACGAAGTTTCCGAAGAACTTGGCAGATACATAAGACTCTGCAATTACTGTTCAGGTCTTTGTATGCCAGAAATAGCAGCAATGGGGGCCTTAGAACGTCTGGATGTTATGCTTAATGATGCTTTATATGGAATCCTGTTCCGCGACATCAATATGCAAAGAACCCTTATTGACCAGTATTTTTCCAGAATAATCAACGGTTTTGCTGGAGTTATTATCAACACTGGTGAAGACAACTATTTAACTACTGCTGATGCTGTAGAAGAAGCTCACACAGTCTTAGCTTCCCAGTTCATTAACGAACAGTTTGCTCTTGTTTCAGGAATTCCAGAAGAACAAATGGGCTTAGGTCATGCTTTTGAAATAGACCCAAGCTTAAAGAACGGCTTCTTGTTTGAGTTAGCTCAGGCTCAGATGGCTAGAGAAATCTTCCCCAAAGCCCCATTAAAATATATGCCGCCAACAAAATTCATGACCGGCAATATTTTCAGAGGCCACGTACAAGACGCTCTGTTCAACATGGTAACAATTTTAACAGGTCAGAAGCTTCATCTATTGGGAATGTTAACAGAAGCCATCCATACGCCATTGATGTCAGACCGCGCTCTTTCAATAGAAAATGCCAGCTATATTTTCAACACTATGGCTGATTTAGGCAGTGAACTTGAATTCAAAAAAGATGGTATAATGAGCAAAAGAGCCAATGAGGTTCTTACTAAGGCTTGTAATATGCTTGCTGAAATCAAGTCAGAAGGTTTATTCAAGACACTTGAACAGGGAAAATTTGCAGGAGTTAAACGTCCAATAGACGGCGGTAAAGGCTTAAACGGCGTTACAGAAAAGCATCCTGATTATTATAACCCATTTATAGAAATGATGCTGAAGGGAGAAAGGGAATGAGCAGCGGATTATACTCTACAAAAGCTAAAGACTTTAATCAAAAGCTGGATTTAACAAAACTTAAACCCTACGGCGATACCATGAACGATGGTAAGACTCAGGTGAGTTTTACTCTTCCTGTTCCAGATGATGACCGCTCCTTGGAAGCTGCCAGACAACTTGCCTCAAAGATGGGGTTAGATGATGTTCAGGTGTGTTTTCATCAGGCTTTAGACAAGAATTTTACCTTTTATGTTGCCTATGGTAATCTAACACATACTATTGATATTACCTCAATAAAGGTAAGCACTATAGAATCAGAAGTTTTAGACATGCATGCCGTTGATGAGTTTATAAAAGAAAAAATAGGCCGAAAACTTATAGTAATAGGTGCCAGTACAGGTACTGACGCTCATACAGTTGGAATTGACGCCATAATGAACATGAAAGGCTATGCAGGCCATTATGGTTTGGAACGATACTCAATGATTGATGCATTTAATCTTGGCAGCCAGGTTCCTAACGAAGATTTCATCAAAAAAGCTGTTGAATTAAAGGCTGATGTCTTGCTTGTTTCTCAGACAGTAACCCAAAAAGACATACACATTACAAATATGGTAGAATTAGTAGAACAACTTGAAGCAGCTAACTTAAGAGATAAAGTTATACTTATAGCTGGAGGACCTAGAATCACGAATGATTTAGCCAAAGAACTTGGATATGACGCAGGCTTTGGGCCGGGCAAATACTCTGAAGATGTTGCTTCTTTCTTCATAGATGAATTTGTAAAAAGGAAAATGAAATAATAAATAATGAAAACGCTAGAATTTATTTCTCAATGCATAAAGCATCCGAGTTATGTAGGGGCAATAGCTCCAAGTACAGAGAAGCTTGCTGTTCAAATGGTTGCTCCTGTCGATTTAAATAAAGTTGATACAATTGTTGAATATGGTGCAGGTACTGGTGTTTTTACTCAATATATAGCTAATCGAATAGATCAGAACAAAACAATGTTTTTCAGTTTTGAAATAGATGATAAATTGCATAAAATATGCAGCCAGCTCCTTCCTGATGTAGAAATAATAAAAGATTCTGCTGCAAACATAAAAGAACAGCTTAAAAAGCATGGAAAAGAACACGCAGACGCTGTAATCAGTGGACTTCCCTGGGCTATTTTCCCGGATAAACTTCAGGATGAAATATTGAATCCAACAGTAGAAGCCTTGGCTGATGGCGGAGTTTTTACTACATTCACCTATTTGCATGGATTCTATTTACCAGGAGCCTGTAAAATTCGCAAAAAGCTCAAAATGTATTTTTCAGAATTTCATCTTAGCCCTGTAGTGTGGACAAATTTTCCACCTGCAATAGTTTATTGGTGTAAAAAATAAAGGTTATAAATGAAACTCAAATATATAGTTTCTATCATTCTTTTCATATCTGTTTTCTTTATTTCAAATGAGTCAGAAGCTTCTGAAAATTCTCACTTTTTCTATGTAAAAAGCAAAAATACTGATGTTAAAAGATCAGATTATCGTTTTCCTTACATAAAGGGACTTGAAGTAAAAATTTATCCTGAAACTCAAGAGTTTGTCGCTGGTTCAATAGCAACTTTCACAATTACGCTAACAAATAAGAACAAATATCCCATAAGTGTTGAATATCCTTCAGGTAGGCAGTGGGATATGGTTATCTACAGCGGAGCCAGCCAGATTTTCAGATGGTCTAATGGCTATACATGGAAAAAAGCTCATCATTCAATTCCACTTGCTCCAGGCGAATCAAGAAGCCAACAGCTCAGTTGGGTTTCTGTTAATAGATTTGGTGCACCTTTACCCCAAGGTATTTATAAATGTGTGGGGCTAGCCACCTGTTATCCAAAAACTCTTGTCTCAAACGAAGTTAATTTTAGACTAGGTCCCCCATCTGTAGTAAAAAAAGAAATAATTAGAACCAGGCTAAATCAAGCTTTTGAATTAGAATTGCCTAGATATGCCAATGATTATGAACTTGTTTGGGAAATCTTTTACAAAAATAACGATAACCGAATTAGAACAACCAGTAGAAGGATTAACCCCGAAACAATCACAATAACTTTTTTGCCTAGAAGAATCGGGCATGTAGAATTTACTTTATACGCATATCCCAATTCATTAAATCAAACCGTAGCACTAGAACGCCGTTCTTATCGAATAGAAGTTGAGTAAATCGACCGGAGGAATATTATGCCTAGTCCCGTAAACAATAAGATTTCTGTTGAATCCATGCTTCTTCAGAAAAATCTCATAACTAATGAACAACTTGAAAAAGCTAAAAACATACAATCTCAAACACTTGAAAAGGTTGAGGACATAATTATCCGCCTAGGTTTTCTTACAGAAAAGCAGATACTTGATGTCTGGGCAGAAATGCTCGGTTCAACAGTAGTAGACTTAACAAATATAAAGATAGACGCTAAACTTCTCTCACTTATTCCTGAATATAATGCCAAGCAATATAAAATGATTCCTTATAAAAAAGAAGGGAATAAGTTAACTGTTGTCATGGCTGATCCATTTGACATTATGGCAACAGATATGATTGCTTTTCTAACTCAATGCAAACTAGAAGTTTTCATTGCATCTAAAAGCCAGATAGACTTAGCTATTCGTCAGCTTTATTCATGGGAAGGCTTCTCTTCTAGCGGAGATGAAACAATAAAATCACAAGAAGAAGCCATGAAAAAAGATGGCTTGGATATAGAAAAGAAGACCTCTGAACAAGGTGCAGTCGTCAGATTTCTCGACGCTGTATTCAAGCAGGCTATTTTAAAAAGAGCTTCAGATATTCACGTTGAACCTCGCGAAGAAATACTTTTAGTCAGATTCAGAATTGACGGTATTCTTCATGATGCGATGACTGGCCCCAAAAGCCTTTTAGCTCCATTAATCAGTAGAATAAAGATTCTTTCACATCTTGACATAGCAGAACGCAGACTTCCTCAAGACGGACGTTTGAAAGTTAAAATGCAGGATAACGAAGTAGACTTCCGTGTAAGTACCGTTCCTAGCCTCTTAGGAGAAAAAGCTGTTTTACGTCTGCTTCAAAGAGAAAGCAAATTCGATTTAGACAATATAGGTTTCTTCCCAGATGATTTAAACAGATTAAAATCAGCATTGGATGAACCTTATGGTCTCATTCTTGTTACCGGACCTACTGGTGCTGGTAAAACCACTACTCTGTTCGGTATGCTCAAATATTTTAACAATAGTGAAATCAATATTTTCACCATTGAAAACCCTGTAGAATACAGAATCTCTGGCATAACTCAGGTACAGATCAACGATAAAATAGGCTTAGATTTTGCAACTGGCTTGAGAACAGCATTAAGACAAGACCCTGATGTTATTCTAGTAGGTGAAATTCGTGACCTGGAAACAGCAGATATTGCATTCAGAGCTTCCTTAACAGGTCATAAAGTTCTTTCTACAATACACACCAACAATGCTCCTGCAACAATAAACAGACTTATTAATATGGGTGTTCCTGCTTACCTTGTTACGGCCGCAGTCAGAGTTGTAATATCACAAAAACTTCTTCACAAAAACTGCCCATACTGCTCTGTTGAATATAAACCCTCACAGAATATAATTCAAAGATTAGGAATTTCGCCGGCTAAGCTTATTGGAAATAAGTTCTATAAAGGAACTGGTTGTAAAGAATGTAATAAAACGGGTATACATGGTCGTTTAGGCGTTTACGAAGTTATGGTAGTAACCAATTCTATTAAAAACGTCATCATGGAAGGCGGAACAGAAAGTGCTATTAAACGCGTAGCCAGACTAGAAGGTATGAGAACCTTGCGTGAAAGCGCCCTTGAATTAGCAATGAAGGGTGAATCAACATTAGAAGAAGTAATTTATGTAACTCCTTCTGATGAAGAAGAAAAAACAATTAATATACCAGGACTTTCCGGTCTTGGAAATGCTTCAAGCGTTAACAATTTCATTCTTCCAGTTCAAATGCCACCTCAAGCTATGGTTCAAAGAGATGGACAGATTCCTCAGATTCAAAGCGTTCCACAGACTACTCAAGCTGTTCAAACAAACCAGAATGTTCTTGATTTGAATGACCCAGTTACAAAGACAATCATATCAGCAATAGAAAAAGATTTCCTTTTCCTGACAGATGAAAAACTAGCTGATAAATTGCATTTGCCTGTAATACAAATAAAAGAATTAATGCAGGCAAAAGAATTAGACAGAACACCGGAAGCTTTTGAAACCCATTTCGGTAGTAAAGCATCAGAATTTAGCGAATCAGATGTAGGTGAAATCATAGAAATGATAAATGCACAAGAAGGTGAAATACCAGCATTTATTCTAGCTGATGAAAACATGGCACCAGTCTGGGTTTCACAAGCTGTTATAAAGTCACTTGAAAAAATCAAAAACAGATTAAGCAAACCAGATGATTTGCCAAGAGAATTTGATGAAAACTTTATTTACATGAATAATCTTGGTCAAGTCTATGAATGGGCTGATAGAAGCAGATTCAAGCTTATCGAATTAGCTATGCCAGGCAAATTCAAACCTTGGCAGTTTGGGGAACTGGAAAACTGGCTCGAAAGTAAAGATTTACAAACTTGCGCCAGAGAAGCCTTAACATGGCTCATGAACGAAAAACTTCAATGTAGCAGAGGTGACCTGCCAACAATACTAACCAAACAAGCTTTTATAGACAATGGTCTTGAAGCATTATTAAATAAATTTGACGGTTCCTGCTTCAGAATAGTTGATCAAGTTTACCCTGGAATTTTCAAACAATGGCAGTTCACCGAAGAAGAACAATTAATATGGTTCCAGGAAAATAAATTTGAAATAGCTGCTGACGCTACTAAATGGCTAATTGAAGACCGCTTAGGCATTCCTTATGAAGATATTCCAAAACGAATATCTATCAGAGAATTCCATATGAACGGACTTTCAAAACTTTTGGATTTGTTCAACCAGAATCTATATCAGGTTATAAATAACGCTTATAAAGACCAATTCAAGCCTTGGCAATTCAATGAACAAAACGAAATATGGAAACTTCCAAATGCATTAGAAATTGCTAAGGATGCTACTCAATGGTTGATTACTGAAAAATTGCATTTAACCAATGAAAAAGCTGTTACTCACTTAACTAGACGGCATTTTATTAGCAATGGCCTTGGGCAGATGCTTGGTTCTTTATTTGCCCATTCTCCTTTTAAAGCCTTGGAAAACTTAATGCCTGAATTAAAGACTAACGAAGCATTCCAAAAGATACTGTTCAATTATTCAAAAGAAATACAAGAAATAGAATCAAAATGGGAAATCTTTGCTGAAAAAATAGCTATAAATCAATTTGGTAAAGCAAGATTTAAAGTCACTCTGCCAAATCTGAAAATAGCACCTATAGTTCCAGAAAACGAACGAATTTATATTAACGCTTCTAATCAAGTTGAATATGTTCCCCAGATTTTAATACCACGTTTGAATGCACATTCTGACTTAAGTGATTTTTCTAATTGGGTACCATACTGTGACAAGCTTATTTACTGGCTATTAGGAGATGACAGAGGAACAGGCTATACCGAGCCCTCTCATCCAAAAGTCAAATTAGTATTTATTGATTCTCTAATTCCAGGTTTGCGCTCAAAAGGTCTCCTGGATATAGTTGAAAAAATACAGCAACTTGCTGCTGCACACAACAGACTCCTAGATGTAAGAGCGGAAATGCTATGAGTCAGAATAATCAGAAAGAATTAAAATTAAGAACTAATAAAGCAGAACACCCGAAAGAAATTGTGCTGATTCAACATATTGACCGCACATTTTCTTTCCCGCTCTGGCTACCAATAGCCG
>JAEEGF012378174.1_pt1 | contig 10205 bp, 5 predicted proteins | sample 9134171 | NCBI WGS metagenome assembly JAEEGF01 (sample SAMN16246542, study PRJNA631951) | gut metagenome | biome: gut microbiome; feature: rumen; material: AP-attached | host: Bos | place: Iran: Karaj | collected 2018-10 | reverse complement strand
TCAAGACTTTCAACTGTTTTAGTTTCCTCGGCGGGGCAATTTGTTTTCTATTTATAGAGGAAAGGTACAAATAATATTCCAAATGCCCATACACGTTCCGCTATGTTTTAAGAAAAAGGCGCCACGTTTCGGTCAAAACCCGCCGGGTTTTGCGCAAAACGTGGCGCCTTTAAGGAATTATAGACAGAATTTAGTTCACGTCCTCAAGAACCGTCTCCTCAGCGAAGTCGATGACGTTCTTGCGGTTGGCCTGCATGCGCTCGTACTCCTCCTTGGAGCCGACGATGATCTTCTCGAACTCGCGCAGACCGGTACCGGCGGGGATGAGGTGACCGCAGATGACGTTCTCCTTCATGCCCTCCAGGTAGTCCTGCTTGCCACGGATGGCGGCCTCGTTGAGCACCTTGGTGGTCTCCTGGAACGAAGCGGCCGACATGAACGACTTGGTCTGGAGTGCGGCACGGGTGATACCCTGCAGAATCTGGGTCGACGTAGCGGGCACGGCATCGCGCACCTGAACGAGCTTCAGGTCGCGACGCTTCAGCATGGAGTTCTCGTCGCGCAGACGGCGGGCGGTGACAATCTGGCCGGCCTTCATGTTCTCAGAGGCACCGGCATCGGTGACCACCTTCTTACCCCAGATGCGGTCGTTCTCCTCGGCGAAGTCGAGCTTGTCGACAATCTCCTGCTCGAGGAACGACGTATCGCCCGGATCGTTGATCTGGACCTTGCGCATCATCTGGCGGACGATAATCTCGAAGTGCTTGTCGTTGATCTTGATACCCTGCAAACGGTAGACATCCTGCACCTCGTTGACGATGTACTCCTGAACGGCGGTCGGGCCCTTGATAGCGAGGATGTCGCTCGGGGTGATGGCACCGTCGGAGAGCGGCGTACCGGCACGCACGGCGTCGTGCTCCTGCACCAGAATCTGCTTCGACAGCGAGACGAGGTACTTGCGCTGCTCGCCCGTCTTCGAGGTGACGATGATTTCGCGGTTACCACGCTTTACCTTACCCATGGTGACCTCACCGTCGATTTCGCTGACGATGGCGGGGTTCGACGGGTTACGGGCCTCGAAGAGCTCGGTGACACGGGGCAGACCGGCGGTGATGTCACCACCCTTGGCGGCAGCACGCGGAATCTTGACAAGCGTCTCACCGGTCTTGACGGTCTGGCCGTCCTCGACGACCACGTGACCACCCACGGGGAAGTTATAGGTACCAATCTTCTCGCCGTCGGCATCGATGACGTCGCAGGTAGGCACCTTTGTCCTGTCCTTCGACTCGGTCACAATCTTCTCAGTCAGACCAGTGGTCTCGTCGGTCTCGGCACGGAACGTGCTACCCTCGATGACGTCGTTGAACTTCAGCGTACCGGCGTATTCGGTAACGATGACAGCGTTGAACGGGTCCCACTGGGCAATCTTGTCGCCCTTCTTCACCACGTCGCCGTTCTTGAAATAGAGCGACGAACCGTAAGGCACGTTGACGCTGGAGAGCACGATCTTGGTGTTGGGGTCGACGAAGCGCATTTCGCCTAGTCGGCTGACCACCATCTCGCACTCGCGGCCATCCTCGTCGAACGGTACGGTGCGCACCTCTTCCATCTCAATCTTGGCCTGTTCGTACTTGCAGACGATGCTGGCGTTGGCAGCAGCATTGGCAGCCACACCACCGGCGTGGAACGTACGAAGAGTCAGCTGTGTACCCGGCTCACCGATAGCCTGTGCAGCGATAACACCGACAGCCTCACCCTTCTGCACCATGCAACGGGTGGCAAGGTTGCGTCCATAGCACTTGCGGCAGACGCCCTTCTTCGACTCACAGGTGAGCACCGAGCGAATCTCAACGCTTTCAATCTCTGCCTTCTCAATAGCCTCGGCAACAGATTCGGTAATTTCCTCACCAGCCTCGACAATCACCTCGCCCGTCTTGGGATTCATCACGTCGTGAACGCTGACACGACCCAGGATGCGCTCGGCAAGGCTCGAGATGACCTCATCGCCATTCTTCAGAGCGGTGCAGACGAGTCCGCGGAGCGTGCCGCAGTCCTCCTCGTTGATAATCACGTCGTGCGAGACGTCGACGAGTCGGCGAGTCAGATAACCGGCGTCGGCCGTCTTCATGGCGGTGTCGGCCAGACCCTTACGGGCACCGTGGGTAGAGATGAAGTACTCCAGCACCGACATACCCTCCTTGAAGTTCGACAGAATGGGGTTCTCAATAATCTGGTGTCCCTCGGCACCGGCCTTCTGGGGCTTGGCCATCAGACCACGGATACCTGAGAGCTGCTTAATCTGGTCCTTCGAACCACGAGCTCCGGAGTCGAGCATCATGAACACGGCATTGAAGCCCTGGTCAGCCTCGGTCATCTGCTTCAGCAGGATGTTGCCGATGTCGTTGTTGACGTGAGTCCAGGTATCGATTACCTGATTGTAACGCTCGTTATCGGTAATGAAGCCCATGTTATAGTTGTCAGTAATCTGACGAACCTCCTCATTACCCTTGGCAATAAGCTCTGCCTTCTCCTTGGGGATGATGATATCGTCGAGGTTGAACGACAGACCGGCCTCGTAAGCCATGCGATAACCAAGGTTCTTGATACCATCGAGGAACTCGCAGGCCTCGGCAAAACCGACGTGATTGATGACGGTGCCGATGACGTCGCGCAATGACTTCTTATTGATAACCTGATTGACAAAGCCTACCTCCTTGGGGACGATGCCATTGACAATGACACGGCCCACAGAAGTCTCCACGGTGTGGCGGATGGGATTTCCTTGAGCATCGATGTCGTCGACCACCACCTTAACCTGGGCGTGCAGGTCGCAGCGTCCCTCGTTATGGGCAATGATAGCCTCTTCGGGGCCATAGAACGAGAGTCCCTCGCCCAAAGCACCCGGACGAATCTTCGTGATGTAATAGAGTCCAAGCACCATGTCCTGCGAAGGTACGGTAATCGGCGCACCGTTGGCGGGATTCAGGATGTTGTGGCTCTGGAGCATCAGCAACTGGGCCTCGAGGATAGCCTCGTTGGAGAGCGGGAGGTGGACAGCCATCTGGTCGCCGTCGAAGTCGGCGTTGAATGCCGTACATGCCAGCGGGTGGAGCTGGATGGCCTTACCCTCGATCAGTTTGGGCTGGAAGGCCTGGATACCAAGACGGTGCAGCGTCGGTGCACGGTTCAGCAGCACGGGGTGGCCCTTCATGACATTCTCAAGGATGTCGTAGATGACGGGTTCACGGCGGTCGACAATCTTCTTGGCCGACTTGACGGTCTTGACGATGCCGCGCTCAATGAGCTTACGGATGATGAACGGCTTGTAGAGCTCGGCTGCCATCAGCTTCGGCAGACCGCACTCGCCCATCTTCAGCTCAGGACCGACGACGATAACCGAACGGGCTGAGTAGTCGACACGCTTACCGAGCAGGTTCTGACGGAAGCGGCCCTGCTTACCCTTCAGCGAGTCGCTGAGGGACTTCAGCGGGCGGTTGCTGTCGCTCTTGACGGCGCTTGACTTGCGGCTGTTGTCGAACAGCGAGTCGACAGCCTCCTGAAGCATACGCTTCTCGTTGCGCAGGATGACCTCGGGAGCGTGAATCTCCATGAGGCGCTTCAGACGGTTGTTACGGATGATGACGCGACGATAGAGGTCGTTCAGGTCGGAGGTGGCAAAGCGGCCACCGTCCAGGGGAACGAGCGGGCGCAGTTCGGGCGGCGTCACAGGGATGATTTTCATAATCATCCACTCAGGACGGTTGATGCCCTTCTCCACACTCTGGCGGAAGGCCTCGACCACCTGCAGGCGCTTCAGGGCCTCGTTCTTGCGCTGAACCGATGAGTCGGTGTTGGCGCGGTCGCGCAACTCGTAGCTGAGCGAGTCGAGGTCGAGTTCAGCCAGCAGCTGATAGATAGCCTCGGCACCCATCTTGGCGATGAACTTGTTGGGGTCAGAATCGTCAAGATAGTCGTTGTTCTCGCCGACGACATTGTCGATGATATCATTGTATTCCTCCTCAGAGAGCAGGTCAAACTTGTTGGCACCTAAGGCTTCGTTGCCCTCACCGTCCTTCTTGCCAGCCATAACACCTGGCTGGATGACGATATAACGCTCATAATAGATGACGGCATCGAGCTTCTTGGTAGGCAGACCAAGCAGATAGCCGATCTTGTTGGGCAGCGAGCGGAAATACCAGATGTGAGCCACGGGAACCACCAGCTCGATGTGTCCGGCACGCTCACGGCGCACCTTCTTCTCGGTCACCTCAACACCACAGCGGTCGCAGACGATGCCCTTGTAACGGATACGCTTGTACTTGCCGCAGGCACACTCATAGTCCTTGGTAGGACCGAAGATGCGCTCGCAGAACAGACCATCGCGCTCAGGCTTGTAGGTACGGTAGTTGATGGTCTCGGGTTTGGTCACCTCGCCGAAACTGCTCTCGAGGATGTCTTCGGGTGAAGCAAGTCCGATGGTAATCTTGGTGAAATTACTCTTTGTCTTATTATCTTTCTTGAAAGCCATAACTTCAATTTTTCAACTTTTCAACTTTTCAATTTTCTATTAGTCCATCGTGATGCTCAGACCGAGACCACGGAGCTCGTGCAACAGCACATTGAGCGACTCGGGAATACCCGGTGTAGGCATGGGCTCACCCTTGACGATGGCCTCGTAGGCCTTGGCGCGGCCCACGGTATCATCAGACTTGATAGTAAGAATCTCCTGAAGCACATGGCTGGCACCAAAGGCCTCCAGTGCCCAGACTTCCATCTCACCGAAACGCTGGCCACCGAACTGGGCCTTACCGCCGAGCGGCTGCTGCGTGATAAGAGAGTACGGACCGATAGAGCGGGCGTGCATCTTGTCCTCGACCATGTGGCCGAGCTTGAGGAAGTAGGTAATACCCACCGTGGCAGGCTGGTCGAAGCGCTCGCCCGTCTCACCATCATAAAGATAGGTAGAGCAGAGACGAGGCAGACCGGCCTTGTCGGTCCACTCGGCGAGGTCGTCGAGCTTGGCACCGTCGAAGATAGGCGTTGCGAACTTCACGCCGAGACGCTTGCCGGCAGCACCGAGAATGGCCTCAAAAATCTGTCCGAGGTTCATACGTGAGGGCACACCCAGCGGGTTGAGCACGAGGTCGACGGGACGTCCGTCCTCGAGGAACGGCATATCCTCCTGGCGTACAACCTTCGAGACGATACCCTTGTTACCGTGACGACCGGCCAGCTTGTCGCCGACGCCAATCTTACGCTTCTTGGCCACGTAGACCTTAGCCATCTGAAGAATGCCTGAGGGCAGCTCGTCGCCAATGGTGATAGCGTACTTCTTGCGCTTCATCTCGGCATCAAGCAGCTTATACTTCTTCATGAAGTTAATGATAAGCTGGGCAATAAGCTCGTTCTTGTGCTCATCGTTGGTCCAGTTGCTAATCTGAACGTCGCCATACTCCAGGTTCTTAAGAGCTGTGACAGTGAACTTCGCACCTTTCGAGATAATCTCGGCACCTGTGTAGTCTTTCACGCCCATCGAGGTCTTGCCCTTGGTCAGCGTGACGAGCTTATCGATGAGGATGTCCTTCAGGTCGTCAACCTTTGCCTCGTACTCCTCGTCAATTTTCTCAAGCAGCTTCTTGTCCTGCTGCTTTGTCTGGCGGGTCTTGATGGCACGGGCGAACATCTTCTTATCGATGATAACACCGCTCAGCGAGGGGTTGGCCTTCAACGAAGAGTCCTTCACATCGCCGGCCTTGTCGCCGAAGATGGCACGAAGCAGTTTCTCCTCGGGCGAGGGATCACTCTCACCCTTCGGTGAAATCTTACCGATAAGGATATCACCAGGCTCGACGCGGGCACCCACACGGATAACACCATTCTCGTCAAGATCCTTGGTAGCCTCCTCCGACACGTTGGGAATGTCAGCTGTAAACTCCTCCATACCGCGCTTGGTCTCGCGGACGTCGAGTGAGTACTCGTCAACGTGGACAGAGGTGAGGATGTCCTCGCGGACAATGCGCTCATTGAGCACAATGGCGTCCTCATAGTTGTAACCCTTCCAAGGCATGTAGGCCACAAGGAGGTTACGGCCCAGAGCCAGCTCACCGTTCTCAGTGGCATAGCCCTCGGTCAGGATGTCACCGGCCTTCACGCGCTGACCCTTATTGCAGATGGGGCGCAGGTCGATGGTCATGTTCTGGTTGGTACGGCGGAACTTCGAGATGCGATACTCCTTCAGAGCCGGCTCGAACGAGACAAACTCCTCGTCCTCGGTGCGGTCGTAAAGGATGCGGATAGTGGTGGCATCGACATACTCGACGACACCGTCGCCCTCGGCAGTAACCATCGTACGAGAGTCCTCGCACACCTGCTTCTCAATACCAGTACCCACGATAGGAGCCTCGTTGTGGAGCAGAGGCACGGCCTGGCGCATCATGTTCGATCCCATGAGTGCACGGTGGGCATCGTCATGCTCCAAGAACGGAATGAGCGAAGCAGCAATAGAGGCAATCTGCTGCGGCGAGACGTCCATGAGGTCGACATCCGAAGGCGGAACCACAGGGAAGTCAGCGTCCTGGCGGCACTTCACCACGTCGCGGATGAACGTACCGTCATCGTTGAGCGGAGCGTTGCCCTGACCAATGATGTGCTCTGACTCCTCTTCGGCGGTCAGATAGACAATCTCATTATTATTAAGGTTGGCTATGCCATTCTCCACCTTACGGTAAGGTGTCTGGATAAAGCCAAGCTCGTTAATCTTAGCATACACACAGAGCGACGAAATCAGACCGATGTTCGGACCTTCAGGGCTCTCAATCGGGCAGAGGCGTCCGTAGTGAGTATAGTGTACGTCACGTACCTCGAAACCGGCACGCTCACGCGACAGACCACCAGGGCCGAGAGCAGAGAGACGACGCTTGTGGGTCACCTCGGCCAGCGGGTTGGTCTGGTCCATGAACTGCGACAGCGGGTTGGTGCCGAAGAACGAGTTGATGACGCTCGAGATGGTCTTGGCGTTGATCAGGTCGGTCGGCGTGAACACTTCGTTATCGCGGACGTTCATACGCTCACGGATGGTGCGGCTCATGCGGGCCAGACCGATAGAGAACTGGTTCGACAGCTGCTCGCCGACGGTACGCACGCGGCGGTTCGACAGGTGGTCGATATCATCGACGGTTGCCTTCGAGTTAATCAGCTGGATGAGATACTTGATGATCTCAATGATATCTTCTTTGGTCAGCACACGCACATCCATGTCGGTGTCGAGACCTAACTTTTTATTAATACGGTAGCGGCCAACGTCGCCAAGGTCGTAACGTTTGTCTGAGAAGAATAGGTTCTGGATGACCTCACGTGCCGAGGCATCGTCGGCAGGGTCAGCATTACGCAGCTGGCGATAAATGTAGAGCACAGCCTCCTTCTCAGAGTTCGACGGGTCCTTGGCCAGCGTGTTGAAGATGATGCTGTAGTCCTGAGCCATCTGCTCATCCTTGTGAACGAGGATTGTCTGAGCACCGCTCTCAAGGATCTCCAACATATTCTCTTCGGTAATCTCGGTCTCACGCTCCATGATGACCTCGTTACGCTCGATGGAAACAACCTCGCCGGTATCCTCATCGACGAAGTCCTCATTCCAGCTCTTCAGCACACGAGCAGCGAGCTTGGAGCCAACGACTGCCTTCAGGGCCTTCTTGTTGACCTTCACCTCTTCAGCAAGGTTGAAGATCTCAAGGATGTCCTTATCGGCCTCGAAACCGATGGCACGCAGCAGGGTCGTAACAGGCAACTTCTTCTTACGGTCGATATAGGCGTACATGACGTTGCTGATATCGGTGGCAAACTCTATCCACGAGCCCTTGAACGGGATGATGCGGGCTGAATAGAGCAGCGTACCGTTGGCATGGACGTTTTGACCGAAGAACACACCGGGCGAACGGTGCAACTGTGACACAACGACGCGCTCAGCACCGTTGATGACAAATGTTCCGTTGGCTGTCATATAGGGAATGGGACCAAGGAACACGTCCTGAATCACCGTGCCGAAATCCTCGTGCTCGGGGTCTGTGCAATACAGCTTCAGCTTGGCCTTCAAGGGTACGCTATAGGTCAGACCGCGCTCCAGACACTCGTCGATGGTGTAGCGGGGCGGATCGATATAGTAGTCCAGGAACTCAAGGACGAAATTGTTACGCGTGTCGGTGATAGGGAAGTTCTCGGCGAACACCTTATACAAACCGTCGTTCTTGCGTTCCTCAGGCGGAGTGTCCAACTGCAGGAAGTCTTTGAAAGACTTTAATTGCACGTCAAGGAAATCTGGGAATGGCAATGGATTCTTGACGCTGCCAAAGTTTACTCTGTTGTCTATTACTTTTGATGCCATACTTATTTATTTGTTTCTAGTATTTCTAGTATTTCTAGTACATCTAGATTATCTAGAGATACTAGCAAAGACAAGAAAAGGTTAGGGACCACCGACTGGGAAGTCCCTAACCAAATGTTATTGATGTGTAACTGATTACTTCAGCTCAACCTCGGCACCAGCGGCCTCGATGGTCTTCTTCAAGTTCTCAGCCTCTTCCTTAGACAGGCCTTCCTTCACGGTAGCGGGAGCACCGTCAACCAGGTCCTTAGCCTCCTTCAGGCCCAGACCGCAAGCTTCCTTGACTGCCTTCACAACCTGGAGCTTAGCAGCACCGGCTGACTTCAGGACAACGTCGAACGAAGTCTTCTCCTCAGCAGCAGCGGCCTCGCCAGCTGCGGGAGCAGCAGCCACTGCTACAGCTGCAGCAGCGGGCTCAATTCCATACTCATCCTTCAGGATAGTTGCCAACTCGTTTACTTCTTTTACAGTAAGGTTTACCAACTCTTCTGCAATAGCTTTAATATCTGCCATTTTATTTAAAAATTTTAATTGTTTTTAATGTTAATGTTACTATTTGTTCGCTTATTGGTTACGCTCAGCGATAGCGTCAAGCAGACCGTGAATCTTACCACCGGCATTCAAGCCAGAGATAACATTCTTGATAGGCGACTGCAGCAGAGCCACAACGTCGGCAATCAGTTCGTTCTTGCTCTTGATAGCAACCAGCTCATCAAGCTTGTCAGCACCAACGAAGATGCTTTCCTCGGCATAGGCACCCTTCAGAGCGGGAATACCTTCCTTCTTGTACTCCTTGATCAGCTTTGCAGGAACGTTGGCCGTCTCAGTGAACATGACGGCGGTGTTGCCCTTCAGGCAATCATACAACGGCGAGTAGTCTATCTCAGCAGCTTCGAAAGCCTTGTGGAGAAGAGTGTTCTTCACCATCAGAAGCTTAATGTTGTTCTTGAAGCACTTGCGGCGCAGGTCTGATGTCTTCTCTGCGTTCAGTCCAGTAAGGTCTACCAGATAGAAGTGGGGAAAGCTCTTCAGCTGCTCACCGAGTTCTACGATAATAGTATCTTTTACTTCCTTTTTCATTTGTCTAATCTTTTAACGAGTTATTCAACTGATTTAGGATCTACCTTGATACCCTTACTCATAGTGCTTGAAACAAAGATACTCTTGATGTATGTACCCTTGGCTGCAGCAGGCTTCAGCTTGATAATGGTGGAGATAAACTCTTTCGCATTCTCAAAGATCTGATCGGGGGTGAAGGTCACCTTACCAATTGACGTGTGCACGATACCGGCCTTGTCAACCTTAAAGTCAATCTTACCCTGCTTCACTTCCTTAACAGCCTTAGCAACGTCCATAGTCACAGTACCACTCTTCGGATTCGGCATCAGGCCACGAGGACCGAGGATACGACCGAGAGGGCCCAGCTTACCCATGCAAGACGGCATCGTGATGATAACATCAACATCGGTCCAACCCTGCTTGATCTTGTCGATATACTCGTCAAGACCAACGTAGTCGGCACCTGCCTCCTTGGCAGCAGCTTCCTGGTCGGGTGTACAGAGAGCGAGCACGCGAGTGACCTTACCAGTACCGTTCGGCAGCGACACAACGCCACGAACCATCTGGTTAGCCTTACGCGGGTCAACGCCCAAGCGTACATCAATATCGACTGAAGCCTCAAACTTGGTGGTGGTAATCTCCTTCACCAATTCAGCGGCTTCTTTCAAAGAGTATGCTTTCCCTGCTTCAACCTTATCAGCTACCAACTTTTGATTTTTTGTCAGTTTACTCATTGTCTTAATTGAAGTTATAAATTATTTACCAG
>JAEEGF011758057.1_pt1 | contig 10205 bp, 4 predicted proteins | sample 9134171 | NCBI WGS metagenome assembly JAEEGF01 (sample SAMN16246542, study PRJNA631951) | gut metagenome | biome: gut microbiome; feature: rumen; material: AP-attached | host: Bos | place: Iran: Karaj | collected 2018-10 | reverse complement strand
CAGCAGCACGTGGGACGGCCTTTCGGACGGCGTCGCGATTCTGATCATCGCGGTGCTGCTGCTCCTTGGCCTGCTGTTGGGCTACGCTCTGCGCGGCCTCGTTGGCCGCTGGCAGGCGGAGTCGATAGAGAAGAAGATGCGCCTTCGCGACGAAGAGGCCGAGGCCGAGATCAAGGCCCGGCTGAAGGAGGCCGACATCGCGGCGCGCGCGACGGTGGTGAAGGTGCGCGAGGAGTTCGAGGCCTCCACGAAGAAGCGTCGCGCCGAGCTGCAGGCGATTGAAGACCGCCAGACGCAGCGCGAGGCGAATCTCGACCGCAAGGCCGCTACGCTCGACGAGCGTGAGACTGCGGCCGCCGCAAAGAGCGCCGAGGCCGCGAAGGGCCTCCGCGAGGCGGAGGAGAAGAACGTAGCCGCGGATCGCCGCCTGCAGGAGCTCTCGCGCATGACGCACGCCGAGGCGAGGCGTGAGATTCTCTCACGCGCCAACGCGGAGCTTCGCGCCGACGCGGCGATTCTCAGCCGCCGCATCCAGGAGGCCGCGCGCGAGCAGGGCGAGGCGATCGCCGCGAAGATCGTGGCGGAGGCCGTGCAGCGCTGCGCGGTGGCGCACGTGAACGAGCTTTCGACAACCGCGGTGCTGATGCCGAGCGCCGAGATGAAGGGGCGCATCGTGGGCAGGGACGGGCGCAACGTGCGTGCGTTCGAATCGGCGACGGGCGTGACGCTGCTTCTGGACGACGCGCCTGACGCGGTGGTGCTTTCCGCGTTCGACCCGCACAGGCGCGAAGTGGCGCGCCGCGCGCTCGAGGCGCTCGTGACCGACGGGCGCATACATCCCGCCTCCATCGAGCATGCCGTGGAGGAGGCGCGCGCGAACGTGGAGAAGGAGAACGAGGAATGCGGCGCGGAGGCTGCGGCCGAGGCGGGCGTTTCGGGCCTTCCCGCGGAGGTGCTGCGCCTCATGGGCGAACTGCGTTTCCGCACGTCGTTCTCGCAGAACGTGCTGCGCCATTCCGTGGAGGTGGCGATCCTCTCCGGCACAATGGCGGCAGAGATGAAGCTCGACGGCGCGCTCGCGCGGCGCGTTGGGTTCCTGCACGACGTCGGCAAGGCTATCACCGCCGAGAAGAAGGGCGCACACGCCGCTCTTGGCGCAGAGTTCCTCGCGGCGCACGGCGAAGACTCACGCGTCTGCGCGGCCGTGGCGGCGCACCATTCGGAGGCGGGCGTGGACGGCGGAGTGTACGGCGTGATCTGCGCGGCGGCGGACGCGATCTCGAGCGCGCGGCCTGGCGCGCGCCAGGAAAAGGCCGCCGACTACATCCAGCGCCTAGAGAATCTCGAGAAGATCGCAAAGTCGCATCCTGGCGTGGCGAACGCATTCGCCGTCCAGGCCGGACGCGATCTGCGCGTGGTGGTGGATCCCGACGCTGTCGGCGACCAGGCCGCCGCCGAGCTCGCCGGCGAGATATGCCGCGACATCTCCGCGCAGCTCAAGTTCCCCGGCATGATCCGCGTGACGGTTGTGCGCGAGCTGAGGTGCGTGGAATACGCAAAGTAGGAGCAGCCTTCTGAAGTTCTTTAACAGACGCTTAACACAGGTTTGATATTCTTTACAGCGTCCTCCCTGACGGGAGGCCACCATGGAAAGCAAAGAGTTTTTAACCCCCAAACAACAAACAAAAAGGAACCAACGATGAAGAGACTGATGATGATAGCCTGGGTGGCCGTGGCCGCCGGGCTGGTGGCCGCGCCGGCTGCCCCCAAGAAGCATGCCGCGCCGGCTGCCCCCAAGAAGCATCTTGTGGCGGCGGCGTATGTGGCTCCCTTCAGCGAGATCACGCAGACCGCGACAGCGGTTGGCACGCTGTTCAACCAGCCGCTCGTGCCGGCCATGGCAATGGCGGCCGCCCAGCAGGCGCTCGCCAAGGACTATGGTCCGATCGACGCCGCGCAGCCCATTTACGTGCTCGCGTACCTCGACACGGCCAAGGTCGCCGCGCTTGACGTCGAGAGCGGCAACGCGCCCGATGTGAACGACATCGCCGGCTGTGCTCTGCTCTATCCGGTCGTCGGCGGCGAAGAGGCATTCATGGCGGCCAATCAGGGCGCCAAGAAAGACGGCCCCACCGGCGTGATCGCGCTCGCCGACAAGAAGAAGCCCTTCAAGTACGCCAAGTTCACGCGCGACGGCAAGTTCTGCGCCTTCGCGAAGAATGCCGACGACGCCTGGCTCGCCGCATTTGACGTGCCCAAGGCAAAGGACTTGCTCAAGTCGCCCAAGCCCGCGCTCACGCGCCTGTATGTGGGTGCGCGCGGCATCGACGCGGCCGCCTCGATTCTCGAGAAGGTGCAGAAGGCGCAGGAGAAGTCGCTCAACTCCACAGAAATGGACGCGGCGCTCGCCAAGAGCCTTCTCGCTCTGCAGGCCTACCAGCAGAAGAATCAGATGAAGCTGCTGCGCTCCATCGGCAGCGTCAAGGTGGCTCTCGGCTTCGACGACAGCGGCCTCGCCCTTTGGGGCGGCGCGAAACTCCGCAAGGGCGCCACGCCGTTCTTGCCCGCCGGCACGGCCATGCCCGGCGCGGCGCTCGACGAAATCCCGGCCGGCGCCTGCCTCGCGTTCGCGCAGAGCACGCTCGCCAGCATGCAGGGCGGCAGTGTGGACGAAGGCGTGGAGCTGATCTCCGGCCTCATCTCGTCGGTGCGTGAAATACTCAAGACGTGCGACAACAAGGACCTCGCCAAGTACAAGCAGATGCTTGACGACCTGTTGGGCGCCACGCTTGACATGTACTCCAGCTTCAAGGGCATGCAGATCGGCCAGAGCGACTGGGGCGCCGCATCCATCGCCTTCGACGCGCAGAAGCGCCCCGCCCTCCTCCTGAAGGGCCGCAACAGCCAGTCCCCCGCCGTCTGCGCCGCTCCCGGCAAGTTCTTTGACCGCGTCATCGAGATCGTCGAGCGCCAGTGGCCCGCGAACGGCGTGATGAAGAAGCTCGCCGAAGGCAAGTACACGTTCGACTGGGCGCGCCTCATCGATCTCGTGGCCAAGGAAGTCGAGGCTTGCTCCAAAGGTCAGAACAAGGCGGATCCCAAGGATCTTGCCCAGGCCAAGGACGCCATCGCAAAGATCTTTGGCAGCACGGTGAGCGAGTTCACCTTCAAGATCGGCGAAAAAGGCGGAAAGGCGAAGATCGCCGCGCCTGGCGTCTCCATCGCTCCCGCTCCCGCAGGCCAGGGCGCGCAGCGCCTGTTTGCGGCGGTGCCCGAGGCCAGCAAGGGCGCGCTGCTCGGCAGCTTCTATATGACGCCGTACGCGATCGCGCGCGACGTGGTGGCGCCTGTGGCGCTCAAGTTCGCCTCCGCCGAAGACGCCCAGCAGTACAAGGCGGTCATCACCCAGCTGCCCCCCGCCGCTCCCGGCGGTGCGCTTGCGGGTGCCACGTGGATGCTCAAGGACGGCACCATGAAGTTCGCCCTGCGCCTTACGGCCGACGAAATCAAGACGTATGGTGCCATCGTCAACGTCCTTGCCAGCGCGGACGACGATGACGACGACGACGAATAAGGCCGCTTTGCGGTGACGACGCGCGGCGAGAAGATTCTTATCGCAGGGGCCACGGGCGGCATCGGCCGTGTCGTGGCAGCCGAGGCCGCGCGTCGTGGATATGAATGCGTGCTCGCAGCACGCGACTGGGCTGCGGTGGAGGCGGTGAGAGCCGCCCTGCCGCAGCCTGATGTCCATAGAACCGCCGTCATGGATTTTGCATGCGGCGACTCGCTGGAACTCGACATGATGCGCCTCTTCACGGCGGAGGGGCCGTTCCGTGCGGCGGTGTATGCCGCAGGGGTGTGCCCGGTGAAGCCGCTTGCGAGGCTGGAGGGGGCTCTTTTCGAGGAGACGATGCGGGTGAACTGCACCGGCTTCGTGATGATGGTCAAGGCGTTGGCCGCGCAGGGAGCGCACACGGAGCGCGCGGCGGCGGTGGCGGTGTCGTCCGTCTCCGCGAGCGAGGGCTGGCCGGGCGGCGCGGCATACTGCGCATCGAAGGGCGCGCTTTCGGCGGCGGCGCGCGCGCTTGACGCCGAGCTCTCGCCGAAGGGGATAAAAGTGGCGGCTCTCGAGCCGCGATATGTGCTCACTCGGATGTTCCGCGACTGCGCGGGCAGAATGGGCGTGCCCGAGGCCGCCGCCCTTTCGCCCGAATCGTTCGCGCGTGAGCTTATGGACCGCCTGAGCGAGCTGTTGAGAGTTTGAAAGTTTGAGAGTTTGAAGGTTTGAGATTCTAAAAAACTATTCACTATTCACTATAACCTATTACCTGTTATCGTGAGGATCCAATGAGAAAGTTAAAGATGGCAATGATCGGTGGTGGCGTTGGCGCCTTCATCGGCAAGATTCACCGTGAGGCCGTAAGAATGGACGGCGGCGTTGAGGTGGTGGCGGGAATGTTCAACCGCGACCCGTCGCAGAACGCCGAGATCGCCGAGCGCATAGGCGTAACGCCAGACCGCACCTACCCCACATGGCAGGCTCTCGTGGCGGGCGAGGCGGCGCGCGCCGACCGTGCCGACTTCATCGCCGTCTGCACTCCAAATCACCTCCACTACCCCATCGCCAAGGCCTCTCTCGAGGCCGGGTTCCACGTGATGTGCGAGAAGCCCATGACGCTGACGGTTGAGGAGGCGAACGAGATAGCCGATCTCGTGAAGCGCACGAAGCGCGTGTTCGGGCTTATGCACACGTACACCGGATATCCGATGGTGAAGCTTGCGCGCGACCTGGTGAAGAGAGGTGACCTTGGAAAGATCTGCAAGGTGACTGTCGAGTACTGCCAGGGGTCGTTCCGCAAGATGGACTTCTCGGTGCCGCTCGACAAGCGCAACAAGTGGAAGATGGATCCGAAGTGCTCCGGCAAGAGCTGCTGCATGGGCGACATTGGAATACATGCCGCGAATCTCGTGGAGTTCGTGACGGGGCTTGAGATAAGGCAGGTGCTGGCCGACCTGTCGTCCTTCGTCGCGCCGAAGGGCCTGGACGACGACGGCAACGTGCTGCTGCGCCTCTCCGGCGGCGCGAAGGGCGTATTGACTGCGTCGAAGATCGCGACCGGCGAGGAGAACGGCCTGCGGCTTAGGGTGTATGGCGACAAGAAGGGGCTCGTGTGGATGCAGGAGGATCCCAATGTGCTGCGGCTGCGGGCGCAGCGCGAGCCGGAGCAGACGTGGAAGCGGGCGAATCCGTACGTGGCGGAGGTGAGCGAGGCGTCGATGCGCGCATCGCGTCCGCCGGCCGGCCATCCCGAAGGCTACATCGAGGGCTTCGCCAACCACTACCTCAACTTCTGCGACGCGATACGCGCGGTGGACGCAGGTAAGCGCCCCACCCCCGCGATGCTCGACTTCCCGAACGCGCGCGACGGCGTGCGCGGGCTCAAGTTCATCGACGCGGTGGTCGCCTCATCGAAGGCCGGCGGCGTGTGGACTCGTCTGTGAGGGCAGTCATGGAAGTGAAGATAGAGCCTTCGTGGCGCGAGGTGCTGCAGGGCGAGTTCGACAGCCCCTACTTCGCCGAGCTCGTGCGCTTCGTGCGCGCGGCGTATGCGCGCGGAACTGTCTATCCGCCCGGCCGCCTCATCTTCGAGGCGTTCAACCGCACGCCGCTCGACAAGGTTCGCGTGGTGGTGCTTGGCCAGGATCCGTATCACGAGCCCGGCCAGGCGCAGGGACTCGCCTTCTACGTGCCGCCGGGCGTGCGCACGCCTCCTTCGCTCTACAACATCGCGAAGGAGCTCGCCGCGGAGTATCCAGAAGAGGCTGCGCCTGGTGCGCCGCTTCGCATCCCCGATCTTCTTTCCTGGGCCGACCAGGGCGTGCTGCTGCTGAACGCCACGCTCACCGTGGAGGCGGGCCGCGCCGGAAGCCATCAGCGGCGTGGGTGGGAGAGGTTCACCGACGCGGCAGTGCGCATCCTCTCTGCCCGGCGCGAGCATCTCGTGTTCCTTCTCTGGGGCTCATACGCGCAGCAGAAGGGCGCCGTGATCGACCGCACGCGCCATTGCGTTCTCGAGTCGCCGCATCCATCGCCGCTTTCGGCGGCGCGCGGCTTCTTCGGATGCAACCATTTCCGCATGGCCAACGAATACCTCGTGGCCCACGGCATCGCGCCCGTGAAGTGGTAGCGTGGCTCGTGGTTCGTGATTCGTGGTTCGTGGCTCGTGATTCGTGGTTCGTGACTCGTGGTTCGTGGCTCGTGGCTCGTGGTTCGTGGTCCGTGGCTCGTGGCTCGTGGTGACTTTAATGTTTAAATCTTGCGGTTGCCACAAGCACATCGCTTGTGATACAATCTCCCTAACGGGTTTTGCGAAGCTGATTTGATAATCGGCTTCAATTGGCCATGTGGTGAAACGAAAGCAGGTATTCGATGAAAAAATCAATGTTGCTCTTTGGTGGAATCTTGGCGGGCATTTCCGGCATGGCCGACCCATTCCCTGTTGCCGCGCCGGCTTGCCCGGCGCAGGTTCAGGTCGCTGCGGCAGGGTCCGCGGAGCTGATCGCGAACGGCAACTTTGAAACAGACTCTAACCTCGGCGGGCGCGCCGACTACGGTTACTGGTCTGCCGGCGCATCGACGGCGTCGTGGTCCGGCGAGGGCGAAGTGGGCCTCCAGAAAACCAACAACAACCATCCCTGGTGCGCTTCTATCTGCGAGGGTAACCACATCGTCTATCTGCAGCGCGCCAGCGCCATCTCGCAGACGGTGACGCTGTCTGCGGATGGCCTCTACCGTCTTTCGTTCAGCTACGCGGCGCGTCCAGGGCATACGGGCCATGCAGTGAAGGTCTTTCTCGACGAACGCGAATTGGTGGACATTGTATCGACCTCGACGGCATGGACGCAGAAGGAGGTCCTCTTCCGCGTGTCGAACGGCACATATACGCTGCGCTTCGTCGGCATCAGTCGAGAGGGAATAGATGACGCAACGACGATCGACTGCGTTTCGCTCAAGGTCGCGCGCCAGCCGGCGTTCGGCACTCTCGTTGCCAACGCCGGATTCGAGCAGGGCACCACGGGCATCGACGGTTGGAAGTATTTCCAGACGGATACGACGGTCAATTACAACCAGGCGGCGTACGCGCATACGGATGTCTGGGTCTGTTCGGGCGACGCAGGCATCACGCAGTTCGGCAATTCCACATGGGCCGATATGCCATTCGCCGGCACATACGCGCTCTTCCTCCAGCGCAATGCGCGGGCGGAGCAGACGATCACTCTGCCGAGCGACGGACTCTACCGCATATCCTTCCGCGCGACAGGCCGTGGCGGCTACAGCGGCCATACGGTGAAGGTGAAGCTCGACGACGCCGTGATCGGCGAACTCTACACCGACAGCCGTGCCTGGTACGCTTACGAGGCTGATTTCACGGCAACGGCTGGTGAACACGTCTTTGCCGTCGAGGGCGTCCAGAACGGAGATAGTGACACGGCGAGCGCCGTCGACGAAATCGTTCTGACGCCGCTTGCTGCGATTGAAAACGGCAGCACGCGCTACGATACTCTTGCGCACGCGCTAGAGTACGGCCCAGAGGTTCAGCCGTCGCTTGCCATCGTGGCCGATTCTGACTTGGCGCAGTCGCTCGATCTCGGCACGTATGCCGGCGCGGTGACGGTGGCGAACACGACGGCGAGCACGGCGCTCGTGTTTCCTGCAACGATCCCGAATTGCACGTTGTCGCTTGGTAGCGTGGCCACGCTGAAGGTCCAGCTGGGCGCGCCTGCCGATTCGCAGCCCGTTCTCAACGCGATCACGGATCTGCCGGGCGAGGGGATGGTGCCGATTGAGATATCCTTTGCCTCGACTGCCGAGACGAGCACATACGTGCTTGCCACGTCTTCGCTTGCCGAAACGCTCGCTACGCGCCTTCAGCCGACGGTCGTGGGCGGCGTGGGGCATCTCGAGGCGGCAGGTGGGCGGCTCCTCTTCGTGGTCGAAGGCCTCCAGTACATGCTGTGGCATCCATCTTCGGGCAGCGACACTTGGCATACGGCGGCATGGCTCCTGAACGGCACGGGCGATCCCACCACGTTCGTGAACGACCTTCTGGCGATGTTCGACGGCACCGATGGGCAGAACACCGTGCGCGTTGACTCGGACGTACAGGCGCGCGCGATCACCATTACGGACGGCAGCTACTCTTTCGTCGGCACCGGCCTGATTTCCACGCCGAAGGTGACGAAGAGCGGCACGGGCACTCTTACGATGACGGGCTCAGGCTTCAGCGACGTGACGGCGATCACGCTCAACGCCGGCACGATGAAGATCGGCGACGACGCGCCGGCGCACGCCGTGGGCGCGCCGGGGAGCTCGGTGACGGTGAAGAGCGGCGCGCGCTTCGACCTGAACTACGTTCTGCCTGAGAACAGCGGCGGCAACACCGCTGCCGGCGTAGCGCGCTCCGCGGTCACCCAGAATACGCGCTTCATCATCGAGGGCGCAGGCCCGGACGGCAAGGGCGCTCTGTACAACGGTTACGCCGGTTCCAACTGGGGCTTCCATCTCGGATCGGTCGTTCTCGTGGGAGACGCCACGATCGGCTCGATAGGCCGCGTGGATCTGCGTCCGCAGGACGCCACCACGCGCGCGTCGCTAACTGGCGGCGACGAGGTGACTCTCACGGTGAAGACTGCTGAGCCCGTCGGCGAGATGGGCTTCAACATCATCAACGCCGACGTGGCCGTGGGGCGCATCAACGTGCCGGACGGCGGCACGATCGTCTTCGAGAACGGTGCCGCCACGCAGGTGCCGGGCGGCATTCACCTCCGGGGCGGCCGCCTCGGCTTCTGGGGATCCTCGACGCCGGGCGTCACTGCGGACGTCTGCGTGGACAGCAACTCCACCACGTTCGGCTCGGGCGATTCGTATCTGCGCTCGAACGTGACGGTTGCCCCTAACGTGTTCTGGACGCATCAGAAGGGGAATCTGTTCCATGAAAATGGCGCCTTGACGAACAATGGCATCATCCGGATTGAGAGCGGCATCCTCGATCTAAAGTCGGCTCCATACGTGGGCGCGGAAGACTCTTATATCGATCTCGTCGACGGCGACGTGCGCGTATTCCCGCGCGGCGTCGAGGGGCAGATGACGGTGAACCAGTCGGGCGGAACTTCGCACTTCAGCAACGACGCGGACTGGTCGAAGGCCGCACTCTCGTTTAACATGGCAAAGGGCACGGTGTATTGGGGCTCGGGCGAATCGACGCCGCCTGTGGTGGACTTTGAGAAGATATCCTTCAATGTGGACAGCGGAGCGGTCATCTTCGACACGATGGAGCCGTATATTCTCCCCGACGCCTTCAAGGACACCGCTTTCTCGTCGGCGTCGATCCGTGCCGTCGGCGAAGAGGACGTCTACACGATGGGCGCATTTGAGTGGAACATCGACGAGCTCAATTTTGGCACGAACGACCGCTTCGGCTATCTCGATCTCGAGCCCGGCGCGGCGCTGCAGGTGGGGTCTCTGCGCATGGGCGCCAATAGTTCGCCGCCGAAGAGCACGCGCGTCACGCTCAAGGCGGAATCGTCGCTAAACGTCACGAACATGGTGCGCATCGGCGAATGGAGCGGATCGACCGACACGGCAAAGCACGAGGTGATTGTGGCTGGCGGCACGTTCTCCTCGCTCGTGCCGGCGGTGGTGGGCTACGATTCGCCGTTCGGCTATCTCACGATCTTGTCCGGCGAAGTGGACGTGCCTAGCCTCAACCCGCGCGGACGCCTCGACTACATGCCGGGATACGCCCAGCCCACGCTCACGCACGAGGAGCTCGTGCGCCAGGAAGGCGGCCTTCTCAAGGTTGGCTCTGGCGGCCTGAAGGACATGGGCACCACTGCGACCATGTACGCGCACGTCGAGCACAACCTGCCGAACTACGTGTTCCAGGCTGGCGAGCTGCGCGCTACGGACCATTGGGCGACTGACTACTGCTCGGCCGTTCTCTTCGGCACCCGCGCCACCGCCGCAGGTGAAGAGCCGTTCACGGTGAATCCCAACGGCAATACGATCACGTTCCACACCGGCCTCGCCGGCGAGGCGAACGTGACCATCGCCGGCACGGGCTCGTTTGTGAGCGATCCCGACTGCCAGGGCATTCCCGCCGGCAAATGGACAGTGGCAACGTCAACGGCCGTCGATCTGCGCG
>JAEEGF011706489.1_pt1 | contig 10205 bp, 8 predicted proteins | sample 9134171 | NCBI WGS metagenome assembly JAEEGF01 (sample SAMN16246542, study PRJNA631951) | gut metagenome | biome: gut microbiome; feature: rumen; material: AP-attached | host: Bos | place: Iran: Karaj | collected 2018-10 | reverse complement strand
GCCGTTCTCTCTTGAGAAGATGTGAACGGCAGCCACGATACCGGTCTCGCCGTGGGGAACTCTCAGGGAGGTGTCTCTAACCTCTCTGGACTTTTCGCCGAAGATGGCGCGCAGCAGTCTTTCCTCCGGGGAAGGATCGGTCTCGCCCTTGGGGGTGACCTTGCCTACCAGAATGTCGGAGGAAACCACCTCCGCACCGATGCGTACGATACCCTCCTCGTCCAGATCCTTAAGAGCATCATCACCCACGTTGGGGATGTCTCTGGTGATCTCCTCGGGACCGAGCTTGGTATCTCTTGCTTCGGATTCATATTTCTCCACATGGATGGATGTGAGAACATCGTCCATGAGCAGTCTTTCGTTAAGGATCACAGCGTCCTCGTAATTGTAGCCTTCCCAGGTCATGAAGCCGATGAGAAGGTTGCGGCCCAGGGACAGCTCGCCCAGATCGGTGGAGGGGCCATCTGCGATGACCTCGCCTGCCTCAACGTGCTCGCCGTGATTTACGATGGGCTTCTGGTTGATGCAGGTGGTCTGGTTTGCTCTTCTGTACTTGAGTAGCTTGTACTCGTCCTTGCTGCCGTCGTCATTTCTGATGACGATCCTGGTGGCGTCCACGAACTCCACAACGCCGGCCTTCTTGGACATTACCACGACGCCGGAGTCGCGGGCAGCTCTGCCTTCAACACCGGTGGCAACGATGGGAGCCTCTGCCACGAGGAGAGGAACAGCCTGACGCTGCATGTTGGAACCCATAAGAGCGCGGTTTGCGTCATCGTTTTCAAGGAAGGGGATCATGGCGGTACCGATGGATACTACCTGACGGGGAGATACGTCCATGTAATCCACAGTTTCTCTTGCGTGGAGGTCGATCTCGCCGCCGGCGCCTCTGGCCAGTACCTTTGCATTGATGAAGTGGCCCTCCTCGTCCAGAGGCTCGTTGGCCTGGGCGATGATCAGGGATTCTTCCTCGTCTGCGGTCAGATAGTTGATCTCCTTGGTTACGATGCCCTTCTCCTGGTCCACTCTCCTGTAGGGAGTTTCGATGAAGCCGTACTGGTTGATGACACCGTAGGTGGTAAGGGATCCGATAAGTCCGATGTTGGGGCCTTCAGGAGACTCGATGGGGCACATACGTCCGTAGTGGGAGTGATGTACATCGCGGACCTCGAATCCTGCTCTCTCTCTGGAAAGACCGCCGGGGCCCAGAGCGGAGAGCCTTCTCTTGTGGGTAAGCTCTGCCAGGGGGTTGGTCTGGTCCATGAACTGAGACAGCTGGGAGGATCCGAAGAACTCCTTGATGGCTGCGGTAACGGGACGGATATTTATAAGATTCTGGGGGGAAGAGTCTGCGATGTCCTGAATGGTCATTCTTTCCTTTACGACTCTTTCCATTCTGGCAAGACCGATGCGGAACTGATTCTGAAGCAGCTCGCCCACGGTCCTGAGTCTTCTGCTTCCCAGGTGGTCGATGTCGTCGGTCTGGCCGATGCCCTCGGTGAGGCCGAGGAAGTAGCTGACGGAAGCGATGACATCGTCGAAGATCAGATGCTTGGGAGAAAGCACGCTTCTCTTTGAATAGAGGAACTCTGCCAGTCTCTGCTCTTCTTCAGCCTGCTTTTCTTTGCTCAGCTTCTCCGCCTTGGGGTGCTCGCTGTAGTACTCCTCCAGCACGCCCTGCAGCGCGGGATAGAACACCTTGTCGGGCAGCTTGTACTGGGAAGGATCAAGCTCCACGTAGTCAGCCAGGGCAACGAAGTTGTTTCCGATCACCTTTACCTTCTGATCCTCGTGGACCTTGCTGAATACGTAAACGTACTCAGCGCCGCAGTTTTCGATGGCTTCAGCCTCTTCCTTTCCGCAGAAGCGGCCTGCCTCGTAGAGCAGCTCGCCGGTCTCGGGAACGAAAACATCCTCGGCCAGTGTGCAGCCGATGAGTCTGTTTCTGAGACCCAGCTTCTTGTTGTACTTGTAGCGGCCTACCTTTGCCAGATCGTATCTCTTGGCATCGAAGAACAGCGCCTCGATCAGATCGTAAGCGCTCTCGAAGGTGGCAGGCTCGCCTGGACGGAGCTTTTTGTATATTTCCTTAAGACCCTGCTCGAAATTGTTTGAGGGATCCTTCTCGAAGGAGGAGCCCAGTCTTTCGTCAGAGCCGAAGATTTCAAGGATCTCAGCGTTGGTGCCTTCGTAGAGTGTGGCAGCTGTGGCGGTCTTGTACTCACCGTAGCGGCGCACCTTCTTCTTCAGCGCCTCTTCTGTAATATTTGGATTCTTTCTTCTCTCAGCTTCCACCTTCTCCTCAACGCTTCTGTAAGCAAGAGCTCTGAGAATGCAGGTGATGGACTGCTTTCTGGTGCGGTCTACACGCACGGAAAGGCTGAGGCCGGCATCGGTCTCGTATTCGAGCCATGCGCCTCTGTTGGGGATTATCTGAGAAGAGAAGAGTTTATTGTTGGACTTGTCGGTGGTCACCGAGAAGTAGGGTCCGGGGGATCTTACCAGCTGGGTGACGACTACACGCTCGGCACCATTGTAGATAAAGGTTCCCTTTTCGGTCATTATGGGGAAGTCTCCCATAAAGACCTCCTGCTCCTGAACAGCGCCTGTCTCCTGGTTGATCAGTCTTACGCGCACCTTAAGCGGAGCCGCATACGTGGCGTCTCTGTTCTTGCACTCTTCCTGATCGTATTTGGTTTCCCTGGAGATGGAGTGGCCGACAAATTCCAAAGCAAGATTGTCTGCGTAATCCCTGATGGGGGATATATCTTCGAAAACCTCGGCAAGTCCTTCCTTGATAAACCAATCATAGGAATCCTTCTGGATCGCCAGAAGGTTGGGCATGGGCAGTACAGCGTCGATCTTGCTGTAGCTCATACGTGTTCTCTTGCCTATTATTTCTGGTTGGGGCATTGTTTTCCCTCCTTGTTTTCTGTAGACAAAATTTAAAGCACCAAAAGGGCTGCCCCGGTTTATGGGCAACCCTTTGGTATTAAGATTGAAAGTTCAAACTACTTGAGTTCAACCTTTGCGCCAACTTCCTCAAGCTTAGCCTTGATGTCGTTAGCTTCTGCTGTCGGGCATGCTTCCTTGATGGTGCTGGGAGCTCCGTCTACCAGTTCCTTAGCTTCCTTCAGGCCAAGACCGGTCAGCTCTCTGACGACCTTGATGACCTTGATCTTCTCTGCGCCAACTTCAGCAAGGATTACATTGAATTCATCCTTAACTTCCTCAGCTGCTGCTGCGCCGCCGGCTACTGCTACTGCTACGGGAGCTGCTGCGGAAACGCCAAACTCTTCTTCGCAAGCCTTTACGAGCTCGTTGAGCTCAAGAACGGTCATGCTCTTGATTGCTTCAATAATCTGTTCTTTAGTCATTTTAATTTCTCCTGTTAAATGAACCTTAGATAAAAGTCTGAATTATTCTGCAGCTGCTTCGCCTGCGGGTGCGCCCTGAGCGTCTGCAATAGCCTGCAGTGTGCGAACGAACTTGCCAACGGGGCTCTGAATGCTTCCCATGAACTTGGCAATGAGTTCGTCTCTGGAAGGAATGTCTGCAAGTGCTTCGATTCCCTTATCGTCGTAGAGGACACCCTCCACAACACCGGCCTTGAATGCCATCTTGCCGGTATCCTTGATAGCGCCCTTGAGTACTCTTGCGGGTGCTACTGCATCGTCATAGCTGATGGCGAATGCGCTGGGGCCGCTGAGAACGTCCTTGATACCTTCGAACTTGGTACCTTCGATGGCTCTTGCCATCAGGGTGTTCTTGTATACTGTATAGTCAACGTTAGCCTCGCGGAGCTTTGCTCTCATGGCTGTTGCCTGCTCTACAGTAGTTCCCATGTAGTCGATGACTACCAGGGACTGGGCTTTCTCCAGCTTTTCTTTGATTTCGTCAACGATAGCTGATTTTGCCTTAATGCTTTCTACTGACATCTTTCTCCTTTCCGGCTTTCTGTATAAGAAAGCCTTTTCGGCAGCGACTGAAAAGGCTTTGATTTTATATAAATCGAAGGCCTCGGCGGGATATTAAGGGCTTTGAGCCCACCTGCTGTCTACAGTCTCATATTCGCTTTTAGATTTGCCTGATTAAACAAGCTTGCTCGGATTGATCTTGACTCCGGGGCCCATGGTGCAGGCAACTGTGGAGGATCTGATATACTGACCCTTTGCTGCAGCCGGCTTAGCCTTAACGATGGCTTCTACCAGTGCATTGTAGTTCTCCTGGAGCTTCTGGGGGCCGAAGCTTACCTTACCGATGGGACAATGAACGATGTTGGTCTTGTCCAGTCTGTATTCAACACGGCCGGCCTTGATATCGTGCAGTGCCTTTGTCAGGTCCATGGTAACTGTGCCGGACTTGGGGTTAGGCATAAGGCCCTTGGGTCCGAGGATACGGCCCAGACGACCAACCACGCCCATCATGTCGGGGGTAGCTACTACTACATCGAATTCAAACCAGTTTTCCTGCTGAATCTTCTGTGCCAGCTCTTCAGCTCCTACATAGTCAGCGCCTGCTGCCTCTGCTTCATGTGCCTTGTCGCCCTTAGCGAAAACAAGAACGCGAACGGTCTTGCCGGTGCCGTTGGGGAGCACGATGGATCCTCTGATCTGCTGGTCTGCGTGTCTTCCGTCGAGGCCCATTCTGAAGTGAGCTTCTACGGTCTCGTCGAACTTTGCGGTTGCGGTCTTGCAAACAAGATCGAATGCGGGTTCAACATCATACAGCTCTGCCTTGTTGATAAGCTTTGCTGCATCCTGATACTTTTTGCCTCTCTTGGCCATTTTAAATTCCTCCTTGTGGTATTAACGGCTTGTTAAGCCTCCCAGCTGTTAGCCCTCTACGAGTACGCCCATGCTTCTGGCGGTACCCTTGATCATCTCGGTTGCAGTGTCGATGTTTGCTGCGTTCAGGTCAGGCATCTTGGTCTGTGCGATCTGCCTTGCCTGCTCCAGAGTGATTGTGGCTACTTTCTTCTTGTTGGGCTCTCCGGATGCGGTGTCGATGCCTGCTGCCTTCTTGATGAGCACTGCTGCAGGAGGTGTCTTTGTGATGAATGTGAAAGACTTGTCTGCATAGACAGTGATCACGACAGGAATGATCATTCCGTTCTGATCCTGAGTCCTTGAGTTAAACTGCTTGCAGAAGTCCATGATATTGATACCATGCTGACCGAGTGCAGGACCTACTGGAGGTGCAGGAGTCGCTGCGCCGGCTTTGATCTGCAGTTTAACAAAACCCTCAACTTTTTTTGCCATCTGGTCTTCTCCTTTCCACGGGGCAGCCCCGTTATTCAGTTATTTGTACATTTCCCGTGCGCTGCCATTGGGGACAGGCCCCGGGGTGCACGGAAAACATATATCTAGTTCAGCTTGTCGACCTGGTCGAATTCCAGCTCGACGGGTGTGGACCTTCCGAACATATCCACCTTGGTCTTCAGAGTCTGCTTGTCCTCGTTCAGCTCCTCCACCACGCCGGTGAAGCCCTTGAAGGGACCGGAGATGATCTTGACCATATCGCCCACTGCGATATTCAGCACGATGACGGTCTTTTCTATCCCCATGCGTCTGACTTCCTCGTCAGTGAGGGGAATGGGCTCTGAGCCCTCGCCCACGAAGCCGGTGACGCCTTGGGTATTTCTTACCAGGTACCAGGATTCGTTGGTGACGATCATCTTTACAAGTACATAGCCGGGGAAGATCTTGCGGGTCTTGACAACTCTCTGATTGTCCTTGAACTCGACTCTGTCTTCGGTGGGAACTATGACCTGCAGGACCAGATCCTGCATGCCTCTGTTTTCCACCAGCTTCTCCAGATTGACCTTTACTTTGTTCTCGTGGCCTGAATAGGTGTGCACCACATACCACTTGGGCTCCTTGCTGCGGCGCCAGAACCCCTGGGGGTTCTCGTCGTTTTCCTTAGCGAGGCTGCTGCGCTGCACGGAACTTTCGGTCTGCCTGAGATCTTTTTCGTCGGACATGGGTCTCTCCTACATGGTGATGTTCAGCACCTGCTCCATGATAGCAAGGATGCCGGTATCCAGAAGCCAGAAGAACAGTGCAAAGAATGCGCATACAGCAAGAACTACCACTGTGAAGCGGGAAAGCTCATTCTTAGTGGGCCATACGACCTTCTTCATTTCTGTTCTTACGCCCTTGAAGTACTCGGAGATGCGGTTCTTCTTCTGCTGCTGAGGCGCAGTTGCATTTGTCTTAGCCATTTTGACTGCTCCCTTTCCTTACTTGGTCTCTCTGTGAAGGGTTTCCTTCTTGCAGAATCTGCAGTACTTCATAAGCTGGATACGATCAGGATCGTTCTGCTTATTCTTGGTGGTGTTGTAGTTTCTCTGCTTGCACTCATCGCAGGCCAGGACTACTCTTACTCTCTTTCCGTTGTTAGCCATTTCTGTCCTCCATGTTAATCCGTCTTGCGGAAAAATTACCAATTATCGCTCTAAACTGCCGAAATTAGAAGCTTTTAGTCGGTTTTGGGAGTCCACATCCCGTTTTGTTTACAGCGTACTAAACTCGCAATGTCCCTGCTTTTGGGCATAGCGATACCCAATAAAATTACCACACCGATTGCCCTATGTCAACAAATATTTTTTCATATTTTTTATTTTTTCGGGCCTTCCGGCACAGTCTTTCCCGCCCCGGACTTTATCCGGAATAAAAAAGACCCCTTTCGGTGTCAAAGCCTGCTTACTATACACCCACGGGATCGAAAATGCAACCATAAATATGTAAAACTGCGGGCTTTTTGTGATATACTTTAGCGGAATAAAGGAAAGAAACGGATAACGTATGAGATCACATAAAATCAACTTCACAAAGGGAGAGATCATAGGGCCGCTGATCGCCTTCATGATACCCATGCTGCTGAGCGAGCTGTTTCAGAATTTCTACAACAGCGTAGACGCAGCTGTGGCGGGCAGGTATCTGGGAAAGGATGCACTGGGGGCTATCAGCATATCCGGAACCATCACATCCCTCATAATAGGCTTTTTCACAGGCATGGCCACCGGGGTATCCATAATCGTTTCAAGATACTTCGGTTCAGGTGACGAGCTGAGCAGGCAGAGATCCATGAGGGTCAGCTTCAGCTTCTCCACAGGCCTGGGACTGATACTTTCCGCCCTCGGCTGTCTGCTGACGCCTCAGCTTCTGAGGCTCACCGGCGCCAAAGAGGGAATTTTTGACCAGGGCGTCATATATGTAAGAATATATATGATAGGAATCCTGTTCACTATTATGTATAACACCGGCGCGGGAATACTCAGGGCGCTGGGGGATTCCAATTCGCCCTTCTACATGCTGGTGGCAACGGGCATCACGAACATGGTGCTGGACATCAGCTTTGTAAAGTACCTGCACTGGGGGATAGCGGGAGCAGCCATCGCGACGGTGCTGGCCCAGGCGGTCTCCGTGGCTCTGGTCTACCGCAAGCTCAGGGAAATGGAGCCCAGCTTCGGCTTCAGCTTTGCGGAGGTGAAGGACAACCTGTCCATAGTCGGTGAGTTCATGAGCTTTGGCATACCCACAGGGATACAGAATTCACTCATCTCCATCTCCAATGTTTTTGTATGGCGCTACATCAACGGCTTTGATGCCTCGGTGGTGGCGGGCATAGGTGTGGCCCAGAGGCTGGACCGCTTCATTGCCATGCCCTCGAAGGCCTTCAGCCAGACGGTGACCACCTTTGTGGGACAGAACTACGGCGCCATGAACGCGAAGCGGGCCCGGAAGGGTGTCGGCTACACCATGGCGCTGGGCATAGGGATAACCCTGGCGCTGAGCGCCATAGTCTGGGCTCTGGGCAGGTCCTGCGTATCCCTTTTCACCGACGAGCTTGACGTGCAGCAGGTTGCGATAGCCATGATGTATTCAATAATCCCGCTGTACTTCACCATGGCGGGCAGGCAGATCCTTGCTGGCGCCTTAAGAGGCTTCGGCGACAAGACCATGCCCACCGTTTACTCCCTGCTTGGAATGATCGCGGTACGGCAGCTCTTCCTTGCTGTAAGCATGTCCATAAGCCACACGCCCGTAAATATCTACTACTGCTATCCTGTTGGATGGGGCTCAACCTTTATCCTTGTGACGCTCCGCTACCTGAGACTCAGGGGCCGCTTTGAGCGGGAGCTCAACGAAAAAGCCCTGGCCGCCGGCCTGGACCCGGAGGAGATGGAATAGGTAATAGGTTCTTCGAAAAAAACAGCAGCAGAGACCTTTGCTCTGCTGCTGTTTTTTATTGTTTTGTGCCTTTCAGGCCTTGCCCAAGCCGTAGCTTGTGCGCCTGATCCTTGGAATCCCCTACTCCACAAAATACCTGTAGAGGAAGGTTATGATCTGAGCCCTCAGGCAGTCATTCTCAGGACTGAACCTGGTGGCGCTGGTGCCGTCGGTGATTTCGTCATTGTAAGCCCAGCTTACGGCGTCCTCAAAGTAGGAGCCATCGGGGATATCGGTGAAGGGATCCTTTCCGATCAGCAGGCCTTCGCCCTCCTTCAGCTTCGCGAACCTGAAGAGGAAGGTTATCATCTGAGCTCTGGTCACTGTCTTCTCGGGTCTGAAGGTGGTGGGGCTGGTGCCATCAGTTATGCCGTTCTCCACAGCCCATGCTACAGCCTTTTCGTAGTAGCTTCCGGAGACCACATCCTCGAAGCCGATGTCAAGGCTTACGGGCTCAGGACTTCCAGCGGCTCTCCAGATGAAGGTCACGACCTGCGCCCTGGTAGCCGGTGAATAGGGACTGAAGGTGGTCTCGGAGGTGCCGTCGGTGATGCCGTTTTCAAGAGCCCAGGCTACGGGATCGTAGAAGTAGCTGCCCTCGGCCACGTCCACGAAGGGCATCTCTATGGCCGCCGGCGTGGTCTCAGCCACAGCCTCCTTGAAGCTTCCTTTAATGATCACGCGCTCCGCCGGCATCTTGAAGCTATAGGTACCATCTTCATTCTTTGTGACCTTTATCTCATTGCCCTGAGCATCGGTCACTGTCAGCTGATCAAGCTCGTAGCCTTCGTTGGGCTTCGGAGTGATGGTAACGGTCTCGCCCTCCTCCGCCATGGTGGGCCTTACGATGAGCTTGCCGTTCTCGGAATCCTCCACCCTGTTGTAGTAGGTGGGTTCATCGCTGCTGCTTGAAGAGCTGGAGCTTGAGCTGCCGCTGTATGTCCACTGTGAGTAGATGGTGGTGTGGCCGTCATATACGGTGGATGTGGTCACCTTGGTGCCGCCGCTGGAGGCGGTGAACCAGCCGCTGAATGTGTACCCATCCCTGCTGGGATCGGGCAGTGCCGCCAGCTTGCCTTCCTTGTTAGTGACCAGCTCCGAAGGAACTCCCGTGCCGCCCTGAACATCCAGGGTTATGGTGTAGATCTTGGGAGCGGTCTCCTTCTCAGCCTGGGCCACATTCTTGATGTAATCCTCGGCCATGTTCACGCCTGCGTAGCTGGACGCGGTCTTGCTCACCTTGATGTTGATCTGCTCCGGATCGAAGCCGGTGGGATCATCCGGGGTGAAGATGACTACCTTGGCGAACCAGTCGGAATCGATGACATCCTTCTGGTAGACGCCGGACTTGTAGTAGGTGTTCTTCACACGGGCGTTTCCTGTCAGAGCCGCGAGCGTGGTGTTTGCAGCCATGGTGTCCAGAGAATCGGGGAATGTTATCTTACCGGAGATGGGGTTGCCGTCGGGATCGCAGAAGGTTATGGCCGTAGACGCGGAATCGTAGCTGTCGGTGTTGCCCACGATCTTGGCGCTCTCCGCCGCACTCATGTTCACCAGACTCTCCATCTGCATGTACTTGCTGAACTCGATGGATATGGAGGGTGCGGTGGTGGTTGTTACGGTCTCCACCTCGGGAGCAACAGTTGACAGCAGACCGATGTTTACTGTGGTGTGCTCGGGCGGTACCGTCATATCCTTGGTCTCGGCGTCGAGATAGTCGCCGGAGGGATCGGTGAAGGCCACCTTGTAGGTGCCGTAGGGGGTCATCCAGCCATAGCGGCCGCCTTCATCAGGCTTGACCTCGTTGATGGCTGCAGTGGTCTGCGGATTGGGCTGACGCTCCTCAACTACGGAGTTGGTGTCCTCCCACTTGGTGTAGGAGGCTCCGCCGGTATTCTCGTACAGAGTCGCGGTGATGCCTGCCACTCTGTCTTCGGGGAAGCCCTCATAGACATAACCGGACGGGTCGAT
>JAEEGF010041886.1_pt1 | contig 10206 bp, 8 predicted proteins | sample 9134171 | NCBI WGS metagenome assembly JAEEGF01 (sample SAMN16246542, study PRJNA631951) | gut metagenome | biome: gut microbiome; feature: rumen; material: AP-attached | host: Bos | place: Iran: Karaj | collected 2018-10 | reverse complement strand
TCCCTGGAGGACCGGATCGTGAAAACCGGCATTGCACGCCGGGAGAACGGCTGCACCTGCCCCCGGGAAGCCCCCATCTGCACCTGCGGCTTTGTGCGCACCCTGCGCAGCGTCAGCCGCAAGCCCATTTTGCCGAGCGAGGAAGAGATCGAGAGAAATCCGCGCTCCCGCAGCGCGAAGCTTCGCGTGGCGGAGAGAGTGTGAGGATTTGAAGCAAGTCAACGAGATCCTTTTTCGCGCCGTTTGTCTTTGTGCGGCGGCGCTCATGCTGGTCATGAGCCTGCTGTGCTCCATCCGCGTGACCGCCGTCAACGACCGCGCGGCGAGGCTGGAGCGCGAAAACGCCGCCCTGGAGGCGGAGATCGCTGTGCTGACGGCGCGGGCGGAGAGCAGGCTGAGCCTGGAGGCGCTGGAGCGCTACGCTGTGGAGAAGCTCGGCATGCAGCGCTGCGGCCCCGATCAGATCATCCTGATCGAGACGCCTGAGAGATAATACGGGGGAGCATGTTCGCCGGAACCGATGAATATGGATAGCTGAACGACACGTTTGCGGGCCCTGCCTTCAAATGTGAGATCTGGAGGCGAAGCCATGTTCCCAAACAATAATCACGCGGCCGCCGTCAGCCCGCCGAACCGGCAGATGCTCCGACGCTGCGCCGTCCTCATGGCGCTCTTCGGCGTCCTGCTCTTCGCCGTGCTGCTGGCGCGGCTGTTTCAGCTGCAGATCCTCGAGCACGAGCGCTACGAGCGCCTCGCCATGGAGCAGCAGCTGCGCGACGCGCCGACTGCCGCCGCCAGGGGGAGGATACTCGACGCCAGGGGCAATCCGCTGGCCGTCTCCGCCTCGGTGGACAACGTCTACCTGAGCCCGGCGGAGATCCAGGCCTACGGGGAGGACCCGGCGCTGATCGCGAGCGGTCTCGCGGAGATCCTGGGCCTCGACGAGCGGGAGCTCCTGCAGAAGTGCACACAGACGGGCTCCTGGTACGTGACCGTCGCGAGAAAGCTCGAACGGGAGCAGGCGGACGCCGTCCGCGCCTTCAAAAACGAGAACGGGCTGCGCGGCGTGCGGCTGGAGACCGACACCAGGAGATACTATCCCAATTCCAACCTGGCCTGCCACCTGATCGGCTTCGTCGGGACGGACAACTACGGACTGGAGGGCATCGAAGCCCGCTACGACCGGGTGCTCGCCGGCACGGCGGGGCGGACACGCCGCCTGACCAACGCCTTCGGCACCGACCTGCTCTTCGAGCAGTTCGAGAGCTTCGAGCCCGGACAGGACGGCTGCGACGTGATCACCACGCTCGATACGACCATCCAGTATTACGTCGAGAAGCATCTGCGCCAGGCGGTCGCGGATTACGATATACAAAACGGCGCCGGCGCCATCGTCATGGACGTGAACACTGGGGCGATCCTGGCCATGGCCTCGCTGGACGACTATGATCTCAACGACTTCCTCGCCGTCAGCGGCGAGGCGCAGGCCGTCGTGGACGCGGCGGCGAGCCCGGAGGAGGCCGCGGAGCTGCTGCGCGCCTTCCGGGAGCGTCAGTGGCGGAACAAGGCCCTCTCCGATACCTACGAGCCGGGCTCGACCTTCAAGATCATCACGCTCTCGATGGCGCTCGACAGCGGCGTGGTCAGGATGAGCGACGGCTTTTACTGCCCCGGCAGCGTCAGCGTCGTCGGGCGAACGAGCCCGATCCGCTGCTGGAAGGACGGCGGCCACGGCTCGCAGACGCTGACGCAGGCCGTGCAGCATTCCTGCAACGCCGCCTTCGTCAACATCGGCCTGCGCGTCGGCGCGCAGCGCTTTTACGAATACTGCGACGCCTTCGGCTTCCTGAAGCTCACGGACGACCCGGACGAGAACCTCAGCGCGCGCACGGGCGTCGACCTGGCGGGGGAGAGCGGCAGCATCTGGTGGAGCCGTAACACCTTCTGCTCCGAACGCAATCTCTCCCAGCTCGCCGCGGCCTCCTTCGGGCAGACCTTTACGATCACGCCGCTGCAGCTCGTCACGGCCGTCAGCGCCTGCGTCAACGGAGGGCGGCTGATGAAGCCCTACGTCGTCAGCGAGATCAGAGCGCCGGACGGCACGGCGCTCGTGCGCCGCGAACCGGAGCTGGTCCGCCGCGTCATCTCGGAGCAGACCAGCGAGAAGGTGCGCGGCATCCTCGAGCAGGTCGTCGGCGACCCCAACGAGGGCACGGGCCGCAACGCGGCCGTGGCCGGTTACCGCATCGGCGGCAAGACGGGAACGAGCGAAAAGGTCAGCCTTGAGGCCGCGACGGGGGAGAAGCAGTATATCGTCTCCTTCATCGGCTTCGCGCCGGCGGACGATCCGAAGATCGCGCTGCTGGTCTTTCTGGACACGCCCTCGACGGAAACCGGCATCTACATCAGCGGCGGACAGATGGCCGCGCCGCTCGTGGGAAAGATGATGGCGGACATCCTGCCTTATCTCGGCGTAAGGCCGCAGTACAGCGACGCGGAGCGCGCCAACATGGACGCCGTCATGCCGCAGACGGTCGGAAAAAAGCTCGGAGAGGCGGGAGAATCGATCCGCGGCGCGGGCCTTCGATACCGCACGATCGGCGAGGGCGACACCGTCACCGCGCAGCTTCCCGCGGCCTACTGCCAGATCGCCCGCGGAACGGAGATCATCCTGTACCTCGGCGCGGAAATGTCGAATGAAAAAGAAAGTGTTCCCAATTTGATCGGAATGCGCTATAATGATGCGCGTGATACCCTGTCCCGATTGGGGATCTATATCCATTCCCTCAGCGCCGTCCTGGACGGAGAAAACCAGTGCGTCGGCACGCAGAGCCTTGCGGAAGGGACTTTTGCCGCGCACGGCAGCGTGATCGAGGTCTCGCTTCTCTCTGCCGACGACGAAATCCTGGGAAGGTATTAAAAGGATAAACGATATGAAACTGTCCGAGATCTTACGAGATATCGAGATCATCTCCGCCACGGCGGACATGGATACGGAGATCGGCGGCGTCAGCTATGACTCCCGCCGGACCGAGCCGGGCGATCTTTTCGTCGCCGTCAAGGGATTTTCCTCCGACGGCCACCGCTTTATCCCCACGGCGATGGAAAAAGGCGCGGCGGCCGTCCTCTGCGAGGATGCGCCCGCGGACGGCACGCCCTACGTGCAGATCGGCGACTGCCGCCTGGGGCTCGCGCTCGCAAGCCGCAATCTCTTCGGCGATCCGGTGAAGGAGATGACCCTCGTCGGCATCACTGGCACGAGCGGAAAGACGACCTCGAGCTATCTTGTCAAGCACATGCTCGAAACGAAGCTCGACGCGAAGGTCGGGCTCATCGGCACGAACGGGCACATGATCGGAGAGGAGTTCCTGCCTTCGGAGTTCACCACGCCGGAGAGCTATGAGCTTCAGAAGCTCTTCCGCCGGATGGCGGACGCGGGCTGCACGCATGTGGTCATGGAGGTGTCCTCCCATTCGCTCGCGCTCGAGCGCGTGGCCGGCGTGCACTTCGACGTGGCGCTCTACACCAATCTCTCGCAGGATCATCTGGATTTCCATCACACGATGGAGGAATACGCCGCCGCAAAGAAAAAGATCTTCTCCATGTGCTCCGCGGGCTGCGTCAACGCCGACGACGCCTGGGCGGACTATATGTGCGCGGACGCGGACTGTCCGATCCTGCGCTTCGGCGTCGACAACGACGAGGCCGATCTGCGCGCCGGGAACGTCGAGCTCAGCGCAGGAGGCGTGCGCTTCGAGGCCGATTTCGCCGAGGAAAAGGTACGAAGCTCGCTGGCGATCCCGGGGCTCTTTTCCGTGCACAACGCGCTGGGCGTCATGGCCGTCGGACTTGTTCTCGGGCTCTCGCTCGAGGACTGCGCGGCGGCGCTGCGCGACGCAAAGGGCGTCAAGGGCCGTCTCGAGAGCGTCCCGACGGACGGGGATTATTCGATCATCATCGATTATTCCCACAAGCCCGACGCGCTGGAAAACGTGCTCCGGACTCTGCGCCCCGTCACAAGGGGACGGCTGATCGTGCTCTTCGGCTGCGGCGGAGACCGCGACCGGCTCAAGCGGCCGATCATGGGCGCGATCGCGGCGGACAACGCCGACCTCTGCATCGTCACGAGCGACAATCCCCGCACCGAGGAGCCCGAGGCCATCATCGACGAGATCATGGAGGGCTTCCGGGACAAGGAGACGCCCGTGCTGCGCATCTGCGACCGCGGCGAGGCCATCCGCACGGCTATTGACAAGGCCCGCGCGGGTGATGTAATATTGCTTGCCGGAAAGGGCCACGAGGACTATCAGATCGTAGGGCACGTCAAGCACCACATGGACGAGCGTGAGATCGTGGCCGACTACCTTGAGAAGAGGAAACACAGATGACGATACAGCTCATGTGCGCCTTTATCCTGGCGTTCCTGTTTGCCACGGCCTTCGGCAAATACTACATCCCCTGGCTGCGCAGACAGAAGGCGGGACAGAATATCAAAAGCGAGGTCGAGTGGCACAAAAAGAAAAGCGGCACGCCCACGATGGGCGGCGTCATGTTCATTCTCGGCGTCCTGCTCTCGCTGCTGACGATCGGCTTCCCGAGCATGATGCGGGGCCGCTTCGTCCATCTCTTCGTGTTCCTCTTCGCGCTCGTCTTCGGAGCGATCGGCTTCCTCGACGACTGGGAGAAGATCAAGAACAGGCAGAACCTCGGCCTCTCGGCCGGGATGAAGTTTCTCCTCCAGCTCTCCGCGGCGCTCGTGTTCGTTTTCCTGATGCGCCGCATCGGCTTTGTGCGCCCCAATCTGTACATCCCGTTCTCCAACGCGGTCGTCCCGATCCCGGAGTGGCTTTACTTCATCTTCGCCGCCTTCGTGATCGTCGGGACGGTGAACGCCGTCAACATCACCGACGGCGTGGACGGGCTTGCTTCCGGGACTTCGCTGCCCGTCTGCCTTTTCTTCGTCGCGGTCACCTTCGCGTGGGGAAAGGATTTTTTCGAGCTGGGCATCTTCGCCTCCGCGCTGCTGGGCGGACTGGTCGGCTTCCTGGTATACAACTTCAACCCTGCCCAGGTCTTCATGGGGGACACGGGCTCGCTCTTTCTCGGCGGCGCGATCGCCGCGCTGGCCTTCGCCTACGACATGCCGCTGATCCTCATCCTGATCGGCGTCATGTTCATCATCGAAACGCTGTCGGACATCATTCAGGTGGCGTACTTCAAGCTTACCCACGGCAAGCGGGTCTTCAAGATGGCCCCGTTCCACCATCATCTGGAGATGGGCGGCTGGACGGGAAGAAAATGGAGCGAAAAAGAGCTGTTCGTCCTCTTTTCAGGCATAACGCTGCTGTTCTGCATCATATCCTTTATTGGAGTGTTCCAGCGCTACGCCATGTAAGTTGAACAGTCGGGGAGGTGGGAGATGTGCGTTACGACACGGCCCGCCTCGCCGACTTTTCCGTTTTGCGCAGCGAAGAAAAGAAAAACGGCGCGGATCAGATCTTTCTGATCCTGGTGTTGATCCTGCTCGTTTTCGGCGTGATCATGGTCCTCTCGGCCAGCTTCCCGCGCGCCAGCTACGACCCCGCGCACGTCACGGGAGGCAACGCCGCCTATTATTTCATCCGGCAGCTGATCTTCGCGGCAGCGGGCGTCGGCGCGATGCTGCTCTGCTCGCGCCTGCCGATGGGCTTTTATAAGCGCTATGCCCGGCATTTCATGGCGCTGACGCTGCTTTTGCTCGCGCTCGTGCCCTTTATCGGCGTCAAGGCCAACGGCTCGCGCCGGTGGCTCGGCGTAGGCTCGCTGACGCTGCAGCCTTCCGAGCTGGCCAAGCTCGCCGTCATCCTGCTTTTCGCGGCGATGATCTGCAAACGGCGCGGCCGCATGCGCAGCTTTCGCGAGGGGATCCTGCCCTTCGCGCTCATCCTCGCCGTGATCGTGGGCCTGCTGGTGCTGGAGCCGCATTTCTCCGCCTCGATCATCATCCTGTCGATCGGCGCGGTGATGATCTTCCTCGGCGGCGCGCCGCTGGGCTGGTTTGCCGCCGCCTTCGGCGCGGCGGGCGCCGCGCTGGGCGTACTGCTGGTGTTTTTCCCGTACGCCTCCACGCGCATCAGCACCTGGCGCGACCCCTTTTCCAGTTCCTCGGACGAGGGCTATCAGATCGTCCAGTCGCTCTATACGATCGGCTCGGGCGGGCTCGGCGGCGTGGGGCTGGGCGCCAGCCGGCAGAAGTATCTGTATTTGCCGGAAGAGCACAACGATTTCATTTTTTCCGTTCTGTGCGAAGAACTCGGGTTTCTGGGCGCGGCGCTGGTGCTGCTGCTCTTCGCGCTGCTGATCCTGCGCGGATACCGCATCGCGCTCAGCTGCCGCGACCCCTTCAGCTTTCTCGTCACGGCGGGGATCACCACGCTGCTTGCGCTGCAGGTCTTCCTCAATGTGGCGGTCGTGACGAATCTTCTGCCCTGTACGGGCATCTCCCTGCCGCTGTTCAGCTACGGCGGCACGGCGCTGATCCTCCAGCTCGCGGAGATGGGGATCGTGCTGAGCGCCTCGCGCGAGATCGAGGCAACATAGAAAAAGAAAGGGAAGGCTCCACGATGAGATTTCTGTTCACCTGCGGCGGAACGGCCGGACATATCAACCCCGCGCTGGCCATCGCCGGACGGCTGCAGGAGCTGCTCGGCAACTGTGAGATCCTCTTTATCGGCGCCAGAGGCATGATGGAGACCGAGCTCGTCCCGCGCGAAGGCTATTTGATCCGCGAGATCGAGATCACGAACATCAGCCGTGAGCACAGCCTGCACGGCGTGGCGCACAATATCAATACGCTCAAAAATGTGGCCGTTTCTACGGAAAAGGCAAAAAAGATCATCCGGGAATTCAGGCCCGACGCTGTGATCGGGACGGGCGGTTATGTCTGTTTTCCCGTGCTGATGGCCGCCGCAAAGCTGCACATCCCCACGCTCGTGCATGAGAGCAACGCTCTCCCCGGCCTGACGACGAAGATGCTTGCCGAGAAGGTAGACAGAGTCATGGTCGGCTTCGAGGACAGCAGAGAACACTACGCCAAACCGGAAAAGATCACCGTCACCGGCACGCCGGTGCGCGGCAGTTTTTCCAGGTACACGAAAGAAACGGCAAAAAAGGAGCTCGGGATTCCGAACGACAGGCCGCTTGTCGTTTCGGTGTGGGGCTCGCTCGGGGCGGGCCACATGAACGCCGTCATGGCGGAGCTGATCCCGATGATGAAAAACGATCAGAGCTTCCGTCTCGTCCACGCGGCGGGCGGAAAGTATTATGACGAGCTCTGCGAAAAGCTCAAAGTCAGCGCGCCGGATCACGAGGCCTTCGGCGCGGATGTGCGGCGCTATATCTACGATATGCCGCGCGTCATGGCCGCGGCCGATCTCGTGCTCTGCCGCGCGGGGGCTTCCTCTCTCGCGGAGCTGACCTATCTGGGAAAGCCGGCGATCATCGTCCCCTCTCCGAACGTGACGAACAACCATCAGGAGAAGAACGCGCGCGTGCTCGAGCGGGCCGGCGGAGCAAAGGTCCTGCTGGAGGGCGAGTTCGACGCGCGGAGCCTCTTCGCCGAGATCAACGAGCTGCTCTCTGACGGACAGAAGCTCGATTCCATGCGCGAGGCGATGCTCTCGCTGTCCGTACCGGACGCGACGGACAGGATCTGCGGGATCATCCTCGACACGCTTCATTGAAAAACCGCAAAAATCACATCAGAATCCTCCCGGGCATAGAATGTTTTGATTTCGATGCGCGGGGGGATCTTTTTTATGGATATCTGGCACGTCAGAGGCGGCAACCGCCTGTTCGGGAGCTGCCGCGTACAGGGCTCGAAAAACGCCTCGCTGCCCGTGCTGGCCGCGAGCATCGTGTTCCCCGCGCGCTCACGTGTCCGCAACGTCCCGCGGCTGCGCGACGTGGACGCGGCGGTGAGCATCCTCTCGCACCTCGGCTGCCGGGTCGAACGGGAGGAAAACGAGCTGTACATAGACTCGCGGTGCGTGGCGGACGCGGAGATCCCGCGGGAGCTGATGGCCGAGATGCGCTCGTCCGTCATCTTCATGGGCGCGCTGCTCGCACGCTGCGGCGAGGCCGCTCTCAGCCTGCCGGGCGGATGTCAGCTCGGCAAGAGGCCGATCGACCTGCATCTGTCGGCGCTGCGCGCGATGGGCGCGGAGATCAGCGAGGAGGGGAGCGATATCTTCTGCAGCGCGGCGAAGCTGCACGGAGCGGAGATCGACCTGAGCTTCCCGAGCGTCGGCGCGACGGAGAACATCATGCTCGCCGCATGCGCCGCCGAGGGCAGGACCACCATCCACGGCGCGGCGCGCGAGCCGGAGATCGTCGCCCTGCAGAATTATCTCAGCTCGCTCGGGGCGCACATCACCGGAGCGGGCAGCGGCAGGATCGTCATCTGCGGGGCGTCGCCGCGCGAGAGTACGGACTTTACCGTACCGAGCGACCGCATCGTCGCCTCGACGCTCGCCTGCGCCTGCGCGGCTGCGGGAGGCAGGATCATCCTCTCGGGTGTAAATTCCGAGCATTTTTTAACGGTTCTCCACTTCCTAAATGATGCGGGCTGTGATATAATACACTTTAACGACATTGTCGAGATCAGCTCGCGCGGCGTGCTGCGCGCCCCGGCCGAGGTCGTCACGGCCCCGTATCCCGGCTTTCCGACGGACGCCCAGCCGATCCTCATGGCCGCGCTGCTGCGCGCGCAGGGGACGACGCGCTTTACCGAGCCGCTTTTCGAAAACCGCTATCGCCACGTCAGCGAGCTGCGGCGTCTCGGCGCGGATATCAGCGTCGACGGCACGGAGGCGGTTTTGCGCGGCGTGAAGGAGCTGCGCGGCGAAACGCTTACCGCTCCGGATCTGCGCGGCGGCGCCGCCATGGTCGTGGCCGGACTCACCGCGCGCGGCGAGACGCGCGTGGTCGACGCGGGACACATCGCCCGCGGCTACGAAAGCTTTGACGACAGGCTCTGCGCCCTCGGCGCGGACGTCTGGATCGAACACAAAGGAAAGGGAACTTACGAAAATGCCATCCAACCGGATCAATCAGCCGCCTTCGAGCAAACACGGCGAATATAAAAAACCGCGCAAGCGCACGGTGAGCGGCGCGATTCTGACCTTCGCCGTCGTCGTGATCGCGATCGTCTTTCTGATGAGCGTTTTTCTGCGCATTTCGGATATCAGCGTCGAAGGCAACGAACACTATAGCGATGAGGAGATCATCAAGGCCATAGACATCGAGCAGGGCGACAACCTGTTCTTCTTCGACCGCTTCGCCGCCATCAGCCGCGTCTTCGCAAAGCTGCCTTATGTCGAGGAGGTCTCGCTCGAGCGTCAGCTGCCCAACAAGGTGATCATCACCGTGCAGGAATGCAAGGCGCTGGCCTATATCGCCGTCGGCGACGAGAACTGGACGATCGACCGCAGCTGCAAGGTGCTCGGCAAGGCGACGGAGGACGAGCTCGGCTCGCTGATCCGCGTCGAGGGCCTCGATCCCGGCACGCTGCTCATCGGCGAGCGGCTGACCAGCGCGGACGGGAACGAGGAGATCATCGGCTTTATCTCCGACGTGCTCTATCAGATCCAGGAGCGCAGGCTCGCAGAGCATATCCTCAGCCTTGACTTCTCCGATCCCATCGGCGCGAGCATGCAGTACGGCACACGCTTCTTGATCGTCATCGGAGGCAGGAGCGGCGTGGACCACAAGTTCGCCATGATCGAGTCGGTCCTGGAACAGCTCAAAGAGGGCGACGGCGGGATCATCAACGTCTCCGACGGAACGGTCGCGCATTTCGTTCCGCAGTAAGTAAAACTATTTACAAAAAGATTACAATTACTTTCACAAGAATGAAAAAACAGCTTGACCTTGTGAGAGAAATGTAATAATATAGCTTTACATAGCGAACTACGACTTCTTGTCAGATATATTGTTCGATAAAAACAGGGAGGCAATACAATGGATTTCAAAGCAGAAAACGGCCCCGATAATGTCGTGACGCTGAAGGTCGTCGGTATCGGCGGCGCGGGCAACAATGTTGTCAACAGAATGGTCAAGTCCGGCACGCAGGGCGTCGAGTTTGTCGCGATCAACACCGACAAGCAGGCGCTGAGCGTTTCCAATGCCGATCAGAAGATCCAGATCGGCGAGCAGATGACGCACGGC
>JAEEGF012499760.1_pt1 | contig 10208 bp, 6 predicted proteins | sample 9134171 | NCBI WGS metagenome assembly JAEEGF01 (sample SAMN16246542, study PRJNA631951) | gut metagenome | biome: gut microbiome; feature: rumen; material: AP-attached | host: Bos | place: Iran: Karaj | collected 2018-10 | reverse complement strand
ACGGGGTAGCCGATTTTCTCGACGATGGCGAGGGCTTCTTCCACGTTGTGGGCGATGCCGCTTTCGGCCTGCTTGATGCCGACCTTGTCAACCAGCTGCTTGAAGAAGTCGCGGTCTTCGGCGAGGTTGATGTCTTCGGGGCTCGTGCCGACGACGTTTGCACCGGCCTTCTTGAGGCGCATGGCGAGGTTCAGCGGAGTCTGGCCACCGAATTGCACGATGACGCCCGCGCACTTTTCGCGTTCGTAAATGCCCATCACGTCTTCGAGCGTGAGCGGCTCAAAGTAGAGCTTGTCCGAGGTGTCGTAGTCGGTAGAGACCGTTTCGGGGTTAGAGTTCACCATGATGACTTCGTAACCTTCGCGGCGCAACGTAAAGGCGGCATGGCAGCAGCAGTAGTCGAATTCGATACCCTGACCGATTCTGTTCGGACCGCCGCCGAGCACCATGATGGTCTTTTTGCCCTGGTGGTCGCGGACGGGTTCGGTGCTATCCGCATAGCAGCTGTAATAATATGGCGTAATGGCTTCGAATTCGCCGGCGCATGTGTCGACGGAGTAGTAGCTCGGAACAAGGCCAATTTGCTTGCGCACCGCCATGACTTCTTCGGGAGTCTTGTGGAACAGGTAACCAATCTGGATGTCGCTGTAGCCGAATTCCTTGGCCTGGCGGAAGAGTGGTAAGTCCTTTGCCAGCGCTTCCAACGAGCCTGCGGAAAGGATTTCGTCTTCGTAGAGGGCGAGTTCTTCGAGGTGGCGGAGGAAATAGCGGTCAATTTTCGTGATTTCGTACAACTTCTCGACGCCCCACTTGCGGCGCAGTGCTTCGTGCAATACGAAGATGCGTTCTGCACTCGGGCGGGCGACTTCCTTGGCGAGCGTTTCGTCGTCGTATTCCTTGAACTTTTCGCACTTGGCGCAGGCTCCGAATCCGCCAAATCCCGTTTCGAGAGAGCGGAGCGCCTTCTGCATGGCCTGCTTGAAGTTGGTGCCGATGGCCATCGCTTCTCCCACAGACTTCATCTGGGTGCCAAGCGTAGAATCGGCCTTCGGGAACTTTTCGAACGTGAAGCGCGGAACCTTCACGACAACGTAGTCGAGGGCGGGTTCAAAGCAGCTCGGGGTCGTCTGCGTAATGTCGTTGCGGAGTTCGTCGAGCGTGTAGCCCACGGCGAGGAGGGCTGCAATCTTTGCGATGGGGAAGCCCGTTGCCTTGGAGGCAAGTGCGGAAGAACGGCTCACGCGCGGGTTCATTTCAATGATGATGCGGCGGCCGGTCTTGGGTTCGATAGCCCACTGCACGTTGGATCCGCCGGTTTCCACGCCGATGGCTTCCATGACCTTCAGGGAATCGTCACGCATGGCCTGGTAGGCACGGTCATCAAGGCTCTGGATCGGGGCGACTGTGATGGAGTCGCCGGTGTGTACGCCCATGGGGTCCAGGTTTTCGATGGAGCACACGATAACGGCGTTGCCCTTCTTATCGCGCATGACTTCCATTTCGAATTCTTTCCAGCCAAGCAGCGATTCTTCGATAAGCACTTCGTTGTTGAGCGAGGCGTCGAGACCGCGGTTCACGATGGTTTCGAATTCTTCAGGGTTGTGGGCGATACCGCCGCCGGTGCCACCGAGGGTGAAGCCCGGACGGATGATGAGCGGCCAGCTGCCGATGGTGTGGGCGATAGCGGTCGCCTCAGACATGGAGTGCGCGGAACCGGAGCGGGGGAGGTCAAGCCCGATCTTGAGCATGGCTTCCTTGAACAGGTGACGGTCTTCGGCGCGCTGGATGGATTCGGCTTTCGCACCGATGAGTTCCACCTGGTAGCGGTCTAAAATGCCGCGTTCATTGAGTTCCATCGCGAGGTTCAAGGCGGTCTGGCCACCCAAAGTCGGGAGCAAGGCATCCGGGCGTTCGCGGCGGATGATTTCGTGCAGAATGTCAACGCTCAGTGGCTCGATGTAGGTGCGGTCGGCCATTTCGGGGTCGGTCATGATGGTGGCCGGGTTGGAGTTCACGAGCACCACTTCGTAACCTTCGCGGCGCAACACCTTACAGGCCTGCACGCCGGAGTAGTCAAATTCGCAGCCCTGGCCAATTACGATCGGGCCAGAACCAATGAGCATAATCTTCTTGATGTCGGTACGCTTAGGCATTCTTTTTGCCTCCCTTGGCGCGGGTCTTACCAGCATTTTTCTGCGCGAGTGCCGCCTTCACGAGTCCGCTGAACAGCGGGTGCGGCGCGGTGGGTCTGCTCTTGAATTCCGGATGGAACTGGCAGGCTTCAAAGTAGGGGTGGTTCTTGATTTCCACCATTTCTACGAGCTTGCCATCGGGCGATGTACCGGCAATCTTGAGCCCCGCCTTTTCCAAGGCGACGCGGAATTCGCTATTGTAGTTGAATTCGTAGCGGTGGCGGTGACGCTCGCTAATCTTTTCGCTCTTGTAGAGTTTTGCGGCGTTGGAATCCTTCATGAGCTTGCACGGGTAAGCGCCTAGGCGCATGGTGCCGCCCTTTTCAGTGACGTTCTTCTGTTCGTCCATCAGGTCGATGACCGGGTGGGCGGTATTCTCGTCGAATTCCGTGGAGTTGGCGTCCTTCCAGCCGAGTACATCGCGGGCGAATTCAATCACGCAGCACTGCATACCGAGACAAATTCCCAGTAGCGGGACCTTGTGTTCGCGGGCATACTTGATAGCCACGCACTTTCCGTTTACACCGCGGCTACCGAAACCGCCCGGAATCAGGATGCCGTCGGCGTTCTTGATGAGGTTCGGATTCTTTTCGAGTTCTTCGGCCTCGATGCATTCCACTTTCACCTTGGCGTTGTGTTCCATGCCGGCGTGTTGCAGGGCTTCGTGCACGGACTTGTAGGCGTCGCGGATGGCGATGTACTTGCCCACCAGCGCGATGGTGCATTCGTACTTCGGTTGGGTTGCCTTCTTGACGAGCTTGTCCCATTCGGAGTGGATGATGGGGTGTACGCTCAGATGGAGCTGTTCAAGCACGCGCAAATCGAGTTCCTGCTTCGAGAGTTCGCGCGGGACGGCGTAGACGGAATCCTTCACGTCCTTTTCTTCGATGACGCATTCGGGTTTCACGTTGCAGAAAAGCGCCAGCTTGTTCAAATGGTCCTGCGGGATGGTCATTTCGGTGCGGCACACAAGAATGTCGGGGAAAATGCCAATGTTGCGGAGCTCTGCGACGGAGTGTTGCGAGGGCTTAGTCTTGAGTTCGCCTGCTGCCCTAAGGTAGGGTACGAGCGTCAGGTGGATGAAGCATGTGTTTTCGACGCCATTCTCGAAACGGAACTGCCTTGCCGCTTCGAGGAAGGGAAGCGATTCGATATCGCCTGCCACACCGCCGATTTCGCAGAGCACAATGTCGGCTCCGCTTTCGGCGGCACTCTTGAACGCGTCCTTGATTTCATTTGTGATATGCGGAATCACCTGCACCGTACCGCCCAAGTAATGCCCTGCGCGCTCTTTCGCGAGCACAGAAGAGTAGATGCGGCCCGAGGTGTAGCTGGAAGCGCGAGTGCAGTGGACTCCCGCAAATCGTTCGTAGTGGCCCAAGTCTAAGTCGGTTTCGTAGCCGTCATCGGTCACGAAGACTTCACCGTGCTGGTAGGGGCTCATGGTACCTGGATCTATATTCAGGTACGGGTCCAGCTTTTGCATAAAGACCTTGTACCCGCGGCTTTTCAAAAGGAGCGCGAGCGACGCCGAGGTGATACCTTTCCCGAGGGAGCTCACTACGCCGCCGGTGATAAATATATACTTTGTTTGCTTTTTCATAGTTAAACCCTTATACCTCTTCCATCATTTTTCTGAATTCACTGAACAAATACTGCGAATCATCGGGACCGGGGCATGATTCCGGATGGTACTGCACGCTGAATGCGGGGAGTAACTTGTGTCGGATGCCTTCCACCGTGTTGTCGTTCAAGTTTATGTGCGTCACTTCCACGTCGGCGGGGAGCGTCGATTCGTCGATGGCGTAGTTGTGGTTCTGGCTCGTGATTTCGACGGAGCCTGTCCTTAGATTCTTTACTGGATGGTTGCAGCCGTGGTGTCCGAACTTGAGCTTGGAAACTTTCGCGCCCAGGGCGAGTCCCAAAAGCTGGTTCCCGAGGCAGATTCCCATGATCGGAACCTTGCCGAGGAGTTTTTTGACCATCTCGTACACCTGCGGAAGGCTGTTCGGGTCGGCGGGTCCGTTCGAGAGGAATACTCCGTCGGGTTTCTGCGCCATTATCTGGTCGTAAGTCGCTGTGATGGGGAGGACCGTCACGCGGAACCCTTGTGCAGCAAGGTTGTTCAGGATGTTTGTCTTGATGCCGAAATCCAGCGCGATGACATGGAAGGGCTTGCTGCATTCGTTGACAAGCAACCCGGTGTACTGGAATTCGTAAGGTTTGTCAATGGAAACCAAGCTCGCGTAATCCTGGCCGTCGAGGCCTTCCCAGGCTTTTGCCTTTGCAATCGCATCGGCTTCGCTCATTTCGGTGCCGTCCACGTGCAGGTAAGCTTTTTGTGCCCCATGTTCGCGCAGGTGGATGGTGAGGGCGCGCGTGTCGACTCCGGCGATGCCGGGTTTGCCCTGCTCCTTGAGGAATGCGTCCAGCGACTGCTCGCCGATGTTTTCGGCGACTTCATTCAGGTCGTTTATCACGAGACCGTTCAAAAAGATTTGGCGGGATTCGGGCTTTTCCAGGTTCGCCGCGTATGCCCCGACTTCTGCCGTCGTGAGCACCACAAACTGCCCTGCGTAGGAGGGGTCCGTCAAAATTTGCTTGTAGCCCGCCATGCCGGTGTTGAACACCGCTTCGCCTACGGTATCGCTTGCCTCTCCAAAGGCATACCCGTGGAACACGGCGCCATCCGCCAATGCCAAAAACGCCTTCTTCTCGCGTTTCGCTTTCCAGTTGAATTTATCGGTCATATATTGCTCGCTGTGTAATGAAAATCCGGATAAAAATAAAGGCAAAAGCCAGAAGCTTTTGCCAAACGATTGAAAACTTTAAAGACAGAAATGAAAATCAGATGCCCGGGGAGAGTCGCCTGGTTGCGTTGCGAGATTGCTGCAACGGCTGCGCTCAGGTGTGCCTCGATGGATTCCGATATTTTCATCGGGCTTATAATTTAGCAAAAAAAGCCGATTTTAACGTTTTTTTGCGAAATTTTTTGAAAATGACATTTTTGTTTTTCATTTTTTGTAAAGCCTTTTGTGAGAATGACAAAAAATGTAAAACGGAGTGCCTTTTTTTCGCTTTATTCGGCAGGTAACCCCTTTGTAAAATAATGTTTTTTTAAGACTGAAAAACTGACAAAATGCGACCGTTAGAACGGATTGACTGTGAGGTCGGAAGCCCCTTCCGGGATTTTGGCGAGGATGTCGAGGCCTGTGAGGTCATGCATCATGGCGATGTTGTCGTTTTCCATTTCCATGTTCTTGCTCATTCCGTAGCGGTTCACTATGATTCCGCGGACGGAGAGTCCCTTGGTGCGGGCGTATTCGACTGTGAGCACGCACGCGTTGATTGAGCCGAGTGCTGCCGTGGTAACCACGAGCAGGGGGAGGCCGAGTACTTTCATTATATCGGCGAGGAATAATTTTTGCGGGACAAGGGATGCGCTGGAATCGTAGCGGATAGGGCAGATGATGCCGCCGCTCCCTTCGGCGAAAATGAACTCGTGTCGTTTAGTTGCCGCTTCAAAATCGGCGCGGACTCTCGAAAGTTCTACCGGATTGCCCTCCTTGCGGGCGGCCAGGTGCGGAGAAACGGCTTCCTTGTAAACGTAGCTGACGAGCTGTTCCTGCGTGTCGGGGAGGCCTGCGATCGTCTTGACGTAGTCGGCATCGCCTGCGATCCACTTGCCGTCGCGAAGCTCAGCCCCGCTGAGGGCTGCCTTGTAGTATCCTGCGTCGATTCCCGAATTGCGCCATTTCTTGACGAGAAGTGCCGTGACAAAAGTTTTGCCGACATCGGTGCCGGTAGCTGTGACAAAATAACCGTTGTTCATACACCCTCTTTTACCGCCTGGGCAATTGCTGCCACAGCGGTTTGCAGTTGTTCTTGCGTGTGTGTCGCCATCAGGCTTGCGCGGAGGCGGGCTTGCCCGCGTGCGACGGTAGGGTAGCGGATGGCGGGAATCAGGATTCCGCGCTTCTGGAGTGCTGCCGAGATTTCAAGCGCGCGGGCTTCGTCGCCGATGATAATGGGAACGATGGCCGATGCGGTGGGAGGAATCTGGAAGCCGGCGCTACGCAAGGTGTCGCAGAAGTACTTGACGTTATCCTGGAGCTTTTGCACGCGCTCGGGGTGGGCGTCGATATACTTGAGGTTCGCGTTTGCGGCGGCGGCCACGGCGGGTGCCATCGCAGTCGTAAAGATGAAACTGCGGGCCTTGTTCTTGAGGAATTCGGTGAGCTTCTTCGATCCCGCCACGAAGCCGCCTTCGGCGGCGACGGCTTTGCTCAGTGTGCCGACGGTAACGTCGGCGTGAGCACAGCCGTAGTGTTCGGCAAGCCCCCTGCCGGTCTTGCCGACCACGCCCGTGGCGTGTGCCTCGTCAATCATGAGCAGTGCATCTTGTTCGTGGGCAACGCGCAGGAGTTCCGGCAAATCGGCCAAGTCGCCGTCCATGCTGAAGACGGCATCGGTCACGATGAGCCCGCGGAAAGGTCGCGTGTTACTTGAAGCTGCGCTTTGCGTCGCATGTTCCGCCTTGGCCTCTTTAATGACGCGTTCCAAATCTGCGATGTCGTTGTGCCTATAAACCTTGCAGTTCGCGCGGGAGAGTCGAATCCCGTCAATGATGCTCGCGTGGTTCAGCGCGTCGCTAAAGATGTAGTCGCCCTTGCCGCAAAGCGCCGAAATGGTCCCGACATTCGCCATGTAGCCGGTATTGAACGTGATGGCGGATTCCGTATCCTTGAATTTGGCGATCGTCTCTTCGAGTTCCTGGTGCGGAGCCTTGTTGCCGGTAGTGAGTCGCGCCCCGCCGCTTCCGGTGCCCCATTCAAGTACCGCATTCGCCATCGCCTGTTTTAGCTCGGGAATGTTCGCGAGATCCAGGTACGAATTGGATGCCAACAAAATTTGTTCTTGCAAAACTCCATTTGCAGAGCGGATTTTAACGCACGATGATTCCGGTGATTCCATCAAGCGCATCGAGCGGTAAGTATTATTCGCTCGCGCCGTTTCCAAAGCGTCTTTCGTAAATAAGTCTAAGATTCTTTCGTTCATGCCATTCTGCCCTGGACCCTTCGACTGTCGACTACTTCCACCAAAACTTTCTTCTTTTGTAAATAATCAATACACTCTTCGGCGTCTGCCTTGCGGGAATCGAAGAGGAAAATGCGGCCTCCATTCTCGTCGCCCATTTCCTTCATTTTCATGATGCGTACGTAGCCGAGTTCCTTGCTCGCCACGTAGCCTGTGATGTAATTCGGGTCGTCGGAGATGCAGAATTCCGCCACCATGCCGGGAGCGTTTGCGACTTTTGTCGCGAGCACGATGGCTTCGTTGAAGTGGTTCTTGCTGCTGTCCACCACGTTGCCTTGGAGCGCATCCATGTAGGTGGCGCGTACGCCGCGGTCCTGGTCGGGTTCCAGACGCTTTCCAGTCGCAATGTCGTAGAGCATGGCGCCGCGCATGGGGAAGGTCGCCTTCAAAAGTTCTTGCAATTTTTCGCGAAGTTCTTGAGAACTGCGCTGGTTGTCACTGCCGTTTCCCATGAGCGGGGTGATGAGTTCAAAAGCCTTCTCCAGTCCTTCCTGCCATGTATCCACATCCACACGCGTCACCGGCAACGCCTTCAAAATCCGGATGTCGCTTTCATGGACCTTCTCGATTTTCACGTTGATAAAATCCGGGTCGCCCTTGGAATGTGTCATGGCGCGCTTTACCATGGCGGAGCAGACGGCTTCGACGTTTTCGCGGGCGACAATGCGTTCAGCACCGGAAATGTGCTGTTCGTGGGCATTTTCGCCTTCACCGACTTGCTGCGATGCGCGCATTTTCAAACTGTAGTAATCCATAGTCATTTACTCGTGGAATTCGTCTTCGCCTTCGATAACCGGGGCGGGCTCGCATTCGCCTATGAGCTTGATGGCTTCGCAGATGCGGTCGATTTCCTGGTCGCTCGTGATGAACGGCGGCATGGTATAGACGTAATTGCAGAAGGGGCGCAGCCACACGCCGGTTTCCCTGATAACTTTCAGGATGTCGTCGGCACTGGGCTTCGCTTTCAGTTCCAGGACGCCGATGGCACCGAGAACGCGCACGTCGGCGGCGTTATCAAGATTGCGGAGCGGTTCCAGGTTTGCGCGGAGCCGTTTCTCGATTCGGGCGACACTGCCTGCGTAGTCGCGGTTCGCGAACAGGTCGAGCGAGGCGATGCCCGCGGCGCATGCCAAGGGATTCGCCATGTAGGTGGGTCCGTGCATGAAGGCGGGAATCTTGCTGTTCGTAATGGTGTCTGCGACTTTTTCAGAGGCAACGCAGGCTGCCATCGTGATGGATCCGCCGGTTAGCGCCTTGCCGATGCACATGATATCGGGAGTGATTCCCGCGTGTTCCATCGCGAAACGCGGCCCGGTGCGGTAAAATCCCGACGCGATTTCGTCGAGAATCAGCAAGATACCCTGCTCGTCGCAGAGCTTACGCAAACGCCTGAGGTAGCCCGCATTGTAAAGCCACATGCCGTTTCCGCCCTGGAAAACGGGCTCGCAGATGACTGCGGCAATTTCATTTTTATGTTCGCTTACGACCCGTTCCATCGAGACGAAATCGTTGTCGTCCCACGGCTCGTCGAACCTGCAATTCGGGCGTTCTGCAAAGTAGTGCTGCGGCATAATCCCGCGGAAAAGCACGTGCATCCCGTCGGGGTCCGAAAGTGCCATCGCGCCCGCGGTGTCGCCGTGGTAGCCGCCCTTCAGGGCGACCAGTTTACAGCGTTCCGGGCGGCCCAGCGCATGCTGGTACTGCACCGCCATCTTGGCGGCGCACTCCACGGCGATGCTTCCCGAATCCGCAAAGAAAATCTTGTCGAGTCCTTCGGGCAGGAATTTCACCAAGCGCTCACCCAGTTCAATCGCGGGCTCGTGCGTGAATCCGCCGAACATCACGTGGCACATCTTCTCGCTCTGCCTGCGTATCGCCTCGACAATCTCGGGAGCGTTATGCCCGTGGGCCATGCACCACCAGCTCGATACGGCGTCAATAAGTTTCAGTCCGTCGGCAGTCTCTATGGTCGTACCATGCGCAGACTTTGCCAAAAAACGAGAAGGCCCCTTATGCAGCGCTGCGTAAGGGTGCCAAAGATACTCGTTATCGAAATTTAAAGGTTTTTCCATTTGGAGCGCAATATAGCAATTATGCCTAGGCATTGGCAGTTGTTGGTGGGCAGATGAATAAAGAGCCTCCCGTCGTGTTGACGGGAGGTCTATATTTGGTGCAGACTTGCGCGGTCGATGTCGCTTACTAGTAAATAAACAGCATCTCCCTATACTTCGGCAGAGGCCACTTCTCGTCGGGCACGATGCTTTCGATCTTGTCCACGATGATGCGGAGGTTTGCCATTGCGTCGAGGATTGCTTCGTGCTTGTCGCCGAGAGCGGCTTCCATCTTGGCAACTGCCTCTTCGAGGGCCTTGAGCTTTTCACCGAGTTCGCGGGCGTAACCGTCTACAGCGTAGAAGCCCTGAGTCTTGGCCATCTCGTTGGTCTTGAGGGCGTTGCTGTAGGCGCAGAGCACCTGCGGGAGAACCACGTTCTTCGCGATGTCGAATGCAATCTTGCCTTCGATGTGAATCTTCTTGTGGTAATCTTCCATGTTGACTTCGTAACGGGAGTCGAGTTCGCGCTTGTTGAACACGCCGTACTTTTCGAAGAGGGCCACGTTCTCCTTCTTGGCGAGAGCCTGGAGGGCTTCCATGGTGGTGCGGATGTTCGGGAGGCCACGCTTGGCAGCTTCTTCCACCCATTCGTCGGTGTAGCCGTTGCCGTTAAAGATAACCTTCTTGTGTTCCTTCACGATCTTCTGCAACAGGTTCTGCAGTTCTTCGTGGAACTTGTCGGCAGGGACGTTCTGCATCTTGTCGGCGATGAGGTCGAAGGCTTCGGCGACGATCGTGTTGAGGATGACGTTCGGTTCGGAGCAGCTCTGGCTAGAACCCGGAGCGCGGAATTCGAACTTGTTGCC
>JAEEGF010908492.1_pt1 | contig 10210 bp, 8 predicted proteins | sample 9134171 | NCBI WGS metagenome assembly JAEEGF01 (sample SAMN16246542, study PRJNA631951) | gut metagenome | biome: gut microbiome; feature: rumen; material: AP-attached | host: Bos | place: Iran: Karaj | collected 2018-10 | reverse complement strand
CTACAGCGCAATAGCAGACCTTCTCAAGTACACATCGGAAAAGAAAAAGACCCACAGGTTCTACCGCAGCCCTGCGGCCGTATGGAATCCCTTCTCTACCAAATTCGGCAAGAAGGTATACCTGAGCGCGTTCTCATACGTTGGCTCCCGCACAAAAGTGGGTGACGGTACGTACATCCACACGCACGTACACATCGGCAAGGATGTCACAATAGGCAAGAACTGCCTCATTTATCCGGGCGTGGTGATTTATCCCGGCACGGTCATCGGCAACAACGTCATCCTCCACGCCGGCTGCATAATCGGGTCCGACGGCTTCGGCAATGCCCCCAGGCCGGACGGCAGCTGGGAAAAGATAGAGCACCTGGGGAACGTGGTAATCGGGGACGATGTAGAAATTGGCTCCAACACCACCGTGGACCGCGCCCAGATGGAATCCACCATAATTGGCAACGGCGTCCGCATAGACAACCTGTGCCAGATTGCGCACAACGTGATTGTGGGAGACCACACCGTGATGGCGGCCCAGACAGGAATAGCCGGTTCCACCCAGATTGGCAAATACTGCATCCTGGCCGGCCAGGTGGGAATTGCCGGTCACCTCAAGATTGCAGACCACACCACAATCTGCGCCCAGGGCGGCGTAATAGGCAACATCCGCAAGGAAGGAGAGGTGCTGGTGGGTTCCCCTGTAATTCCCGTCAAGCAGTACATGAAGGCCTACGCCAAGTTCAAGCAGAGCGGGGCGGAATAGTTTTTGCAGTAAAAAAGCACCCGATGAAGACCAACCAGCATACGCTCAGAAGCCAGTGGACCTTTGAAGGAAAAGGCCTTCACACAGGAACATATTCACACATGACCGTAATGCCCGGAGAGCCCGGAAGCGGAATAGTTTTCCGCCGCACGGACCTCCCGGACAGCCCTGTAATCCACGCCCTGGCAGAGAACGTGAGCAATACCGCCCGCAGCACCACAATATCGGAAAACGGCGGCGAGGTGGTTACCATAGAGCACATCATGAGCGCCCTCACCGGCATGGGTGTGGACAATGCCGTAATAGAGCTGGACAACCGCGAGGTCCCCATCCTGGACGGCAGTGCGCGCCTGTACGTGGAGGCATTCGCCAAGGACGGCCTTCAGGACCAGGGCGTTCCCCGCAAGCTCATCGAACTTCCCCTTGCCATAGAGGTAAAGGATCCCAAAACCGGCAGCTACGTAAGGATTGATCCGGCCGATGAACCGTCGGCAGACATCACCGTAGACTTCGGCTCCCCCGTCCTGGGCATCCAGAGCGCCCACTGGGACCTGTCCACGGACTATTCCGTGGAGATTGCCCCCTGCCGCACCTTCTGTTTCTACCGGGAGGTCGAATTCATGCTCAAAAACGGACTCATAAAGGGCGGAGACCTGGACAACGCCCTTGTAATAACCGATGACGGCTACATGGGAAATCCCACGCTCCACTTCCAGGATGAGTGCGGCCGCCACAAACTCCTGGACCTCCTTGGAGACCTGAGGCTCTCCGGAGGCTACCTCAAAGCCAAGATAACCGCATACAAATCGGGCCATCCAATCAATACAAAAGCTGCAAAAGCCCTGAGGGCCCTGCTTTAAACCTTATTTATAATGACCAAGATCCATCCGCTCGCCTGCGTGAATCCCGGCGCAAAACTGGGAGAGAATGTAGAAATAGGCCCCTTCGCCTTTGTAGACGATAATGTCATCATCGGAGACGGCTGCAAGATCCTCAACGGAGCCACCGTTTACAGCCATGTACGCATGGGAAAGGACTGCACGGTATTTCCCGGCGCGGTTGTAGGTGCCATCCCACAGGACCTCAAGTTTGAAGGAGAGGACTCCTGGGTGGAGATTGGAGACCGCGTGAACATCCGTGAGTGCGCTACTGTGAACCGCGGCACCAAGGCCAGCGGCAAGGCGCTCACAAAGATTGGATCGGACACTCTCATTATGTCCTACGCCCACATAGCCCACGACTGCTGCATAGGCAATCACTGCATAATAGTGAGTTTCGTTGGCCTGGCCGGAGAGACGGACGTGGAAGACTGGGGCGTGGTTGGAGGCAAGAGCGGCTCCCACCAGTTCTCCAGGATTGGCACCCACGCATTTGTAGGGGCTGTTTCCAAGATACTGAAAGACGTTCCGCCATACGTTCTTGCGGGCCGTGACCCCCTCCGTTTCGAGGGCGTGAACCGTACCGGGCTTCTGCGCCGCGGCTTCACGGAGGAGCAGGTGAACCTTATCAAGGATATCTACGATGTCATTTACTTCAAGGGCATGAACTTCTCCCAGGCCCTGGAGTACATAGAGGCAAACTTCCCCGAGAGTGAGATCAGGGACAACATCGTCCGCTTCATCCGCACTTCCAAGCGCGGAATAATCCCCAAGCCCCGCCCCAGGGACTAGGATGCTCCTTAGCACCGCATACTTCCCGCCTGCAGAGTATTTTGCCCTGATGGCACGCGACATGGCCCTGTCTCCGGACAGGGTTTTACCGTCTGTGGTGCAGTTGGAAGCATGCGAGAACTACCAGAAACAGAGCTACCGCAACCGCTGTTATATCCTGGCATCGGACGGCCCCCAGATGCTCCAGGTGCCTGTTGTGCACGGGGCCGATATGTCCATCCGGAATGTTCTGGTGGACTATTCCACCCCCTGGGTTGTCCGTACGGAGAGGGCGCTCTCCACGGCCTATGAGACATCGGCCTTCTATGAATACTACGCACCGGAACTCTTCGCCATCCTGGAAAGCGGAGAGCCCCGCCTGTGGGACCTTAACCTGTCCCTGATCCGCTGGTGCGCCGCCAAGGCCGGGATTCACTGCACCATTGAACCCACAACGGATTTCACCACCCCGGGCACGCAGGAGGACGATTTCCGCTTCTCCATCCACCCCAAACGGCCTTTGCCGCCGCTGGGGCTCAAGCCCTGGTACCAGGTCTTCAAACAGAAGGCCGGAGGATTCACCCCCGGCCTCAGCATGCTTGACCTTCTTTTCAACGAAGGCCCCGATTCCCTGAGCTTTATTCGAGCATAAGGGCACGGAAATCGTCGATGTCTTTCTGGGACACGCCTGCAACCTCCAGGAGGTACTTCTCTACACCGTCGGCAAAGGTCTTGCCCTCTGTCTGGTCTGCGAGGCTCCAGAAGTAAGGAACCACGTCGCTGTAGACCCAGGCCTTGCGGGTATTCTTGAAGACAGGAGTAGGATTGTTGTTCTGCTCTGAAGAAGAAACGCTATAACCGATTCCGGAGAAATAAGTAACTTCATAAGCCTTACCGATATCGCCTTCCGGAACACCGAGCAGACCAAGAAGCAGGATGTCAAGAGTACCGGTGCGGTCACGGCCAAGGGAACAGTGGAAATACACGCCCCTTCCCTCACGCACGTTCTTGACAACAAATTCGAAGCACTGTTTGGTTTTGGCAGCATCTTTCTTGAGCATGGTTGTACCACCTTCTTCAATTGAAGGCGCGCAGAATTCGAAGCCGTCAATACAAGGCTTTTTGAGGACGTCAGACTGGCCACGAAGGTCTAGCTGAGCGCCGATACCCTCGGCAATAATTTCCTTCTTTCCGGTAGCATTGACTGTTTCAGACTGCATGCGGCCGCCACGATAAACTTTGCGGTATTTGATGGTTTTGCCGTCAAGGGTCTTCCAGCCACCAAGGTCACGGCCGTTACGGCATGCCTTCTGGAAATAAACCTGATGCAGGCTGCCAGTAGTAGAGAAACTTCCCTGTGCCAGCACCTTGCCATTGGAAGTGGCTGTTACCTTATAAGTATAGTCGTCATTAGGCACAAGATTGCTGATATTTACGTAAGGAAGGTCTTTCTGAACCTCAAACTCACCTTTCCAACCAAGCTTGTCTTCAAGCACCAGAGTCATTTCACTACCAGCCACAAGATCCTCCGCCGCCCAGCGGATGCTGTAGGTGCAGGGTTTGTCGGACTTGGGCTCATTGCCCCAGGAGAACATGGTTCCATTGGGGTCTTCCTGGCCATTCTCATTATACTTCTTACCGTTGAATCCTCCATAGTAGTTGAGGACATCGGTGTATGACCAGTCACGGTCGGGGTAAGAAACCTCGTTGAGGAATTTCTCCACATTAGGATTGGTGGCAAGAACTGTAGAACCGTTCTTGAGCTCCGGTGCAGCGTTTGCAAGGAGGTCTCCGGCCTGATCCACGCTAACGACCTCCTTGGCTTTACCTGCTGTAATGAGGATAAACGTGTTACGGCCGCTGAAAGACTCGTTCCTGGCTACTGTGAATGTAACGGAAACCGGAGCCTCTGATGCCTTTCCGCTGGCAGGATTCATTGTTACCCAATCTTCACAAGTTACAGTCCAGTCTTTGTTTGCAGTAAAAGTGAACGAGTTGGAACCGCCTTCACAGCCGAATGTGAAAGAGGTTGCGCCGCTCTGCTCAATCTTGGAATCGTCCTTATTGGTGTCTCCTTCCTGGCCGCTTTCATTGGGGCCACAGAAACTGAGCACGGGGACAATCAGAATAAGGGTAAGTAATCTCTTTATCATAATACTATTATTGGTTATTTTACTTCGATAAGATAATTGCCTTCAAAGATAGGATTAATTACCGGATTATCACCACTTATCGGGTAAGTTTTCACCTCGTCGGCTGTATACTCCGTTACCGTATACTCACGGTTCTCAAGCCCGCGGAGCTCGATGGGAGCGCCGTTCCATTTCTCTGCATAGAAGGCATAGTACATAGCCCCGTCCTTCCTTATTACATGTGCCTCGGGCTTGTCAAAGCCATAATCGTACAGGGGAAGATATTCCCCGCGGGAAAGCATTTTCTCATTGTAGATGGGAACCCACTTGCGCAGAAGCGCCTCCTTCTCAGGAGTGAGCAGGCTGCCGCCGTTTTCCGTCGCATGGGGATTGGGCTCCGGCCAGGTGAATTTTGTACCGATGATTCCGCCAACGCCAATCTGTGAAGGGAAATCCAGTCCGCCGTCGCTGAGCTCAACGTGGTCTGCATAGAATGCAAGGTCCGGAGCCATGGCCGCAAAGGCCCTGCGCTTCATGCGGATCTGGGCGCTGGAAGTGGGATCGGAGGCCACAACCTGGTTCACGTAAGGGACGTTGAAGAAGTTGAAGGCGTCGCCGCAGGGGCATAGCTGGACTATTGCGCCTGGCTTGTCCGCCTGGGCCCTGTTGTACAGGTCCTTGAAGAATTCCGGCATACGCTCAGGAGCCTCTTCCGGATATGCAAGGCCGCTCTCCGGGTTGTAGTCCGGGGCGCAGAGGTTAAGGTGCTGGCCGTCCAGCTTGAAGCCGTCGAAGTTCCAGTCCTTGAGGAACATATCCACAAGGTCACGGGTGTATGCCTGGGTATGGGGATTGACCGGTGAAAGGTACCAGCTGTCCCACCAGGTAATGTCTTCGTGGGTGCCGTCTTTCTGGACCAGGAGCATCTCAGGGTGCTCTTTTGCAAGTGAACTTTCAGGGTCTGCGGCAAGGGGTGCCCACCAGAGCTTCACCTTCATGCCGGCGGCGTGGATGGCATCTGCCATACGCCTCATGCCCTCTGCGCCTATGCGGTCGTTGGCGTTCCAGTCGCCTTCGCAGATCTGGTAGCCGTCGTCAACGTCCACCCACTTGAAGCCAAGCTCCACAACCTTGGGAAGGGTGCCGATGACCTCGTCCACCGTGAACTGCCTTTCATAACCCCACGCGCACCAGACGCTCTCATAGGCGCTTTCCGGAGAAACGGGGGCTTTCCAGCCGAAGGTCTGTGTCATGTACTCAGAGAAGGTCCTGAGCGGGCCGAAGAAATCTCCGCTGCCCTCAAGTATGAACTGGCGGCACATGCGGAGCGTATCTCCGGGAGCCAGGGTGACGGGAGTTTCAAAATCTTCCCTGATGCAGGCCGTGGCCTTGTTCCCTTTTCTTTTCACAGGCATGGAAACCAGGCGGAGACGGTCCTCCGCAATACCTACGCTGAGATTGGTATCCTTTGTCCAGAGCGTAACCATGGGGATGCCGCCGCCGTAGTCCGGATCATTCATTCCCAGGTAGTTGCGCTGGTAAAAGCCCTTGCCGATGGGGAAAGCCCAGTCTTTGCGCCAGGCGGTGGAACTGGGCTGGAAGGACCAGATTTCCGGACCTTCTACGCTTATTGAGGCGCCTTCTGCGGCAGTAACCGTGACGGTTTTGCCGGAATTGTTCACGAAAGCGGTTTCAATTACCGCCATGCCGGGGAAGCCATCCGGAGAAGAGCATTCCTTGATTATTCCTATGCCCTTCAGCGTTTTGTTTCCGTCAAGAAGACGGTTCCCTGACGGGGTTTCGCATGAAACTGCAATTAGAAGCAGGACTATGGGAAAAAGTTTTCTCATATGCTAAAGTTTGATTTCTTTTCCAAATCTTTCACGGCAGACTTTTCTTACGTGGTCCAGGGAAACGAAAGCCCCCGTGCCGCCGGATGCGGTGGTATTGACAGCGCCGGTGAGATTGCCGGTAATCTGGCAGTCTTCCAGGGAAAGGCCCTTTACGAAGGCGCTGATAAAGCCGGAGTTGAAGCTGTCCCCTGCACCGATGGCATCTACAACGTCCTTGTTCAGGAACGCGGGCAGAACCACACTGGAGCCGTCTTTACGTACAAGGATGGAGCCGTCAGAGCCGCATTTGACAAGCATTGCGCAGCCAAGGAAAGGAAGCACTTCCGCTATTGCGGCCTCAAGGCTTTCCTTATGGGTAAGGGCCATTAGTTCCTTTTCATTGGGCATGAAAACGGTAATCTTGGGAAGTACGTTTTTGTAATCCAGTTTCCAGGTTTCCATGGGGTCCCACTGGGTGTCAAGCGAAACGGTTACGCCCTTTTCCTTTGCCAGGTCCAGAATCTTGTCGATGTCCCTGAGAAGACCGCTCTGCATGAAAAGCGAGGACAGGTGTATATGCTTTGCGCAGTCGAATACAGTCTTGTCGATATCGTCAAAGCCCATCACGTCCATTGCACCCTGATATGTAAGGTTGGCGCGGTCTTCGCCGTAGCTCATGCATATGGTTGCGCCGGTAGGAGTTTCCCCTGTTATAAGATACTTTGTATCAACACCTTTTGCCTCAAGCGAAGTGCGGACAAGGTCTCCGAAGGAATCCTTCCCCACCATACCCACGAAACACACCTTGCTTCCAAGCGCAGCGGCGTTTGCGGCAAAGATTGCAGTGCTGCTGCCAAGGGTCACTGTCATCTGCTTTGCAAATTTCTCCTTGCCGATTTCCGGCTCCGACTCTATCTGGTTAAGGATGATGTCTACGTTGAGTTCGCCTATTGCGGCAATGTCGTACTGTTTCATTGGCTATAGTTTTATTTGTCTAGCGAATTTGCAAATAATATTTCGTTTCCTCAATATATATAAGGTAAAACAAGTAAAAAAACCGTTTTGTTTTGTTTCATTTGAAAAAAGTCTTATATTTGCACCAAAACCGAAACCACATGAATATCTACGATTCCGCCCAAGGGCGCCGCTCCGCCATCCTCCAGCAGGTAAGGGAGGATTCCTCTGTAAACGTGTCCCAACTCAGCAAACAGTTCGGCGTCTCGGAAGTTACCATCCGAAAGGACCTCAAGATCCTGAAGGACAGGAAGCTTCTGGTCCGCGTACACGGCGGCGCCATCATGAGCGTAAGGGCAAACAAGGACGAAAGTGAAGAACGGAACATCAACTTCAAGAGCCTGGTGAATTCCCGTGAGAAACAGGCCATAGGCCGTGCCGCCGCCGCCCATATAAACGACGGGGACACCATCCTCATAGACTCCGGAACCACCGCCCTTGAAGTGGCCAAGAACCTGGATGCTTTCCAGGATTTAACCATCATAACAAACTCTGTCACCGCAATGACGGAAGCATTGAAATACAAGAGGTTCAAGGTTATTCTTCTGGGCGGAACAGTGCGAGAATCCAGTAACTCCACAGTGGGTCCCCTGGCCGAATCCAACCTCAAGCTTTTCTACTGCGACAAGCTCTTCCTGGGAGTAGATTCATTCAGCGTGGACAACGGCCTCTCCACCCCCAGTGTAGAGGAGGCAAGTACCAATCAGGTAATGATTTCCAGGGCCCGTGAAGTAATTGCGGTTTTCGACTCTTCCAAGGTTAACAAGAGGGCGCTTGCTTTCATTTCGTCGGTAGATAAGATAAACACGATAATAACTGACAGTCATTTGCCTGCAAGTGTAAAGAGCCAGTTGAAATCTCTGAAAATCAACGTTGAAATAATAGGAGCATGATGGGCAAAAATCGAAACGCCTTGAAACTTTTTTAACATTGCGATAACTCATTATAAATAAGAGCATTGCGCAAACAATGACCATCTGGAATATGGTTCCGATTGAAATTTGAAGCCTGAATCGAAATATTTTAGGCTTCATTTTTTTAATTTTGCATGGATTAATACCTATTGATTAATGACATCGGACCTTCATACCTACAGAGAAATCAAGCAGCAGCCCCGTGTCTGGATTGAGGCATACAAGATTATCGCTGCGCGTAAAGAAGAAATAAAAAGTTTCATAGACAAGTGGCTGGCTCTTGGGTATGAAATAGTTCTCACGGGCGCCGGAACGTCGGCCTACATAGGCGACGCCCTGGAAACCGCCCTTCACAACACAAAATTCAGAGGAGCAAAGGCTATAGCCACTACGGACATCATCACAACTCCGTACATGTACTTCAACAAGGACAGCAAGGTCCTGCTTGTCTCCTTCGGCCGTTCCGGTAATTCCCCGGAGAGCCTTGGCGCCGTGAAGGCCGTGAATGCAACCGCCGGCAGCGTAGCACATATCTTCATCACATGCAACGCAGAAGGTGAAATGGCGCTCACAAAGGCAGACAACATCCTTACCATCCTCCTGCCCCCGGAAACCAACGACGTCTCCCTGGCCATGACCAGCAGCTACTCCACCATGCTCCTGTCATGCTCGCTCATAGCCAACATAGACAAAATTGAGGAGCAGAAATGCCATATCGAGCTTCTTGCCGCCAAGGTAGAAAAGGCTATGGAGAAGTATGAGAACGACATCAAGGCCGTCGCAGACCTTGATTTCAAGCGCGCCATCTTCCTTGGTTCCGGTCCCATGAAGGGAGTTGCCGAGGAATGCCGCCTCAAGCTTCAGGAACTCACGGACGGCGAGGTCATGTGCGCCTACGACTCCTTCCTCGGTTTCCGTCACGGTCCCAAGGCACTGGTGAATCCGGATTCCCTCATGGTATACCTGGTCTCCCCCAATCCGGATGTCCAGCGCTATGAGAAAGACCTCATCAAGCAGGTCAAGTCCAACAACGATGTGAAGGCCTCCGTAATAGTGTGCTTCAGCAAACCGGACATCGACCCTTCATGCTACAGCCTCTGTATAGAGATTGGTCTTCCCCTGGAGCTCCCCGTATGTTACGGCTGCGTATCCTACGTTTTCGTAGGCCAGCTCCTTGGTCTTTTCAAATCGATAGAACGCGGGCTCTGCCCGGACAGCCCTTCAGTGAGCGGAAACATCTCCCGCGTAGTTGAAGGCGTAATACTTTATTAATATGGCTAAGACAGAACAACTGCTTCATCGTATAGACGAACTCCAGAAAGAGACAGGTATCCCCCGCACCATTTTTGCAGCCTGCCCCAACTCCCCCACCGTCATCCGGGCTTCCCTCCGCGCCGCAAAGCGCAACAACGCCCCCATCTATTTTGCAGCCACACTCAACCAGGTAGACTGCGATGGAGGCTACACCGGAATGACCCAGGAGCAGTTCTGCCGCCTGGTCCGCTTTGAGACGGAAAGGGTTAATTTCACCGGCCCCGTAATCATAGCCATAGACCACGGCGGTCCCTGGCTCAAGGACAAGCAGAGAACGGAGAAATGGTCTGTAAAGGACGCCATGGACGGCGTAAAGAAGTCCTTCGAAGCCGCAGTTCTGGCAGGATATGACCTCATCCACGTGGATCCCACCGTGGACATCAACGTCCCCAAGGGAGAAATCATCGACATCCACCTGGTTGCAAAACGTACCGTGGAGCTCATAGAGCACACGGAAAAGTTCCGCAAGGCCCACGGCCTTCCCGCCATCTCCTACGAGGTGGGCACGGAAGAAGTCCACGGAGGTCTTGCCGACGAAACTACTTTCGACACTTTCATCAATGATTTAAAAATAGGGTTAATAAGTGTTGGTTTGGATGAT
>JAEEGF011282294.1_pt1 | contig 10211 bp, 12 predicted proteins | sample 9134171 | NCBI WGS metagenome assembly JAEEGF01 (sample SAMN16246542, study PRJNA631951) | gut metagenome | biome: gut microbiome; feature: rumen; material: AP-attached | host: Bos | place: Iran: Karaj | collected 2018-10 | reverse complement strand
TTCTTCTCACCACCTGACATGAATGCCAAGAATGACTAGAATATGAATAGCAAGGTGATAAGAAAGAGGGCGTGCCGGTAAAAGCGAGCATCAGAGTAACAACTGTAATTCAGCGGTAAGGCAGTCGAACTGGAACCGGATTACCCGAAAGCCCGCGAAAGGACAACACTACTTTTGATATTCAAACGGAGACACGATATCTTCCGCCTTGTGAAAGCTTAAGATCTGAAAGTAACCGCCACGCTTTGCTGCCGGACAGTTCTCACTGTTCAGGCAGTTTTTTGACGCCCGCCTTCATTAGCTGACACTCCGCCCGAAAACAAGGGAAACGCTCCTCACAAAATGTCACTGCTTGAAGAGTCGAAAAGCGGCTTAAATATGGGATTCCTGGCAAAGTGGTTTACTATGGCTAAACACTCTGGATAGTGAAAATCCGTTAGTCCCGTTTTCCAAGATAAGCCTTGATATGGTAGAATACTTCGCAGAACGATATTCAAATCTAGCCAGGGAAAAGCTGGGCACCAATACGCTCGATACCCAGCTTCAATACAGCATTCGTCTCTATTGCTACGGCGCGGTCGGCATGACCCGGGAGTGGCTGATGAAGGACAACATCACTCCAGCGAAGACAGTCGTGCAGCTGATGTTCAATTCCATGCCTGAAACGCTGAACAAGCTGTTCTTTGGATAAAACCTGACCAGCTTATATTTTGCAGCCAGCAATCATATTCAAAACCGGACTGCGGAAAAACCGTATCTGCATATTATTAATGACGCTGTCCTCCCGTCAAAATCCGGCCTGTCAGATTCCCTGCTTCATTGCGGAACCAACCTGTTCCAGCAGTTTCTTACTGGCCTGCTTTGCAACTTCCTGCTCCGGATAGAGCATATCAAAGGCATGCACGTCTGTGGGATACACATCTGCCTCCGCCTCAACACCCGCCGCTTTCAAGTTCGCCACATATTGCAACGTCTCCGCGTAAAAAGGTTCGCCCTCGTCTACAAAAGTGTAACAGGGAGGAAGGTCGTGATAATCTGTCTGCTGCGCCGGCGAGGCATATGGGGATACAGTTTTCTTCGCATTACTGCGCAGATAAAGACGCCAGCCCAAGTGGTTCCTCCGGGTATTCCAGATCCTGCCATGATTGTTCCGGCTGCTCTCCGTGTCCAGATTGCTGAGCATTGGATAGAGCGGCAACTGGAAAGAAACAGGAATGCCCCTGTCCCTTGCCATCATGCACACAGCAACGCAGAGCCCACCGCCTGCACTCTCACCGCCCACCATGATCCGGTCGAAGCCCAGTTCAGCTCGATGCTTATCCATGTGCTCAAGTACAGCGAAGCAGTCATTGATCGCGCCGGGATATGGATGCAGCCAGGCCAGCCGGTATCCGGGAGAAAACACCGTCACACCGTATTGCTTCAGAATGTCTACGGCGCGGCTCATGTACACCATTTCCTTCATTCCCGTAATATACCCGCCGCCATGGATCCACAGAAGTCCTACGCGCGCGGGCTCGTTGGCTTTGGGCTTTAGAATCAGGGTCGGAACGCCGCCGATTTTCTGCTTTTGAACGGTCATATTGTTGTCTGGTCTAAGGTTTATTCTCATATTTGGACACCTGCCTGTAGATAATTCAGGAGAAGTAATGCGGCTGCGATCACGGTAGGAACCGTGACGGTGTCATATTCGCTGGGCGAGAACAGTTCTGTCGCCGTGCCAAGCAGTGCGGCAATGCATGATAGGATAAGCGCATATAGGACCGGCATTCCCTGCGCCAGCGTCAGCATACCCGTACCGGCCATCCAGGATACAATCAGCATTGCCGTGCTGCCTTCCCAGGACTTTTATTCAATTAATCTTTCAAGGAAGTAATGGGAACCACATATACGCCATCCGTCCTTTGATATGCTGCGTTGGACAAGCCGCTGATAACGCATTTCACCTTCGGCGGTTTCCCTCCATTCTTAGCAATATCGTCAGCAACCTTGTTGAGATTCATGGCTCCCTCGTCAATCTTCTTCGCGCCAAGTTTGATTTCAAAGGCGCACCACTCGCCGTCCTCCAGCTCGATTACGGCATCTATCTCGTTATTTTTGTAATCCTGGTAGTGAAACAGCTTGCCGCCAAACGATTGTGCATATACGCTTAAATCCCTCTCAACCATGGCTTCAAACAGGAAACCAAATGTGTTCAGATCGCTGAACAGTTTCCCGACCGTCAGATTCAGCATGGCTGCTGCCATTGCCGGGTCTGAAAAATGTCTCTTCTCGGACTGTTTCACCCGCAAGCTCGACCGGATGTTCGGGGAATACGGTTCCTGATTGTTAAACAGAAACAGGCGGGAAAGAGCAGAAAGATACTTTGCGATCGTGTTTCGGCTCATAGACTCTTCATCCGTTGCGATCATGTCCTTCAACAGAGAAGAATCTGATACCGTCGTCGCTTCATTTCTCGCCAAAGATTTAAGAAGCAACTGTACCTTCTGAGGATTGTATTCCGTCCCGTCATCCAGCTTGTTCAGATCCTCTTTCATAACGCCGTCCATATAGGCTCGGGGCATAAGGTGTGCTTTTTCTCTCGAAACACCTATGTTTTCAGGAAAGCCACCGCGTACAATAAAGTAAGCCAGATCCTCTAATGTTGCTTCCTGGACCATCTGCATTTCAAGCCTGTTATCGCATAGCTCCTTCAGCGATACGCTGCCGGAAGAGTCTTCGGATTCGTAAAGGGACATTGTATTCATGCGCAAGCTCACAATCCTTCCTGTTCCGCTGTGCATGATTCCTTTTGTTCGCGGAGTAGAGGATCCTGTCAAAATAATCTGTCCCTTTTTATGCCGTTTATCAATCTCTGCCCGAACAGCATCCCAAAGTGCGGGCACTTCCTGCCACTCATCTATCATTCGAGGGCTTTCACCCTGAAGCACCAACGAGGGATTCAGCTCTGCAAGCTGCCGATTGGAAAAGTTATTGCTTGGATCTCCCACAAGAAACTCGCTATTGGAATGGTAGGAAGACGTCCATGTTTTTCCGCACCATTTCGGACCTTCAATGCAAAGCGCGCCGCTGATCTGAAGATACTCTTCCACCACGGAATCTATGATACGGGCTTTATATTCATTTCGATTTGCTACTCTGTTCATATGCTCCGCCTCCTGTCAATTCACATCATAGGCAATTGAGCAAGATTTGTCAATATAATTGAGCAATATTTTTGTATTTGATTGAGCGGTTTTTTAGCATACGATTGAACAAGAATTTAACGTGAGTTTTCTTGGGTGGTATGCCAAATTGTGCAGAACAAATCTAGTCGATGCTGCAAGCGCCGACTTTTATTCGCACATTTGAAACAAGATAATTATTCATGTACCCTTATAACCATAATAACAGGGAGGATGAATTTATGAACAAAGAAACTAAGCAAAAAATAGTCCCCATTTGGGAGCGTATCAATCTCACTTTAGAAGAAGCTGCGGCATATTCTGGTATCGGCGTAGGTAAACTTAGGGAATTGACAAATGAGCCAGACTGCGATTATGTCCTTTGGATTGGTGGTAAAAGGCTGCTCAAGCGAAAGCAATTTGAGAAGTATTTGGAGAAGCAGTTCTCTATTTGATCATTCGCCTGAACTGAACACTCATCATCATACAGCGGGATACACCAGTACACCAAATCGTACACCAATTTCGCAAAAAACGTGGCGAAAAATGGCGATTTACGGCTTTTGTGCCTTTGAGAGAAAGCCCAAAATGTGAGAAACTGCGCGTCATGGTGAATAGCGTCCGATTTGCAAATCCTTTCCCGACCATGCGTCCAAAGAGTTAAACTGTATTTTTATACGACGTCATAACTTTCCATATCGTTCCGACAGCGAAAATTGTACCATTTGGTACACCAAATGCATGGTGAAAAGCTGTGAGACGATATGGAAAGTTATTTTTATGCATGATATCCTTCATTGTCAAACAATGCGGTATATGCCACTAAAAACGTCGAATTTTCTGGATTTTCTTGCTCTCCTTCGTAGAGATACGCCAATTTACGCCACGCTGATGCCAAAGTGCGCAAAAAGACGAAACGCCCTATTTTACTGACAAAACAGTCGGAACATCAAATCTCTTCGTCAAGCGATCCCTCTTTTCTTAAGCTTTTATTGAATATTTATTCTCTATATCTGCTCCTCCCTTGTGCTTTATGATGACCTTGCCGAAAGGCAAATTATTATCAAGGAGGATCTTATTATGAACCCAACCATCCCCATTCAAGAAAAAGCAAATCTTACGATCGACGAAGCGGCTGCTTACTCCAACATTGGTCGCCACACGCTGCGGCGCCTGGTGAAACAGGATCATTGTCCGTTTGCTCTATGGGTCGGAACCAAATGTCTAATCAAGAGAGAACTTTTTGAGGAATTCCTCAAAAAAGCGTATTCGATCTAATGGAGGACAAGAGAATGAAGAACGCAATACGCTACAGCAAAGACCATGTGCGGCTGAAGACCGGCGAATATCAGAAAGCGGATGGTTCCTATGAATATCGGTATGCGGTGTTCGGACGTTCCTTCTCCTTTTACAGCAAGACGCTGGAGAACCTTAGGGAGAAAGAAGCGCAGATCACATCCCAGCAAAACGAATTCCGGAAAACACATCTTGGGCGGACGTTGACGCTAGATTCTCTGTTTGATCTATGGAGGCAGCTAAAACGCGGGATTCGTGACAGAACTTTTCAGCATTATTGCGACACGTATCAAAGATACGTCATGAACAGCATCGGCAGACAATACGTTTCGTCTCTGAAGAAATCGGATATAAAGCGCTTCTATAATTATCTTGCCGACGAACGCCGACTGCAAATTGGGACGATCGAGAGCGTTCATACAGTTTTGCACCAGATATTGCAATTGGCTGTAGACGATGAACTGATCGCAAGCAACCCTGCCGACAGTGCCGTAAAAGAACTGATGCGGGCAAGAAACATTGACCATAGGAAGCCGACAGTGTTGACAACAGTGCAGCAGAATCTGCTCATGCAATTTGTATCGGAAAGCCCCATTTATTCCCGATGGATGCCGATCATATCGGTATTACTTGGCACGGGAATGCGTGTCGGGGAACTAACCGGGTTAAGATGGTGCGACGTCGATTTCCAAAAGCGAGAGATCGACATCAATCACGCTCTCGTCTATTACAACAGAAGCGGACAGCATTGTACGTTCGGGATCAACGATACCAAGACACCGGCAAGCAAACGTGTGATTCCTATGACGGATTCTGTAAAAGACGCTTTTCTGAAAGAACGCGCGTATCAGGCGGAAAACGGGTTATTCTGCCAAATGGATGTGGACGGATACTCCGATTTCATATTCCTCAACCGATTTGGATATCCGTTGCAGCAAAATGTTCTGAACAAAGCGTTCCAGCGCATCATCCGTGACTGCAACGATCAGGAATTCTTGAAATCCAACGCGCCTGCTGTTTTGCTCCCGCATTTCAGCTGTCATTCCCTGCGTCATACGTTTGCGACGAATCTTGCAAGGAATCCGAACATCAGCGTCAAGGTTGCCCAGTATCTGCTTGGTCATGCTGACGTTACCACCACGCTGAACATATACAGCCATTGTACAGAAGAAATGATGGAAAATGCAAGAAATGCTTTGGATTCAAGCAAATTCATGCACGAATAACACAACTGCCCCGCCGAACATCGGCGGGACGTAGTATTCTACCAAGATTTTCAATCTTTGCGTGTACCCAAGGGTCTGTACAGCCGTCATGCAGGAAACGATGCCATGCAAGTGCATAGTCAGAAGCTTTGTCACGCTTCGACGAAACCTCAGGCGTGATGTCACACACCATCCTTCGCCAGCCTGGCCAGATAGCAGGCAACGACAGTGGGATCCAGATCGTTCTTGTGCTCGCTCATATAAATGATGCAGCCAAACAGGCTTGCTTATTTGTTTCTCTTTCCGCTGTTTGCGGTTCCACGAACTTCTTCGTGATAGAAGTAATCTACGATGATGGGATGTCCCTGCGGAACTCTCTCATAGGGAGTTTCATTGTCCACGAACCTGCAGCCGTACTTCTTGGCAATCTCTTCGGCTTTCTTTTCAAGTGCTTCGAAATAGCTGCGGTTTTTCTTGTTATAGATTTCATCATACAGCGGCGTCAGATCCGGGTATTTCTCTGCAATATAATCCATGATGGTCTTCTTAAAACCGCCTCGCAGGTTCAGATTCTCCAGCCATACCAGATCACACTGATTCTTCGCCTGTTCTATGATTGCCTCGATATCCGTGATTCCAGGGAATACGGGAGAAATGAAGCAGACGGTACGGATGCCGGCATCATAGATTTGTTTCATCGCGGCAAGCCTGCGTTCGATGCTGACGGCAGTATCCATGTCGTCCTTGAAGCTTTCATCCAGTGTGTTGACCGACCAGGAGACTGTCAGTCTGTTATTCCTGTTGATTTCTTTCAACAGATCCAGGTCGCGGAGTACCAGATCAGACTTTGTGCAGATCAGGATATCCGCGCCGCTGTCCTTCAGCTCCTCCAGAATCTTTCTGGTCTTTCCAAAGGTTTCCTCCAAGGGATTATAACCATCGGTAACCGTACCGATAATTACCTTCTGCCCGGCATATTTCTTCGGATTTGTGATTTCAGGCCATTCCTTGACATCCATGAATGTGCCCCAGTCTTCCGTATGTCCTGTAAAACGCTTCATGAAAGAAGCGTAACAATATCTGCAGGCATGAGGGCATCCGACATAGGGATTTACGGAATAGCCTCCCAGTGGTGCGTTGGATTTTGTCATCACGCTCTTTGTTTCTACATAGCCTACCTTGACCGGCTGTTCCATTTCTTCTGTTCCTCCATGACTTTATTAAATGCAGCAGGAAGCTCCTGTATCATGTTTTCTTCTCCGAGAATCGAAACAAGGTCTTCCTTCATAAATACCGGAATCTTTAAAGCGTGAGCCTGCTTTGTCAGGCTGTATGCCCATGCCGGTTCCGTATGTACTTTCTTCTTCATTGCGCCGGTCATCGTACCGACCACGATCCAGTCGATCCCGGTGAGGTCAACCTCTCCCGGATCATCAAAAAGCGGTTCGAATGTCACGTGATAATGCTTTGCGCGGACATTCTCCTTCAGTGCCTGCAGCCGCCACAGTTCTGATTTTCTGGTGATCGTCACGCCAAACCAGACATTGGAAAGGTCGGTATTGATCTTCAATAGATCCGGCCGCTTAGATAAGAAGACGGCCTCATGCTGCGGATGCTCCCGCAACTTCTGAAATGCAGCCTCAAGCCATTCTTCTTTCCAGGCGCATAAATCACTCATGCCGGTCAGCAGCCAGTTGCCGGGTTTTTCCCGTTCCAGGATCTTAAGCTTATGCTCGTAGTATTCCGGTTTGGAAAAATCATCTGTGATATGAAATCTCCGGCAGTTGTTCCGGGCATAGCAATAATCACATCCGACCGGGCAGCCAATCACAAGATTCAGGTTTTTGATCAGGTCTTTGATACACTTACTCATTCCGGCTGCCACCCTTCCAGATTCAAACGGATTCTTTCCAGATGCTCCTCAAAGTTCCGGATCTCCTCTTCCGTAAAACCCTGATAAAAAATGGCACTCATCCTGTCAGAGACGGCGTCATAATCTTCCTTCAATGCTTTGGCTTTATCGGTAAGGAAGATGAGGATCTTTCTTTTGTCTCCGGAATCTTGCTGACGGATGATTAAACCGGATTTTTCCATACGTTCAAGCATCGTCGTCAAAGTAGTAATAGCCAGCCCGCACCTCTCTGCGATTGTTTTGATCGGCACCCCGTCTTCTTGCCAAAGCACATAGAGTATCCTGCCCTGAGCGCCATTAAACGCTTCGATTCCCTGGGCTGTCAGTATTTTCTCAAACACCCGGTCCCCTAATTGTTTGATCTTGGAAATCTGGAAGCCACCGTTGGTTCGCACAATAATTCTCCTATATAGTAATATATTGCTACTATATAGGAGAATCCTGCTTTTGTCAACAGTCATTTTTATGATCTGATGAAACCGCCTGGGCTTTCACCGGCCATCTACAGTACGCCCTCTATTCCCGGTTGAGCAGCGATTATGAAAAATCAAAAAAGGTTTTATACATCAGCAAAGGGAGATGTTCTTGGTTTTTACGTCAGTTTTGTTAAAATGCAGCTCTGTGTCGCAAAAATGCAGCTGTGCTCCGACTTTTACACCAGTATCGTCAAACAGGTATAATGTTCGTTTAAGGGAATGAGAGTATAGTGAAACCGTAAGCAGGGATCTTCCTGAAAAAAACAATATCAAAACTGAAAAAACCTGGAAGGAGTGCAACAAAATGAAAGATCATCCCAAACTCTATGACAAAGACGGAAATGAAGTAACCGGGCGTCCGGAAGAAGGTGTCACTTATTATGACGCTAATGGCAATGAGCTGAAAGCTCCTCCTGCCGGGCATGGCCCGCATGGTGGCCCTCACGGCGGTCCTCATGGCGGTCCTCACGGCGGCCCTCACGGGGCGCCTCCGAAACTGTACGACAAGGACGGCAATGAGGTAAGCGGACCTCCCCAGGCAGGCGTTACCTATTATGATGCCGAAGGCAATGAGCTCTGCCCTCCGGGGAAAAAGTAATCAGTGTTGAAATAATGCAGCAGATTACACCAATTTATACACCAGCCACAAAACAATTATGTCGATTAACATTGATTGACACCGTGGAAAAAGAGAAAAAAAGACTTGAAAATTCGAGCTGATTCGATTAAAATCGATCGTTGTAGGAGATGTGTATAGCGTCCCGACAATGAAGCCAAAAAAGGGTGAACAGGTCAAAGAGGAAACGCATACTCAAACCGATTATGCAAAATCGAAAGAAGCGTCCGCCGATTTCGAATGTGCCTGCTTCACCTGCCCCTCCCAGGAGGCCTGTAAGGCTGCGCAGGAAGCGCAACCGGCCCCCGTTGAAGAGAAGATCGATTTTTCGAACGTCGAGATCGAACCGCTGTTCAAGGATTTCGTGGATTTTGAGACCTTCTCAAAGAGCGATTTCCGCGCTGTCAAGGTGCTCGCGTGCGAAGCGGTTCCGAAGTCCAAGAAGCTTCTAAAATTCACGCTCGACGACGGAACCGGTGAAAATCGCACGATTTTATCGGGCATTCACGCCTTCTATGAGCCGGAACAGCTCATCGGCAAGACCTGTGTGGCCATCACCAACCTGCCGCCCCGGCCCATGATGGGCATGGAGTCCTGTGGCATGCTCCTCTCCGCCCTCCACAAGGAGGACGGCGAAGAACGGCTGAACCTCCTACAGCTCGATCCCCACATCCCGGCAGGCGCAAAACTATACTGATCGACCATAATATGCAAAGGGCGGTTTCGCAACGAAACCGCCCTTTTTCTCTTCGGGGAGCTATGCTGTGGAGGGTGGGTTTTGAAGGATGCTGCAGCGCAGCTGCAACGGGATAAATGGGTAGTACAGAAAAACAGGGCGGCTGTGGGAGACGAGGCATATCCGTCCGGCAGCCGCAATTCGTGTGTTCGCGGAGGTTTTACTTCTTCCCCACCAGCAGGGCAGAGCCGGAGAGGGCCATCCATCGGGCCTCGAAGGGGGACATGAAGCGGCCCTTCGTGGTGTCGATAAGCTCCACCCGCTCATAGCCCATGGCGCGGAGCTTTTGGACGAAGGATTCCATGTCGCCGTATTTGGCGCGGGAGAAGATGTCGTGGAGGGCGAAGGTGCCGCCCTTCTTCAGCACCCGCAGGGTCTCCAGGAGGATGGCCTGGCGGTCACGGCTGGGGATATTGTGGTAGACGTAATTGCTGGTGACGGCGTCGAAGGTCTCGTCCGGGAAGTCCAGATGTAGGGCGTCGCCCTTGCGGAAGGAGGTGTTTTTAACCCCCTCGGCCCGGGCGTTCGATTGGCAGAGGGGCTTGCTGAAGGAGGCGTACTCCTTCCCCCAGCGGTCGACGCCCACGAAGTGGGCCTGGGGGTTGCGCTTGGCGCAGGCGATGGTGAGGGCCCCGCTGCCGCAGCCCACGTCCAGGCCCACGCCGCCTTCGAGCAGCGTCACGTGCTCCGCGATGCCCGCGATGACCTGGCGGGCCATCTGCCGCTTGCCGTTGTAGGAGAAGGCTCGGTACAGGAGCGCCATCCACAGAGCGGTCAGCCCCACGAGGACGCCCAGAGCCAGAAAC
>JAEEGF011599527.1_pt1 | contig 10212 bp, 9 predicted proteins | sample 9134171 | NCBI WGS metagenome assembly JAEEGF01 (sample SAMN16246542, study PRJNA631951) | gut metagenome | biome: gut microbiome; feature: rumen; material: AP-attached | host: Bos | place: Iran: Karaj | collected 2018-10 | reverse complement strand
TATCTCGCAGCAGCTGAGCAAAGGTTTCACAGGCGTCCGCATCCCCATGGTTCACGAAGATGGTCCCGGGGCAGGCTGAGAATCCCTTCACCCAGTTTATTAGCCCCTGCTGGTCTGCATGGCCGCTGGTGCCATGGAGAGACCCTATCTCTGCATGCACGGCGATGGTTTCACCGAAGAGCTTGACCTCCTTGGCCCCGTTGATTAGCGCGCTGCCCAAAGTGCCGGCAGCCTGATAGCCTACGAACAGGATCATGTTTTTTTCGTTCCACAGGTTATGCTTCAGATGGTGACGGATGCGGCCGGCGTCGCACATGCCGCTGGCAGAGATGATGACCTTGGGCCGAGGATCGTTGTTGATGGCCACGGAGTCCTGTGTGGTGACGGACAGCTCTAAGCCCTCGAACCATACGGGGTTCTCGCCCCGGCTGAGGATGGCGAGTGCCTCCTCGTCCAGATAGGAGGGGTCGCAGTCCCGGAAGATGGCGGTGGCTTCCTGGGCCAGAGGACTGTCCAGAATGATGGGGGCATCGTCGTGCCCGTGAACCAGGCCCCGGGCCTTGATCTCCCGGATACCGTATAAAAGCTCCTGAGTCCGGCCAACGGCAAAGGCGGGGATGACCAGATTTCCGCCCCGATCCAGCACACGCTGCATGCACGCGGCAAAATCAGCGATGACGTTGATCCCCTCCGTCTGTGCGTGGAGGCGGTCTCCGTAGGTGGATTCGATGACGAGATAATCGGCGCTCTCCACCGTTTGCGGGTCGCGGATGATGGGCTGGTCCACATTGCCCACGTCACCGCTGAAAACGATCTTCTTGGATACCTCGTTTTCCTGCATCCAGATCTCGATGCAAGAAGATCCAAGCAGATGACCGATATCGGTGAATCGGATACAGATTCCCTCATCGACGGAGATGGTTTCGCTGTACTCACAGGGTACGAACAAAGGCATCAATCCCTGAACGTCTGCCGTGGTGTAAAGAGGTTCCACCGATCCTTCTCCGGACCGGATGGCCTTACGATTCTTCCATTCGGCCTCCGATTCCTGGATATGGGCCGAATCCATTAGCATGATGTTGCACAGATGGCAGGTGGCCGAGGTGGCATAGATCCGGCCTTGGAAGCCGTCCTTAAAGAGCTTTGGCAGCATGCCGGTGTGATCGATATGGGCGTGGGTCACGAACACGGCTGTAATGGACGCCGGAGGGACGGGGAGGGGGATGTTTTCAAAGATATCGACGCCCTGTTCCATGCCGCAGTCGACAAGATAATACTTACCGGCGTTTTCCAACAGGGTGCAGCTGCCGGTTACCTCGTGTGTCGCACCGATGAACGTGACTTTCATACGACGATCCTCCTCTGATAAGATGCTATTTCATGTTCTTTATGTTGAGCAACCGGAACAGGGCGTGCACCGCGGCGTCCAGGATCAGGATGACGCCCACGCTCAGGCCATACCAGCGGATGGTCCGCTGCGGTGCGATGAGAATGAACAGGCCCAGCAGGGCGAAGATGATCGCTTCCACCAGATGAAGCCAGTAGAAGACGCCGCCTTTCTGGTCCTCTTTCAGCTTGGAGGCGGTGTAATACGTGTAGTACAGCAGTATGCCGCCGAAGAGGGCAGAGCTGAGCACGAACAGGGCCTGATCCTTCACCAAGATCAACAGAAAGATGACCAGCAGCACGATGCATAAAAGGATACGCGTTCGCTGCTCCCGGGTATTCCAGCGGTTTTGCTTGAGCCGGCGAATGGTATAGATGGTTTCCACCGTGAACGCAAGGAACAAAACGGCGGCTAGGACGAAGTTGAAAAAGTGGACGGGCAACAAAAGCACCAGCACGCCGATCAAGGCGATGGCGCCATCCACCAAAAGGGGCTGGTGAGCGATCTCCCGCTTGACAATGACCGTCACCTGATCGGCAGCTTTTTTCTCCTCGTGGATGGCTGCTTCCGGCAGCTTGAGCAGGGTCTGCTTTGCCACGGGATCGGCGTCCAGCATGGAGACGAGCACGCTTTCCATGGAGGTGGGCCACTTTTCCAACACGTCGAACAGTTTTTTGGAACCATCCTTCGCCAGCGCGTCAAAGATGCTGTCGGTGAAGACCTTTCGCTCCTCGGTGGAGACGTTTTCCAGCCAATGGTTCATGACCGTTTGGATGGCCAAAGCTTGAGGATCATATTCCTCCGCCAGCGCCAGGGCCCCGCAATCGATGCCCCAGGAGAAGATGGAATGCTGCATAGCGCCCTTTTGGCTGCTTTTCACGATGCGACAATCCGAGATATTCGGCTCAAAAATCTTGCCGATCACGCAGTATTCGGGACGGATGGTGGTGGAGATGCTTTCGATGGATTCCATGAGCTTCGGGTCAAGGACCTCCTGACAGAAGCCGGGACCGTCGTTGATGTACAGATGCGCCAGCTGCCGCTTCTTTTTTTCGGAAAGATGGGCTGCTGCGTACAGCACTTCGTTGGCGCCCTTGCTGTGACCGCCCACATAATAGGTCAAACCCCGCCGGATGTTTTTCTCCAGGTATTCGAGGCTCATCTTCTGCGCCTCCGTTTCCATGAAGCTGATCATGAAATCCTCTTTCCAACCGGCTATGGAACAATCCGTACCGCGGAAGGCGATGTACCGGGTTTTTCTATCCAGATGGAAGGTCATGGCACAGAATTGGGTGGGCACTTCGGGGAGGAAGCTCTCTTCAAAATCGCTGACAATAAGATCGCCGAACCGCTTGGACATGACGGCATAGCGAACGAAATCGGACATGGTCTCGTCCGTATCGGTGGTCATCATTTCCACCGGAGAGCCGTCGAGCCGTTCGTAGCACTCCCGAAGGGAATACATTTCGTTTTGCCAATCCAGCCGCGGGAATTTCCAATAGGACAGGGCGCAGAGCACCAGATTGTCCACCTCGTCGAAGGGGCGGACGGAAAAGGGGATGTCGGCGTACCAGCGGACATAATCGAGTATGCGGTCCATATCGTCTCCTTGGGGTGAAAAAGCAGCCGCGCGGCTGCCTTTTGTCATCGGTTGTCGACCAGCTGTTTGATCTTGTCGAAGGTGACGTCGCTGATGTAGTGTTCGATCTTGCAGGCGTCCTCAAAAGCGATCTCCTGATCCACGCCGATGTTGATAAAGAACCGAGCCAGGATGTTGTGTCGCTCGTATATCTTTTCGGCGATGGCGCGGCCGGAATCGGTCAGGGTCAGATATCCGGTGGGGTCCATATTGAGATATCCGGCGCTTTTCAGGAGGTTAACGGCGCGGGAAACACTGGGTTTGCTGAACCCCATGTGTCCCGCCACATCCAGCGACCGTACATGCTCAAGCTTTCTGGAAAGGATCAGGATGGTCTCCAAATACATTTCTCCGGATTCCTGCAAGCGCATGACATTACCCCTCCTTCTATAAGGATATACTATCATAGTTTCCTCTTTTTTCAAGTCTCCGGCCAAAAACTCACAGGAAATTAAAAAAGTGGGCGCTTCCTTAGTATCCTGTCGAGGGAGAAGGAGGGGGACATCTTCCAAAGAAAAGGGTCAAATCGCGACAAGGCTCCGGAAAAGTTCACCGTTTATGAATGGAGAGCGGGTTGCTATAGTGGGGGCAACGATGAAGAAATGCGAGGTGTTTCATGAGAAGCAGAGACTGTCGTCACTATTCCAGGCGGGAGCTGATCGAGGTCATCTATGAGTTGGAAAGAAGGACGGAAAAGCTGGAGCGAAGGCTGAATAAAGCAAAGAGAAAGCTGAATGCTCGATCGCTGCAAATGGAGAATGCCGGCTCATTGGCAGAGGTCGCCGCGGTAATCTCCGGTATCTTCGAGGCGGCGGACGAAACGGCGCAGCTGTATCTAAAGGGCATCCATGCACAACCCCCGGCCCAGACTACGGACTTGGATTCTCTGGAGGAGGGGGCATGAGCTTTCAAACCTATCGCGGACAAGCGCTCCCGACGCTGGTGCAGGTGGCGCAGGAAAGAAAGAAGCTTCAGCAACGCAGCCATAGAAGACAGTCTGTCGCTTCCTTTATAGCCGGTTTTTTGCTCATCATCACCTCCGGCGTGATGATCCTTATTCTCTTCATGCCGGTGTTGGAGGTTTCGGGAAGGAGCATGGAGCCCACGCTGCGGGACGGAGACGTTTTGATCCTGCGGCATCCTGACGTCATCCATCCGGGGGCCATGTGCGGCATGTATGCAAAGGGTCGCCTCATCCTGAAGCGCATCATCGCCCTGCCGGGAGACGTGGTGGACATGGATGGGGAAGGGAACGTGTATGTAAATGGGGAGGTGCTCCAGGAGCCGTATGTGTCTCAAAAGTGCGTCGGGGCTTGTGACTTGTCCTTCCCGTTCCAGGTGCCTGCCGGACGCTTGTTCGTGATGGGGGATCATCGGGAGACCAGCATCGACAGCCGCAGCAAGCTGATCGGCTGCGTGGAGGTCGAGCAGATAGTGGGACAGGTGGTGGCCAGGATATGGCCCCTGGATGCCATCGCATGGATGGGATGATCTGAAAAAAGCTGTATTCGGCCAAAAATACAACAAATCAAATTGACACCTGCTGTTTTAGCAGGTATACTTTATTTAGATAGTTCGATAAGCACTTCTTTTGAAAAGCCAAAGCGATTTGTGGAGGCATGGACATGATCCATACGGAGACCATCGACTTATATCAGCACTTTTCGCAAGCAAAGGCTGGCGATGGCGGCATAGTATCGGTATATGCTTTGGAGCCCATCGGCAAAGTCGATCCCAACAGAAGGTTTCCTGCGATCCTCATTTTGCCGGGAGGAGCCTATCAATGGGTATCTCCCCGGGAAGCGGAGCCCGTGGCCATGCGGTTTCTAAGCCGCGGCTTTTCCTGTTTTATCCTGTCATATTCCTGCGCGCCGGCCAGGTTCCCCACCGCCCTGCGGGAAGCAGCCATGGCCATGCGGTTCATTCGGGAGAACGCGAATGACCTGCATGTCGATCCTGAAAAGGTCACGGCCTTGGGCTTCTCCGCCGGCGGTCACCTCTGCGGGACACTGGGCACCTTGTTTGATGCTGAGGAGGTTTTGGATATCGCTCCATCGTCGGTGATCCGGCCGGACGCTCTTATCCTTTGTTATCCGGTTTCCAGCTCTCAGGGCAGGACCCATTATGAGAGCTTTTTGAGCCTTTGCGGGGACGATCCGGTGTTGATGGAGCGCTTGTCCCTGGATAGGCTGGTCAGACGGGATATGATGCCTGTTTTTCTTTGGCACACGCGGACGGATGATTCCGTGCCTGTGGACGGCACGTTGAAGTTGGCCAGTGCTTTAGCGGATAAGGACATTCCTTTTTCTCTCCATGTGTATGCGTACGGTCGGCACGGTTTAGCAACGGCGGACGATTTGGTGTATCGGCGGGACAACCTGCCGGTAGTGAGCGACGGCGTGTTGGATTGGCCGGAACAGGCCATTCGATTCTTATGGGAGCAGGGGTTACACATCGAGGATGGAACTGAAAAAGGAGAGTAAGCATGAAGGACAGGAGCAAAGATGGCCTATCCAAGGCTGTGGAAGAGCTTCGCGACGTGATCCTGGAAAGCTATGCCGACCCCTATTTTGACTTGGAAAAGAGCATTCGTTCCTTTCCGCTCCACTATGATTATTTGAGGAAGCTGTTCAAAACCGAGCTGGGCAGGTCGCCGCTAGAATACTTGACCGACCTGCGCATGTACAAGGCGAGGGAGCTGCTTTCGGATGAAAAGAGAAATCGGCCCATCGCCAAGGTCGCCGAAGATTGTGGGTTCAGCGATGCTTTGTATTTTTCCCGCGTGTTCAAAAAACGGTACGGTTGCTCGCCCACACAGTACAGGTTGAGCATTTCTTCTTTCGAAGCGGTTGAATGATCTTAGGACATGAAAAAGCAGCAGGCGGGGTGCCTGCTGCTTCGCTTTTTGTAGGTTACCGTTCTTCGCGGAAATAGGGGAGCCCCAGGGACATGGGGGGCTGATCCTCCCGCTTTTTCCGCAGGGACACGACGATCAGCACCAGGAGGGTGATGACGTAGGGGAACATCTTGTAGATCTCCTTGATGGCCATCTCCGTACCTGTGGGGATGTAGAGGTAGAGGATGTACAGGCCGCCGAACAGGATGGAAGCCAGGATGCTCACGCTGGGCCGCCAGATGGTGAAGATGACCAGGGCGATGGCGAGCCACCCTCTGTCGCCGAAGGCGTTGTGGGACCAGATGCCGTTGGAATAGTCCAGCACGTAGTATAGACCGCCCAAACCCGCGATCATGCTGCCTACGCAGGTGGCCACGTATTTATACTTGACCACGTTGATGCCGGCGGCGTCGGCGGTGGCGGGGCTTTCGCCCACAGCCCGCAGGTGGAGGCCCGTCCGGGTGCGCTTGAGCACGTAAGAACAGACCAGAGCGATGACGATGGCCAGATACGCCAGGAACCCGTAGGACAGGAACACCTGGCCGAACCAGCCCGTCTTGTCCGCAAAGGGCAGGGTGGTCTTGATAAAGCCGCTGGTGCCGCCCAAAACGATGGCGGGGACTTCGGCGTTGGAGAGCTTGATCAACGAACCGCCGAAGAAGTTTGCAAAGCCCACCCCAAAGGTGGTGATGGCAAGACCGGTCACGTTCTGGTTGGCTCGCAAGGAAACGGTGAGGAAGCAGTATAGAAGACCGGTCAGCAGGGAGCCGATCAAGCAGCAAACCAGGGGGATCAACACACCAAGGAAGGGGTTCATGCCGCCCTTGGGCGTAAAGGTCTCATAGTAGAAGGCGCCGATGACGCTGGAGATGGCGCCCATGTACATGATGCCCGGGATGCCCAGATTCAGGTTGCCGGACTTTTCGGTCAAGATCTCGCCGGTGCTGCCGTAGAGCAGGGGGATGCCCTGCATGATCGCCCGCGGAATAAAGGTCACAAGAAAATTCAACATCGTTATGCCTCCTTGCCGCTCTTGGCGAATTGGATCTTGTAGGTGATGAAGAATTCGCAGCCGATGATGAAGAACAGTATGATGCCCGTCAAGATCTCGGAGAACGATTCGTTCAGATAGAAGTTGGTGGCAACCTCCTTGGCGCCCAGCTGCATGAACACCAGCAGGAAGCTAGTCAGGATCATCACGATGGGATTGAATTTTGCGAGCCAGGACACCATGACCGCCGTGAAGCCGCGGCCGCCCACCAGCTCGGTGGATAGGGAGTGGTCCGTGCCGCCCACCAGCAGCATGCCCATGAAGCCGCACAGAGCGCCGGAAAGGATCATGGTCCGAATGATGACCCGCTCCACCTTGATGCCTGCGTACCGGGCCGTCCGTTCGCTTTCGCCCACCACGGCGATCTCATAGCCCTGCTTGCTGTATTTCAAGTAAATGAAGATCAGGATCGTCAGGATCGCCACAAGGAGGATGATGATGGCGTACTGCTTACCGCCAAGATAGGGGAGCCATCCCATCCGGGTCTTTTGATTGATGATGCCGATCTTGCCGGACCCTTTGGGCACCTCCCAAATGATGATGAAATAGGCGGCCAGCTGAATGGCGATGTAGTTCATCATCAGGGTGAACAGCGTTTCGTTCGTGTTCCAGTGAGCCTTGAAGAAGGCGGGCAAAAAGCCCCAGAGGGCACCGGCGGCTATGCTGACCACCAGCATGATCAAGAGCATGAGCGCGTTCGACTGAATGGTCTCTCCCAGGGTGATCATCACGGCGGCGCAGGCAAGGCCGCCCGCCATGACCTGGCCCTCAGCGCCGATGTTCCAGAACCGCATCTTGAAGGCGGGCGTCACAGCCAGGGAGATGCCCAGCAGGATCGCCAGCTTTTGGAACAGGACCCATGTTTTTCGATTGGTGCCGAAGGTCCCATAGAACATGGTCTTATAGAGCGACAGCGGGTTCAAGCCTGTGACGATGATGGTGACGAGGGAGCACACGATCAACGCGAGAAGGATGGCCGCGCCGCGGATCATCCATGCCTGATACCAGGGGAGCGCCTCCCGTTTTACGATGTGAAACAGTGCTTTTTTATTTTTCATTGGTCTTTCCTCCCACACGGGTCATCAGCAAGCCGACCTCCCGCTTGTCCGTGGTCCTGGCATCCACGACACCGGAGACCTGCCCGCCGCAGAGGACCAGCAGCCGGTCACAGAGCTCCAGCAACACGTCCAGATCCTCGCCCACATAGATGACGGCCACGCCCTTCATCTTTTCTGCGGTGAGGAGATTGTAGATGGTATACGAGGTGTTGATATCCAATCCTCGGACCGCGTAGGCCGTCATGAGCACCGCCGGATCCTGGGCGATCTCCCGGCCCACAAGGACCTTCTGCACGTTGCCGCCAGACATACGCCGCACGGGGAAGTCGACGCTGGGGGTGACCACCTCCAGTTCCTTCCAGACGTTGTTGGCGACCCGTTCCGGCTCCTTCTTGTCCAGGAAGATGCCCTTGTTCTTGCGCCAGGAGCGGAGCATCATGTTGCCCGTCATGCCCATGGAACCGACCAGGCCCATGCCCAGTCGATCCTCAGGGACGAAGGCCATGGAGATGCCGGCCTTCTGTATTTCGAGAGGATCCTTTCCGGCCATGTTCTCCGTTTTCCCGGATTTAGGATTGTGATAGGTGATGGAGCCTTCGGCAATGGGGTAGAGGCCGGAGATGGCTTCCAGCAGCTCCCGCTGCCCGGAACCGGCTATGCCCGCGATGCCCAGAATCTCGCCGCTGTAAGCGGTGAAGGTGATATCCTTGAGGCGCTTGACCCCTAGCTCGTCGAAAACGGTGAGCCCCTTGACTTCCAGCCGGGGCTGGGGATCCACAGGCAGGGGACGGTCGATGTTCAGGCTCACCGCGCGGCCCACCATCATGTCCGTCAGGCTCTGCTGATCGGCGTTTTTGGTGAGCACGTCGCCGATATATTCGCCCTTGCGCAGGATGGCCACCCGATCGGAGACCTCCAAGACCTCGTGAAGCTTGTGGGTGATGATGATGAGGGACTTGCCGTCCTTCTGCATGTTGCGCATGACGGCGAACAGCCTATCCGTCTCCTGGGGCGTCAACACGGCGGTAGGCTCGTCCAGGATCAGGATGTCCGCGCCGCGATACAGGACCTTGACGATCTCCACAGTCTGTTTCTGGGAGACAGACATGTTGTAGACCTTTTGATCCGGATCGATATCAAAGCCGTATTTCTGGCTGATCTCCCGGATCTTTTTGCCCGCTTCCTTCAGATTCATCTTGCCCTCATCCTGAAGCCCCAGGATGATGTTTTCCGTGGCGGTGAAGACGTCCACAAGCTTGAAGTGCTGATGGATCATGCCGATGCCGTTGTCGAAAGCGTCCTTGGGAGAAGCGATGACCACAGGCTTGTCGTGGATGTAGATCTGGCCCTCATCCGGATAGTAGATGCCGGAAAGCATGTTCATCAGGGTGGTCTTTCCACTGCCGTTTTCACCCAGCAGGGACAGGATCTCGCCTTCATGCAGTTCCAGATTGATGGCGTTGTTGGCGACCACGCTGCCGAATCGCTTCGTGATCCCCTCCATTTTGATGGCGTTCCTTACAGCTTCCAAGGCAGGGCATCCTTTCCACCGAGCTTTTGGACGTGGATACTATTGCTCGATCTTATGAAAATAGTATCATATAGCGCGGTTTTTGTAAATCAAAAATTATTTGGAAGGGCATAAAATATATAAAAAGGCGGGCTGCCCGAAGACAGCCCGCGGGGGGTCGATTCCTGTCAGATTAGAACTTGGTATCCAGCAGCGTGATGCCGTCGATCTGCAGATCGAAGTAGGGCGCGCTGCGGAACTCGGACTCATGGAAGTAGCCGTCTGCGATGACCTCGGTGTCGGGCGTGTACGCAGGATCGGTATCCACGTCCGCCAGGTAGGAGGTGAGGGTCTCACCCTTGACGGTGAAGGTGGAGGTATCGAACACATGGAGCGTACCGGCTTCGAGGGCGGCCTGGACTTCGGCCAGCTTCTCCGCGGTGCCAGCGGCGACGACGCCTTCATTGTCGTTGAGGTCGGTCAGCTTGACGGAGCCGGTGGCGATGGTGCCGGTCCAGTCGACGTCGATGGGCGTGCCGTTCATGGCCGCGGTGATGGCGTACTCATAGTAGGGCTCCCAGTCGATACGAGAGGAGATCAGGTAGGTGTTGGGGCCAGCTTCCTTGGTGCTGCCGTTGTAAGAAACATCGGGGACACCAGCCTCTTCACAG
>JAEEGF010472782.1_pt1 | contig 10212 bp, 9 predicted proteins | sample 9134171 | NCBI WGS metagenome assembly JAEEGF01 (sample SAMN16246542, study PRJNA631951) | gut metagenome | biome: gut microbiome; feature: rumen; material: AP-attached | host: Bos | place: Iran: Karaj | collected 2018-10 | reverse complement strand
ACAGCACCCCATGAATCACGCCATCATCGCCCACGGCCTTCAAGGCAAGCGAGGGATTGCTATAGTTATAGCGAAGGATATACTCTGCCACTGCATCGATAAACCACTGCCGTTCGTCGGCATAAAATTCGCCCCATGCTCCAGCAGCCAGTGGTGCTGCTTTAGCAAAGTCATCATTCGTGAATTTCTCTATTTTCATTTCTATTATTGCCTCATGCTTTATTAAGTTATGTAATACTCTGAAAATTGGAATTTACTTGATTGAAATCCCCTTTAGACATAAACATTACCTGACAAGTCTGAACCCCCAGTGCATAGTATTCAACTGTCCGAATACAGGAACCCAGAATGCACCTAACATTTCAGTGTAGCGAGACATGGAAATATCGCCCATGTCGAAAGTGTCTGTCCATCCAAAATCATGAAGGATTTCCCTGACTGCATCCTTTGCATTGCTATCGTTGCCGCAATAGAATCCTGTCGCAGGTTCTGATAACTCATTGGGGGTGGTCATCATCACACTTCCGATGTAGTTCAGTGTCTTCACGACCTTGGTGTCGGGAAGCCTTTTCTGAATTTCTTCGCCCAGGCAGGTCGTGTCGGCATATTCAGACTTTAGTGAGATATGACCGTCTTTGTAGATATATGGATTTGACTGGTCGATGAGAATCTTGCCTTTCAATAGTTCACCGAGATGCTGTAGCACCTCAATGGCATGAATACCCTGGACACAGTTGAAAACCCTCTCGCCAAAAGCGGCTGCATCGGCAAATGTTCCGCACTCCGCACGTGATCCATTCTCTGACACCCACTTGACGGCTTTTTCGTTTTGTGCCGTGCGAGAGCCCATCATCACATGATGCCCCAGTTCAATAAGCTTGCTGGCTATGGTCTGAGCCACGTTGCCTGTTCCCAATACACCGTAATTCATATTACTTTTTTTATGTTGTTAGTTAATATACATCTGAACGCTAAAGTCCGATTTATCGTTCTTCTGTGAATTTGTAAACTGTTCATGTGGGTAGAATGACCAATAGTAATAAGGCTATCTCCACCAAAATGTATGACCCAAAGAAGTCAACCAATGTCTGGAATTTCAAAACTCCATCCACGAGGAATACCAGGAGGGCAAACCAGCAGATAAAGAAGATGGTTGCGTACTAGATTTTACGTTTCTTTAATTTCATTTTACCACATCGAATGAGACATTCATTGATTTACAACTATTTGCGTGAGCTTGGTGTTTCAATGTCGCAAAATGCTTATAAGCATCCGTGTAGCAAACATCTAACAACCGTCGGCAAAGGTACACATTTCTTCCCAAACTGAGATAAGAAAACCGATAAAAATGATAGAGTAATCAAATTTTTAACAATTCATTTATTACATCCTCTTTGCTTATTTTATCAGTTTCATTTCCTTTAGGCTGTTAGAACCTCTCGTAAGTTTTAGAGAAACACCTCTTTCTTACTGATTCACGCCATTTTCACACTTTTTATATTAATATATCCTAAAAAAGCACTAAAGTAGTATATAATAAGCATTTTTCTGCTTGAAAAGTTGCATGATTCAAAAAAACGTATTACTTTTGCAGAAAATTTAGTAATCACTAAACTGTATGAATGATTTTAGAGTAGAGTTGTTCGATATAATAAATAATGCAGAGTATTGCTTTTATAAGCTGTACATTGATGATGTTTGTCACTTTGATGAATTTGTGGAAACAATCAAAGATTTGCCGAGAGAACCAAAGAGTTTGAAGGGCATTTATGCTTATATGGATATGTTTTCCTCTCAGATTAAATTGCCAAAAACAAAATTTAGGCATATTGAAGGTACGGATAGAGATGATGTGTTTGAGTTTAAAAAAGATAATGTCAGAGTATATATTATACTTCAAAAACCGAACATTTATATAATAACAGGAGGCTTGAAGAAAACTCAAGATACAGATGTAAAAAGACTAAAAAAACAAGTAAAAGATTTCAGTATTTAAAACTAAAAACGATATGACACGTCACGAGTTACTAAAATCACCTGAATACTGGATTTCCAAGATTCAGATTGAATTGTTCAATTGTGCTGATAGGTTTATGGCTAAACATCATAAGAACCGTAAGCAATTGGCTGAACATTTGGGTGTTTCCAAGGGCTATGTCACACAATTATTGAATGGAGACTATGATCACAGAATGAGCAAATTCATTGAGTTGTCATTGTCTTTCGGTTATGTTCCTAAGATCGATTTTATTCCGATAGAAGAATATATATCTAAAGAGGAATATAAAATCGCTACTCTTTGCCAACTTCATTCTGCACGAATTAAAACAAAACAGCCAATGCAGGCTCATGATTTAATTTATGTTGAATTACAAAAAGTAAACGGAAAAGAAATTGTGGGCAGCTATGGCAACATAACTGCCGCAACTTCTTGCTATAGGCAAATCATTATACGCTATTAAATAACAATAATATGGATAATATATATTATAGAATTGCAAATTTCCAACTTAATCAGTTTGCCACATTTGAAGATAAATTCCAGCAGGGAATTGTTATAAATGTAAATAGTAACTTTGGGTTGGCATACAATTCTGATACTCGAACTATTCGTTCCACCATTTCTGTTGACTTTATGCAAAATGAAGAAATGATAATGAAGGTGGAACTTGCAACTTTTATTGAAATAAAGGAAGAGTCTGTCAATTCATTAATCAAAGACTCCAAGTTGGTACTTTCTCCCAATTTACAAGCTCAATTTTCATCTTTTGGCTATGGCGCATTGAGAGGTGTTATGTATACAAAAACAATAAACACCCCATTTGCAAATATAATTTTACCACCAATTGAAATGTCTGATATGTTTAATGGTCCTATCGAATTTGAAATCAAATAATACACAATAAATAGAAATTGAGCATTGCATCAGCAGCAATGCTCAATTTTTTATTTCTCTTTCGTTATCAAACAATCTAATACCTTATCTGTTGGTGGATTCTTAATTTCGTAGCATTGCTCTTTCTCAAATAAGAACTTCTTTATATTCATAAAGACTTCATGTAACAGAAATGGGATTCCCATTTGGCTGGGAGAATGAGCCTTTGTGGCGATTTTGATATTGTAAAGCAAAACAGTTATACATAGAATCTTTAGTATATTATTCTATGTGCAGCTCTAAATCCATACATCAGACACTCTTGATAGTCTGGATTACTATACAATCGCATACCAACATTCAAGACTCTTGCCGCCTTCCTATAATCCATATACTTGAACATTGATGTGAACATACCTTGTACTACTAATCTATCAGTAGGCGTTACAATTCCTGAAAGAATAAGATTTCCTGCAGCCATAGCCTCTGATCTGATTAGGGTATTCTTTTCAACATTATCAAGACAATTATCAAAATGATTGGGTTTCTTTTCTCGTTTCAGCATGTATTGCTCATAAATGTATCTGGCATTTAGAGAACATCCAATATAATTTAGATCGCCTAAATAGCAATGTAAGGAAGTTAAATCTCCAATACCAATTATTGACAACCAATTTACTACGCTCATGGCTTGAAAAGCCCTGAAATCCATTCTGGTTATTACCCAATCTTCAGTCAGCAGGACTCTGTTGGTCTTATTGGCTAACATGACAGAATGCATAAACATATTGTTTAACTCTGCATGCTTTTCATTAATGTTGTGGTCAAGTAGGGTTTCGTCTGTTTCTACCTCACAATTATCATCAATCCATTTTGAAAGCATTTTGAGTTTAGCCATAAGCAATGGCTCATGCTCTTCTCCTTTAGGAATGACTATATTTGCAATTACATCCTGATATAGCCCAGAATGCATTCCTGCTTGTTCTTTTGCAATACCATCTTTTATAGCAACCTGAACACTTCTTGGTACAATAAATTTTTTGTTAAACGATAGTGAAAATCTCACTTGAAGCTCATGTATCAGCATCAACGATGTTAAGTCCAGTACAGGTTGGACTGCTGCTAAATCATATTCTGTCACCTGCACATTGTGCCTCTCTATTGGCAAAGGCATCATGCATATCTTCATTTCTCCAAACAGGTTGTTATACAGATCTTGGAATATGTTATGCTGGCCAATAAATGAGAGTAACGATAATTCACCATTCATATAACGTTGCTTAGCACCGTCAAGTTCTTTCTTGTAATCATCATCTTCGCTACCTGACAGTTTCTTAAGATTAGCCAAGAAACCTTCTCCGCCCAACAAGTCGTCTACGTGGAATGATCTGATGGTTTTGCTTCGGTTTTGACCAATCTCATCCATCACCTGTTTCATCAGTTTGAAATAACGGTTAAATACTGCCATCACATGTATCTCTACATCCTTGTTAAACAGAAGAATAAAGATACTTTCGCCAACTTTCTTTCCAACTAAGTCCTCAAGATATGATCCAGGCACGATGTCTGTATACTTCTCTTTTCCATCTTCATCTATCATCACGTAGCTGTCCGCACTGACAACTTCATATTGTTCCATGATAATTTTCTCTATATCATGGTGTATGTGAACCTGGAAAAAGAAATCGCGAAGTTCCTGAGTATTGTTCTTTTCAATCTCATCATAGAGGAAAGCCAATGCCTTCTTTGGCATGTTAAGCAGCAGATAGACATTAAATATGTTCATGACGCTGTTTACAGGAAATTCCAGACCATGTAATTCCCCAAACAGCTTTTCTACCTCTTCACTCTTCTCGTTTCTGTAAAGTGCCATGAGGTGATGCTCCATTAATGCCCCATTTTTGGGGTTATTCTTTGTCAGCAGCGTTGTTATGGCAAGGCATCTTTCCCATTCCATCATTTTTTCTGCCATCCATAATTCTTTCGACAGGAGATTGTCTGATGCAAGATTGGCTTCTCTCAATTGGCCCAAATACCTAAAAAGTTTACTATTGTACTTCTCATTAGAACTAAGCAGTAATATAAAGACATTGCTTCTAAAATCAAAGGCATTGCTTGGCACCTCAGGTTCCAAAAGGGCAATGCCTCTATCCGCCATTCCTTTATCAAGATAAACCAGTGCAATAAATGGTATCATAAGGACACAGGCCTCATGCTCATGTTTTTCCATATAGTCTATATCAACATCCCTACCACAATAATGGTGTCCAATCTCTATAAAAAATCGCTTTGACATTTCATTTACAATATCTAACTGATGAATATACGTTTCCACTTCATGTCCACAAAAATGCAGAGCACCGCAATGGTTATTTATCATCTCATCATATATCTTAACACCCTTATCAACTTCCAACTGCAATACTTCCTTTATTTTATCTATGTTGTGTTGCTGTAAGGCCAATTGCAGCATCGAGTTTGTAATATTAACATTCAGCCCATCTCCATATCTAGACAATAATTCAAAAGCCTCTAGTTCCTTACCCTCGTTCTGCATCATGGTTGCATATGCAAGATAATAGAAGTCCTTCATACGCCCTGTATAATGGCATTTCTTCATTTCTTCTAGTCGTGAAGGGTAATGATCGTGACAATACTGCACATATACATGAACCATTTTCATGTCAGGCATAGGGTCAGCCAATTGAGTGGAATTAATAAGTTTAAAGTATTGGGTCGACATTTTTAGAAGCAAAGCCGACTCTGGCGTCTCGTCACAAATACCTTGTGAACTTAGTTTCCAACTACTCAGAAACTTAGTCAAGCAAACAGACATCCAGAAAGGCCAAAGTGCAAAATTGTCAATTGTCATCTCTTTAATCTCTGGTATTTGTAAACTGAGAGGATTCACAACTTGCATTACATCCTCTCTGCCAAGAACCAACAATTCTCCTAACATGGAATAATCATCCCGAAATTCTTGTGGAAGGGAAGCAACAGCAGTACCCAAATCTTTACTAAAGAATAGCTGCGGAATATAACTCCACTTGTTTCCAGGTTGTCTTTCTCTCAGATCATATGAAAGTGCTATGGCTGTCTCTTTGTCGTTTTCAGCGCATGCCGAAATTATTCTGCCCGTATAAGCATCTTTATCAAATTTACCTGCCTTGACAATTTCATCATATGATAGTTTAAAAAGTTCATTGCACTCTGACGGTTTTGCGAATCTCTTACACTGTCCTTTCAAAAAATCAACTTTCGACAGCAGTGCATAGTCAAGGAATCGTGTATTCGCTATTTTTTCTCGAAGAGAATCAAGTATATCAACAGCCGTGTTGACATGCAGGGTGTTAATACATGCAGAAAGTTTGGGAACCAAGTCATTTACTATCTCTGACGATGTTCTACCGGCCATGGCGGCCACTTGATTTACGGAATCATTGGCTTTATTCACTTTTGATTTCTCATATCGAATAAATATAAAATACCCGATAGTCAACAAAAGTGAAAGCATTATTGCTGATATATCAAGAATTGTATTATCAAGCTCAAATGCTGTAGAGAATTGGTAATTCGGAGTCTTAACATTAAATACGAATTTTGAAATAGGGTAGCCAACGTTCAAAAGTGCAATGGTCGAAAAATATCTAATAGTCACTTTCCTTACAGAAGTAACAAAGAAATAGTTCATCAATGGTCTTCCTATGTTTTCCCATACCCAAGGCCATCTGTTCCCCATCATTTTTACAAATAGGAAGATGACTACTATCGCTAAAATGACTAAAATAATTACAGCAAACATAATAAAAGCCTATTTTTCGGCAAATATACGAAAAAAATCCAGAACATCCAAATAATCAATGAAATCTCAACCATGTGTTAAGACTTTAAACTGTATTTGTACTTCAAAGCACCTGTTTTTAGTAAATTTTGTGTAAAAAAGCATTATTTATTATCAGAAATTCTTTCATTTGAAGATTTTTGTGTATATTTGCATCGTGTTCTTATGGACACAAGACATTGTTGGTTAAGATTTAGCGTTCAGCTATCAATCTTGGTTTCGAGAATGTAGGAGTTTGAGAAACATGTCATAAGATAGATAGAGTGAATGCTCACGCGATAGGCGTGGGCTTTACTTATCTATGACATGGGCATCTCCTACAGCCTTCGAACCAGATATAGTAAGTTCACGCTTTTTCTGTACCTTTTTACTAATGACTAAACGGTTCGAATATGGCAATTATTGATGTAGTAAAGTATGAAGTTAACGAACGAGAACTAGTATACAAGTTCCCTTCGGATGATTTGCGCATCGGTACACAACTTATCGTGTATACTGGTCAAACGGCATTTTTTGTCAAAGATGGTATAATCTGTGACCAATTTGAAGCAGGTAGTTATACCATTAATACTCAAAACATTCCACTTCTTAGCAAATTACTTAATCTTCCTTTTGGTGGAGATACACCATTCAAAGCAGAAGTGTGGTTTGTTAATAAACTTGTAGTTCTTGATTCGAAGTGGGGTACACCATCTCCCATTCAGTTAGAAGACCCCAAATATGATATTATCGTTCCTGTACGGGCATACGGGCAATATGGTATCAAAGTAGGTGATTCCAAGAAACTAATTGAAACGCTGGTTGGTAATATGCCAGTGTTTTCAAGAGATCGTGTTGACTCATATTTTAAAGGGAAAGTGATGTCGGTTATTGCCAACCTCATTTCTGACAAATTGACCAAAGACAAGATATCAATATTGAACATCAATTCACACTTAAATGATTTATCTGAGTTTGTTTTCGATAATGTTAAAGCCGATTTCGAAAAATATGGAATAGAATTGGTCAATTTTTATTTCCTTTCTGTTAATGTTCCACAAGATGACCCAAGTTTCTTGAAACTGAAAGAGGCAAAGGATTTGGCTGCCAGGCTCAAAATTACAGGAAAGGATGTTTACCAAATGGAAAGAAGCTTTGACGTGCTAGACATTGCGGCTGCGAATGAGGCGGGCGGTGGTAACATGTTAAACATGGGCGTCGGCTTAGGTGCCGGCATCAATGTAGGGAATCAGGTGGGCAATATAGCTGCCCAGAATTTATCGACAAACAGCGTACCACCGATCCCTCAAATGAATTCTTTTTACGTTGCAATAAACGGTACTCAACAAGGTCCATATGATTTAGTATCATTAAGGGAACTAATTAGTCAAGGAAGAATAAATAGCAATACGCTTGTTTGGAAACAGGGCTTACCAACTTGGATTGCTATTGCATCAATTCCTGAACTTGCATCATTATTCAATTGTCCACCTCCAATCCCTTCAATGTAATAGTTATGAAGAATTATGTTTTAACAATAGGAATTGCTTTCCTCATATTGAATATCCTTATCGGATTAATTTGCTCATCGCTGAGTTGGGTCAATATTTCAGCTTCAAGCGTTGCAATACTCTTGAATACTGCATTGGCATATTTTGTATTTGGCGATAATGTCAAAACGCCATTTAAGATTTCATTAATGTTCATTATTCCTATAATAACTATTATTGAATACCTCATTGTATTATTCATGCCTAACAAACTTGAAAATAATTATGCCTTGATTATCATTTTGATTCTTCTATTTTTAGAATCTATCATCTATTTAATCATCAAGAAAGTAAGCACAAAATAGGATATGCAAGACGATTTAAATATTTGTCCTAACTGCGGAGCCACAATGCAGCAATATAGTTTTACCTATGAGTGCGAATACTGCGGTACTATTGTACTTAAAGATGGTCTCTCGGAGATATACTACAAAGATGATTTAGAAAGTAGTATAGAGGATAAATATAGCTATCTTAATAAGAACTACCCGTATGTTTCTCAAAGCAAATACCTCTCTTGTGTTAAAGAAGAAAATAGTTATGAGGTAAAAACGGCTACGCCATTTTATGCAAATGACGGCAAGTACAATAAGATTAATGATTTTAGCTTTTCTCTTTATTATGATAATAATCGAGAAACGGAACATCTCTATCTATGTGTCTATGCCAATAAGTTTTCTAGTAATCCTCAGTTGTCAATATTAATAGACAGGGAATTCTGTGTTCGTCCCGTTTTCGAAAAGACAGTAGAGGATGTCATATTATTCAATATAACACGTAAGGAACTTCAAATAATATGTGAGGCACATTTTGTTCAGATAGCTTCAAATTGTTTTGAAACAGGAATGGCATTATTTAACGAATTTCCGTCATTTTGTAGTAGATTCTATCATTTTACATTTGACAAACGTAAATATATATATTCATTGCACAAAAATTTAATAACAGATAAATAATATGGCAAACAGATTTCTTAAAGTCGATTACGACAAATTTGCGAACAAGACAGTTACATCCATGAAGGATGAGTACAATGTGAGAGCTAATGTCATTGAGCTAAAAGCGATGCTAAGACATGTGTCTATGCCAGACTTAGACTCCCTAGTTTTGGACTTGAATTACGACGGGCTGGACTGGTTCTTCCTTAGACATGGTAATTTAACCATCAATATTAACGATGTGGAAAATATCGTTCTAGAGCCACATGAGTCATATTCAGACACTTATAGAGGTTACGAAGATTGTCATTGTGTAGAGTCTGATTGGTACCAACTTGACCAGGAACTTTTGAAAAAGATTTGCGACGCAAAAACTCTTGATTTCAAGATTGCTGGTGCAACGACGTATGATATAGCAAAAGGAAACAGATTTATTGAATATGCTCAGAAATTCTATAATGGTTTTTATGACGAGGATGCCTATAAAGAAGTAGTTGCTGAGCCCACTCCTAAACCCAAACCCGCAGCGACAGAATCTGCACCATCACAATCTTCAACGTCGGCTTCATCAAATGGTTGCATGGTAACATTACTAATGGTCTTTAGTGCATTATCATCATTGGCTGTTTGTGTATCTTTTCTTGTCGGACTATTCTAACATACTTGATTGGTTCTTGATAGGCACTACATTAGTGTTACATACTGAACACTAAATCACCACATTCAGATAAATACTTTGAACGAATAGCCTTTGGAAAGTCTCTATAATCCCCTTTCCTTATAAATCCTGTCCTTAGCCTCGTTGATTTCCTGAAACTTCTTCTTGGCAGTCTCCTGTACATCCTTGCCGAGCGTGGCAACCTTATCGGGGTGATACTGCAGTGCCATCTTACGATAAGCCCTGCGCACCTCATCGTCGGTAGCGTCGGGCGTTATGCCCAGCACCTTGTAGGCATCGTCGAGCGAACCGCTGCCGAGCGACAGCAGTTGGTCAACCACCCTTACGTCTATTGCCAGTGCCATAGCCAC
>JAEEGF010388662.1_pt1 | contig 10212 bp, 9 predicted proteins | sample 9134171 | NCBI WGS metagenome assembly JAEEGF01 (sample SAMN16246542, study PRJNA631951) | gut metagenome | biome: gut microbiome; feature: rumen; material: AP-attached | host: Bos | place: Iran: Karaj | collected 2018-10 | reverse complement strand
CGTCGTTTGCGGCATATCTTTCGCCCGCTTGCGTCAATCGACAAATTGGTTTCAGCCAAAGAAGAGATAGGCGATGGCGATGGCGGCGATGATGCCTGCCAAGTCGGCCAATAGTCCGCACGGCACGGCATGGCGGGTGTTCTTGATGCCTACAGAGCCGAAATAGACGGCCAGGATATAGAACGTGGTATCGGTACTTCCCTGGAAGATGCACGACAGCCGTCCCACAAACGAGTCGGCTCCATATTGCGTCATGGCATCGACCATCATGCCGCGCGCACCACTACCGCTAAGGGGTTTCATTAGTGCGGTGGGCAAGGCACCCACAAAGTCGGTGTTGCCGCCGCATGCCGTGACACACCAGCCGATGCCGTCGATGAGCATGTCCATGGCTCCCGAAGCACGAAACACACCTATGCCCACGAGGATGGCCACTAAGTAGGGGATGATGCGCACCGCCGTTTGGAAACCCTCTTTGGCACCTTCGATGAAAGCGTCGTAGACATTCACCTTCTTCCGCACACCGGCCAGGATGAAACTCACGATGACCACCATCAGCAAGATGTTGGCCACCAGGGTAGACACGGTGTTCATCTGGTCTTTGGGCATCTGTGAAAAACCCCAGATGATGCCCGCCACGGCAGCACACAGACCGCCCAGGGTGAGAAGGATGGTGCGGTTCAGAAGGTTGATGCGTTGGTAGATCGAGGTCACGACAATGCCTGCCAGGGTCGAGAAAAATGTGGCCAAGAGGATGGGGATAAAGACATCCGTTGGCTGAGCCGCTCCCATCTGTGCCCGGTAGACAAGAATGGAAACGGGGATAAGTGTCAGTCCACTGGTGTTCAGCACCAGGAACATAATCATCGAGTTGGAAGCGGTATCCCCCCTTCCTCCCCCTCCAAGGGGGGATACCCCGGATGCGCCCTGCTCTTGAGCCTGCCTTTTGGATGCTTCTCCCTCTTGGGGGGATGTGAGGGGGGCCTTATTCAGCTCCTGCAATTGCTCCATCGCCTTGAGTCCTAAGGGTGTGGCGGCATTGTCGAGTCCCAGCATGTTGGCGGCGATGTTCATGAAGATGCTGCCAGTGACGGGATGTCCCTTGGGAATCTCGGGGAAAAGCTTGGAGAAGATGGGACTCAGCAAGCGGGCAAAGAGATTGATGACTCCTCCCTGCTCGCCAATCTTCATAATGCCAAGCCATAGCGACAGCACGCCCGTCAGACCGAGGGATATTTCAAACGCGGTCTTCGACGTGTCGAACGTAGAGTTCATCATCTCGGGGAAGACCTCCATGTCGCCCATGAATACCAGGCGGAACAAGGCAATGACGAAAGCTATCACGAAGAAAGCTATCCAAATGTAATTCAGTACCATGTTTCTAGCAAAGATTGGTTTTGGAGGGCAAAGGTAAGGTGAATTTCTTAAAAAACAAAAATTACTCAGCACAATTTGCCAAAAAACACATCTTTTTTGCAATAATTGTAAATTGTAAATGGTAAATTGTAAAATAATTCTTACCTTTGCACGCTGTATGCGCAAAGTGCACATACATTTTTATTTATAGATGTTTTAATTTTAGATGAACGTAATTACAAAGACGATTCAATTGGCTGATGGAAGGACCATCACCATTGAAACCGGGAAAGTGGCAAAACAAGCCGACGGAAGTGTGGTGCTCCGCATGAACAACACCGTCTTATTGGCCACTGTTTGTGCCGCAAAAGATGCAGTTCCCGGAACAGATTTCATGCCGCTACAGGTAGACTACAGAGAGCAGTATTCAGCAGCAGGGCGTTTCCCTGGAGGTTTTACACGCCGTGAAGGCAAACCGTCGGACACCGAAATTCTGACCAGCCGACTGGTCGACCGTGTGCTCCGCCCGTTGTTCCCCTCAAATTATCATGCAGAAGTTTTTGTCAATGTGATGTTGCTCAGCGCCGATGGCGTTGACCAGCCCGACGCTTTGGCAGGTTTCGCCGCTTCGGCCGCATTGGCATGTTCAGATATCCCGTTCGAATGCCCCATCAGTGAAGTGCGTGTGGCACGCGTCAATGGCGAGTATGTCATCGACCCGACATTCGAGCAGATGAAGCAAGCCGACATGGACATCATGGTGGGTGCTTCGGCTGAAAACATCATGATGGTGGAAGGCGAGATGAAGGAAGTGAGCGAGCAAGACCTGCTCGGCGCTCTCAAGGCCGCCATGGATGCCATCAAGCCCATGTGCGAGTTGCAGGCAGAGCTCTCTAAGGAGCTGGGCAAGGATGTGAAGCGCGAATACGACCACGAGGTGAACGACGAGGAACTGCGCGAGCAGATGAACCGTGAGCTCTACCAACCCGCCTACGACGTGACGAAGCAGGCTCTGGAGAAGCACGCCCGCCAAGAGGCTTTCGACAATATTCTGGAAGACTTTAAGACAAAATATGCTGAGACCCATGCCGAGCTGACCGAAGACGAGATGGAGGAAAAGGTGGCCATGATGGAGCGCTACTATCACGATGTGATGCGCGATGCCATGCGCCGTTGTATCCTCGACGAAGGCATTCGTCTCGATGGCCGTAAGACCGACGAGATCCGCCCCATCTGGTGCGAAGTGGAGCCTCTGCCCATGCCTCACGGAAGTGCTTTGTTCACTCGCGGTGAGACACAGGCCCTGGGCACTTGCACCCTTGGTACAAAGCTCGACGAGAAGCTCGTCGACGATGTCTTGGAGAAGTACTACCAGAAGTTCCTGCTCCACTACAACTTCCCACCGTTCTGCACGGGCGAGGCCAAGGCTCAGCGCGGCACTGGCCGTCGTGAGATTGGTCACGGCCATCTGGCATGGCGCGGTCTGAAAGGTCAGATTCCTGAAGATTTCCCCTACACCGTGCGCCTCGTCTCGCAGATTCTTGAGTCGAACGGTTCATCATCGATGGCAACCGTCTGTGCCGGCACAATGGCCCTGATGGATGCTGGTGTTCCCATGAAGAAGCCTGTCAGCGGTATCGCTATGGGGCTCATTAAGAACCCCGGTGAGGATAAGTATGCCGTGCTGAGCGACATCCTCGGCGACGAGGACCATCTGGGCGACATGGACTTCAAGACCACAGGTACACGCGACGGTCTGACCGCCACACAGATGGATATCAAGTGCGACGGACTCTCGTTCGACATCCTCGAGAAAGCCCTCATGCAGGCAAAGGCCGGTCGTGAGCACATTCTGAAGTGCATCACCGACACCATCGCTGAGCCTCGTGCAGAGTTGAAGCCGCACGTGCCACGCATCGAGCAGTTCGAGATTCCGAAGGAGTTCATCGGTGCCGTCATTGGCCCGGGTGGAAAAATCATCCAGCAGATGCAGGAAGACACGGGTGCTACCATCGTCATCGACGAAATCGAAGGTGTGGGCAAGGTGCAGGTGTCTGGTCCCAATAAGGAAGCCATCGACGCTGCCATCAGCAAAATCAAGGCCATCGTGGCCATCCCTGAAGTGGGCGAGGTCTACGAGGGTACCATCCGCTCTATCATGCCTTATGGCTGCTTCGTAGAGATCATGCCGGGCAAGGACGGACTGCTCCATATTTCGGAAATCGACTGGAAACGCCTCGAGACCGTAGAGGAAGCCGGACTGAAGGAAGGCGACAAAATCACGGTGAAGCTGCTTGAGATCGATCCGAAGACGGGTAAGTACAAACTCTCGCACCGCGTGCTCATTCCGAAGCCCGAGGGATATGCTGAGCGTGAACGCCGCCCACGTCCTGAGCGTGGCGAGCGTCGTCAGCGCCCCGAGCGCGGACAGCGCAATGGCGACCGCCGCAACAACCACTCCAATGGCAATTCCTTAGGCGACCGCATGCCGAAGAACTTTGGTCAGGAGCGCACCAGCGACTACCACGACCCGCAGGAACAGCATGAGCCGAAGGACTTCAGTGATGCCCTCGACCACATGGATTTCTAAGTAATGATCCATCACATGTATAGAAAAACAAGGACTCCTTCCGGGTCCTTGTTTTTTTGTTCGGTGCTGATGTTGGTGTGTCATGGCATAAACAAAAGTTCCAAGAAAACTTATCGTCTTCTTGGAACCCTCTTTACCCTTTAAATGATTATGAACGTGTCGACACTTGGATTCGGACCAAGGACCCCCACCATGTCAAGGTGATACTCTAACCAACTGAGCTATGCCGACTTCTTGCCATCGCACTGGATGAAGCAAGCGCATATTGAAAGTAGCTTCCCCCCGTCCTGTACCCAGAGCCGGGGTCGAACCGGCACGGGTTGCCCCACTGGTGTTTGAGACCAGCGCGTCTACCGATTCCGCCATCTGGGCAGAGGTATGTGGCGTCAGCCGTGCAACCTTTCAAATGCGGTGCAAAGGTACACATATTTTTTGAATCTCCAAATTTTTCGGCGCTAAATATGTTGTTTTCATTCATTTTTTGCAAAATAATCTGAAAAATAGGGGGTGAAACTTGCTGATTCTGTTTTTTGTGTGTATCTTAGCAAAGAAATAATGCTTATAGAATCTATCATCTGCAAATTAGGCTTATGGACATTCAAAACAACAACTATTGTGTCATCCTGGCTGGCGGTCGAGGAAGAAGGCTTTGGCCGTGCAGTCGGAGCAAACATCCCAAGCAGTTTCTGGATTTCTTCTCTACCGGCCGTACGCTTTTGCAAGCCACCTTCGATCGGTTGAGCAAGATGATTCCTGTCGACCATATCTACGTCAGCACCAACCACGAATATGCTCATTACGTGTTGGAGCAGTTGCCAGAACTGCCCAGAGAGAATGTGCTGAGCGAGCCCATCCATCGCAATACAGCTCCCAGTGTGGCGTGGGCCACTTATCGTATCTGGCGGCGCAATCAGCAGGCCAACATGATTGTAGTCCCTTCTGACCAGGCTGTTTTCAAGGAAGACTTGTTCTTGAAAGACATCGAAGAAGCGCTCAACATGGTTCACGAGAGCGATTTTGTGATGGCTCTTGGCATCAAGCCCACACGGCCAGAACCTGGATACGGCTATCTGCAATTGGGCGATCCCGTCAATTCTGGCGTCGTCTACCGCGTCAAGTCGTTCACCGAAAAGCCCGACCGTGAGTTTGCCCGCGTGTTTATGGACAGCGGCGAGTTCTTGTGGAATACGGGTATCTACATTTCCAGTGTCCGTCACATGCGCGACTGCATGCACCGCATCTTCCCCAATGTGATGGCCGAGACCGAACAGTTGTCTACGGCCATTGAACTGGAGCAGGAACTGTTGTTCATTGAAGAGCATTTCCCCGCCTATCCCAATGTGTCGCTCGATTTTGGCCTGATGCAACACCATGAGGATGTGTGCGTGATGAAGGGCGACTTCGGGTGGGCCGACCTCGGCATGTGGCACAGCACCTACGAGAGTCTGCGGAAGAGCGACGACGACAATGTGGTCATCGATTCGAAGGTGATACTCGAGGAAGCCAAGGGCAACATCATCAAACTGCCGAAGGGCTGTTTGGGCATCATCAACGGTCTCGAAGGCTATATCGTTGCCCTTGAAGGCAACGTCCTGATGGTCTGCAAGAAGGGCGATTCCTCTGCCCTTATCCGTAAGTACGTGAACGAGGTGCAACTGAAATACGGCGACGAATACATCTAACCAGATAACCTCACGCGTTTCTGCAACAAACGTTCCGCCCCGTCATTCCCATAGAGGAGCGGCGGGGCGGAAAAGTTGTAGGTTGCGTTTTCCTTAGAAGGCGGCGCGAATCTTGGCGGCAATCTCCTGGAACTCCTCATCGGAGAATTTTAGCTTGGGGTTGGCCATGTTCATGTCCTTCTCGCTCTGCATGGGAATGAGGTGGATATGTGCGTGGCGCACTTCCAGTCCGATGACCTCCATACCGACCTTCTCGCAGGGGAAGGCCTTCTTCAGGGCTACGGCCACCTGCTTGGCGAACTGCATGAACTCGCCGATTTCCTCGTCGTCCATGTCGAAGATGTAGTCCACTTCCCGGCGGGGGATGACCAGCGTATGGCCTTTCACCAGCGGGTTGATGTCAAGGAATGCGTAGAACTTCTCGTTCTCGGCGCATTTGTAGCTGGGAATCTCCCCAGCGGCAATCTTACTGAATATACTCATAAAAGTAATGTTGGGGTGAACGTCAAATGCTGATGCTGTCGATGCGCAGATGGATGGTGCCACGCGGAATCTTCACTTCCACCTCGTCGCCGACCTTGTGGTTGAGCAATCCCTGGGCAATGGGGGTGGTGATGCTGATCTTCCCTTCGCGCAAGTTGGCCTCGCTCTCGCTGACGATGGTATACTTCATCTTCGCCTTGGTAGCCAGATTGGTCATCTCCACGGTGGAGAGTATCTGCACACATTCGCTGCTCAGCCGCGAGGTGTCCACGATCTTTGCCTCAGCCAGCGTCGCTTTCATCTGGTTGATCTTGTTTTCCAACTTGAGCTGGGCCTCCTTGGCAGCCTCATACTCGCTATTCTCGCTCAAGTCGCCCTTGTCGCGGGCTTCGGCAATGGCAGCCGATGCTGCGGGGCGCTCGATACTCTCCAATCTTTGGAGTTCGGCCACGAGCTTGTCGTAGCCCTCTTGTGACATATAAGCCATATTTTTATTTGTTTATTGATTTTCAGTATTCACTTAGCATAACGACTAAAACACGAGGAATTCCGACATCATTTTCCAATGTCGGAATCCCTTTGTGCAAAAGTCGTTATTATTATTCGGCTGCAAATTTAAGTAAAAAAACTGAGCCGACCATCAATTGCGATGAAAAATTAATCTATTTTATCAAATCATTGGAATCAATACATCTGACGAACTCGCACCCGCATACGCATGATGTCTTGAATATTGCTGACAATGCTGATGAGGCCACATGTCATCAGCAGAGAAAGGGCTGTCGTGGTGATGAGGCGTGAGTTCTCGGCAAGCCACAGCAGCACACCCGACTGCACGTGGAGAGTGAAGAGGGGAGCGTCCGTCGGCAAGGAAAGGACGTGCGTGATGGTGATGGCGCCGCTGATGATTCCCACGACAAAGGCCATGACCATTGCCATTTTGTAGCGGCGAATCATTGCTTCCTGATGCTGTTTGATATACTCCACGGCATCCAAACGCTTTGTGAGCGATGCCATGAAGGCGTCGCTGTCCTCGAAATGTGGCTTCTGTGCGAGGAAAAGATTCTCAAGAGCTTTGTCTTTGTTCATCATTGATCATTCATTATTTCCTTGTCAACTTGTCAACTTCAATACCTCCTTTAATTTGTCGCGTCCGCGTGAGAGCTGTTTCTTGACGGCATCTTCCGATGTGTCGGTAATCAAGGCAATTTCCTTGATGCTGTGGCCGTTGAGGTAGAACAGCGTGATGGACGAGCGTTCCTTCGGCGGCAGGGTGCGCAGGGCGAGGTATAGCTCTTGGTGTTCGAACGACGATTCCGCTGAGGTACTGCTGACCAGTGTCCGCGCCTCGTCGATGCTCTCCATTGTTCGACTGCCCGCCTTATGGTTCAGGAACGTGTTGTAGGCTATCTTGAAGAGCCATGAGCGGAAGCGCCCTTTGTCTCGATAGCCCGCCGACGAGAGGTAGGCCTTCACCAACGCATCCTGCGCCAAGTCGTCGGCATCGCCCTTGTTGCCACAGCAGAGGGCGAGCAAGAAACCTCGAAGTGCCTCCTGCTCGCGCTCCACGTGTGTGATGAATGCTTCGCGAGTCACGGTTCAAGCCTTTGCGGTCAGTTTGCGTTCCTCTGCTTCAATCTCCTTGGCAAGCATCTTCTTGCCTATGCTATAATTAATCAAGAAGGCAATGCCGATGGCCAACAGTGTCAGACCGAAACACACGGCGGTCGTTGGATCGTCGCTGCCGCCTATGTTGTTCACGCCGAGATAAACGCCGAAGCCGACCAGTCCGAGGCCGACCAAGAAGGTGATGCATCCCCACAAGAGTTTCGTCAGCAGTTTTTCCTTCAACAGTTTCTTCTTGGGAGAGATTTTCCTGAGCAACTCCTCGATGTCCATATCGGGATTCTTCTCGATGGCGGCCAGCACAATCTGCGTATGCTTGTTGGTGTCGTTCATTTTTTTTCGAACGGTTAACAATATGGCCACGATGGGGAGAATACACCCGCAGGCAATGGGAACTAAAACGAATACTAATTCTTTAGACATAATTCTTTTGTTTTATGATGTTAGACTTCTGTTTGCTGAAACAGTTCACTTATATAACAGGTCTGATCGGCAAAAGGTGACATCGTTGATAAAGTTTTTTCTAATTTTGATTTCTTTTGTTGCTACACAATAACGAATCATTGCCGAACCATACAAACAATTGGGATACTCTGCATGATTGAGTGATGCACAATGCATTTTTTTAGCAATAAAATAGAAGTAGACCCGAAAAGGTTCGCAGGTGTATGACCTCCCCTCGCCCCTCCTGAAGGAGGGGGATGATTTGTTATGACGCTCCTGTAGGAAGAGGACGATTTGTTGTGACCTCCTGTAGGAGGGGAACGATTTGTTGTGACGCTCCTGTAGGAAGGTATGATTTGCACCCCTCCTGCAGGAAGGAATGATTTGCACACCCCCCTCCTGCAGGAGGGGTGAGGGGGAGGTCATGAAGGTCAAATGTTATATCATTGCCTTATGAATTCTGCGCGACGCGAGCCATAGGTAGCAGGTGATTTCATAAAGTTGCTTAAAACAGCTTTTTCAGTTGTTCGTAATATTGGGCGATGACGTCGAGCATATCGTCAGGCAGGTATTCGAAGGCCTGCTTGACAAGATCCTCGGGAATCTCATAGAAGGCTTCGGCCAGTGCCCCCGTAATGTCGGCCTTGGTATCGGTGTCGCCGTCGGCCAATACAGCGATGCGAATGGCATCTTCGAAATTCTGCGACTCTAAGAAACAGCGTAAGGCCATCGGCACGGTCTCCATGCAGGTGCCGTCGAAGTGGTTTTCTGCACCTATCTTATATATATCGCGCAGGGAGGGCAACTCGTAGCCCCAGAGCGAAGCGGCTTTCTTCTCCACTTGATGGCGGGTGATACGTGTGGTGCGCAGCCAGTAAATAAGCGTGGCTATGCACTCCGCACCTTTGATGCCCTCGGGATGGTTGTGTGTGGGCATGGCCGATAGCCGCGCTTGCTCCTGTACGTCGTCGATATTGTCGAAGAGCCAAGCCACAGGACTGACACGCATGGCTGATCCGTTGCCAAACGAGTTGTAGGGTTTGGGATGGTCGGAAAGCACCCAGTCGTGGAAGCGTCCGCCATAGCCTCCCATGGGCGACGGGTAGCGTCGGCACCAGTCATGGAGCGTTTCGCCATAGTCCTTGCCGTTCAGCGCGGCATCCGCCACGGCAATGGTACAGATGGTGTCGTCGGTATAGTTGCATTCCGGGGTGAAAAGCTTGAAACCCGGCTCTGGTGCTTCGCCAAATTCGAAACGCGAACCTACAATGTCGCCTATGATTGCTCCGAGCATAATGAAGATTCAAGTTAAAGGATGAGGTATGACGTAATGAAAAGTAGTCCCACCGAGAATCGAACTCGGATCTAATCTTTAGGAGAGACTTGTTCTATCCATTGAACTATGGGACCAGGGGTTTTCAATTAACAGATTGACTATTCTGGGTGCAAAGGTACTGCGTTTTGGCCGTTCTTCCAAATTTTAGATGGAAAAAAGTTGGTTTACACCGACTTTTTCCTTGCCTCGGTATAGTCCAAGCTCGCTTGGCCTCTGCTCTCGGCTGCAAGAAAAAGCTGGTTGCTCACCGACTTTTTCCTTGCCTCGGCATAGTCCAAGCGAGCTTGGCCTCTGCTCTCGGCTGCAAGAAAAAGTTAAATAATGGGCTGGTTTATGGGCTGTTTGTGGAAAAAGTAGTAACTTTGCGCACTTGGAAAGAACAAAGTGCAATCATGGCAAACCTGAAATCGTTAGCTAAAGACACCGCCATCTACGGTCTGTCGAGCATCGTGGCACGATTCATTAACTACTTGCTGGTGCCTATTCAGACGGTGCGCTTCGCTGCATCGGGCGGTGAATACGGCATCATCACCAATGTCTATGCCTATGTCTCGCTGTTGATCATCTTGCTGACCTTTGGCATGGAAACGACCTTCTTCCGCTACATGACCAAAGAGGGGGAAAACCCGCAACGCATCTACTCCACCTCGCTGCGCATGGTGGGATTCACCTCGCTGACCACCATCATCCTCGTG
>JAEEGF010911165.1_pt1 | contig 10213 bp, 9 predicted proteins | sample 9134171 | NCBI WGS metagenome assembly JAEEGF01 (sample SAMN16246542, study PRJNA631951) | gut metagenome | biome: gut microbiome; feature: rumen; material: AP-attached | host: Bos | place: Iran: Karaj | collected 2018-10 | reverse complement strand
AGAGGCAGAAATGGAAGCGGCCAAGAAAGGAAAAAGAAAAGCCATTGAAAAAGAATGAGTTAAAAGCAACAAAGAATATCAATTACAATACTCCGAAAACAACAAATCAAATCATGGATAACAATTTCAACAACCTTTCACTAGTCCAACTTGTGCTGAAATGGAAATGGCACATCATTATTATCACCATTGCCGCTGCCATCTGCGGCGCCATTTTCTCCAGCTCCATGTTCATCACTCCGCTTTATAAGTCGGTGGCCGTGGCTTATCCTGCCAACATCAGCCCCTACTCGGAAGAAAGCGAGACCGAACAGATGCTCGAAATCATCAATTCGACCTCCATTATGGACTCCATCATTGAAAAGTATGACCTCTGGACGGACTACAAGATCGACAAGAACTACAAGTTCGCCAAGACGTACATGATCAACGAATACCGTAGCAAAATCAAGATTGGCAAGACCCCTTACGAGGCCGTCAGCATCACCGTGATGGACAAAGACCCCTTCGTGGCTTGCGACATTGCCAAGGATGTCTTGAACTTCTACGACCAGAAAGTGCATAACCTTCACACACAAAAAGTTGGCGAAGTGGTGGCCATGTATGAAAGACAATTACGTGAAAAGCAACGCAACATCGACTCGCTGAAAAGTCGCTACACTGAGATTTGCACCACCTACGGCCTCTCCGACATCTCCAGCCAAACACGTGAAACAACCAGAAGCCTGCTGAGCGGTTCGTCGAAAGCTAATGAGATTCAGACCAACCTTGAACTATACGGTGCCGAAATCCATGACCTGCACACCAAGATTGCCGCAGAAGGCAACACTTACGTCGCCACCAAGTTGGATTATGAAAAAGAACTCCGTTTCTTCCACTCGCAACTCACCTACTCCAACATCATCACCGAGCCATTCCCCGCCGACAAGAAAGCCTTCCCTGTGCGTTGGGTGGTTGTCGCATTGAGTGGCTTAGGTGCTTTCCTGCTCTCCATCGTGGCCATCTTCATCATCGAAAACCGCAAGCGTTTCGTGGCTGAAAACAAATAAATTGTGGAAAAGAGAGCAAAAATAGCTTGGCTTTACCTCATTGCGGCACTCTTCGTCGCGGTGGGTTTGTTCCTCGTCGTAAAGAAGAACACCTACCTGTTTTTTGCCCTGCCCGTAGTGTTAGGTGTATTGTTGCTCTACATTTTCTCTTTAGATAAAGTATTGTTACTCACTGCTTTCACCATACCACTTTCGGTCAACTTGAAAGCACTCGATGCTGGCTTAGCTATCTCACTTCCTGCCGAGCCTTTGCTGATGGGCATTATGGTCCTCTTTTTCGCCAAAATGCTCTATGACGGAAAATATGACAGGCGCATCTCACACCATCCCATCGCCATCGTCATTTACTGCATGTTCGCTTGGATGCTGGTCACCACCATCACAAGCGAGATGCCTGTAGTGTCCATCAAATTCATGCTGTCGAGGTTATGGTTTGTCGTTCCGGCGTTCTTCCTTTGCGCCATCTTCTTCAAGGACCCTAAGAACATCCATCGTTTCATCTGGCTTTATATCGCGGCTCTGTGCATCGTGTGCGTCTACACGATCATCCATCATGCGCAGTTCGGCTTCGACGGCGATTCCGCCCACTGGGTGCTGACACCGTTCTATAACGACCACACGGCCTACGGTGCGGCTTTGGCCATCTACCTCATTCTCGCCCTCACCTATGTCTTCCTGCCGGATGTAAAGAAAAGCCGCAGACTTATTATTATAGGTGTGGTCGTCCTACTCAGTGTCGCCCTGATGCTCTCCAACTGCCGTGCCGCATGGTTGAGTATGATTGCCGCCTTGACCGTCTTGATTTGCGTGCTACTGAAGATCAAGTTCAGCTGGATTGCTACTGTGGTAGTCGTCTTGGTTGGGTTGTTCTTCGCTTTCCAAAACCAAATCATCGATGCGTTGGAAAAGAACAACCAGGATGCTTCCGGCGACCTCGTGGAGAACATCCAATCCATCACCAATATTTCCACCGACGCTTCCAACCTTGAGCGTATCAATCGCTGGCAGTCGGCTTTCCGGTTGTTTAATGAGCGTCCTGTATTTGGTTGGGGACCTGGGACTTATCAGTTTGTCTATGCCCCCTATCAGATGTCGAAAGAAAAGACCATCATCAGCACCAATGCCGGTGACGGCGGCAATGCTCACTCTGAGTATTTCGGTCCCTTGGCCGAACAAGGCATTGTCGGTTCGCTTCTCGTACTGACTTTGGTCATTGTGACGGTGTATTGCGGCATCAAAACATACAGCCGTTGCAAAAACAAAACGGCAAAGGTGTTGGTGCTTGGAGCCACCCTCGCCTTTATCAGCTATTTCGTCCACGGCTTCCTCAACAATTTCTTGGACACCGACAAGCTGGCCATCCCTGTATGGAGCCTCGCCGCCTTGATTGCCGCGATTGATGTGTATTATGCTGATAAAGAGGTTTTCGAGATAACTGAATAATCCCCAACGTAATTCGATAAGCAACAAAAAAATGCCGCCAACATGTATTGGCAGCATTCTCAATTGGTTCTTGAATAGCTTATTGGATACTCACTAATTCCAAATCAATAATCAAAGGCGTGTAAGCAGGCAACCATTCCTCATTGATGGATATGTCGCCAAAGCCCAACTCAGAAGGCACAACCAACCTCACCTTTTCACCAGAAGCCATGGTCAATATAGCTTCTTCGATTGCGGGAATCATTTCCCCCTCTCCTAATCTAAAGGAAATTGGATTGCCGTAATCGTAACTCGACTCCAGCAAATCGCCATCCAAATTAATCAGTTCATAGTGAATCGAAACCTCGTCACCAGATTTGGCTATATTTCCTGTACCTTTTTCAAGCCTGAGGATATACAGACCTGATTCCGTAGGAAGTTCTGTGACATTATTGTCTTTGATCCATGCGGCAATAGCCTCACTTTCAAGCTTCAGCTTGCGTTCCTTCTCTGCTTCTTTTTCCGCAGCCAAAACAGCCTGTTGCTTTTCGTATGCTAACTTATCCATCACGCTATTCATCTTCAAAAAGACGACCAAAGGAGTGTAAGGCTCGATATATTGCTCATAACCCAAGCTGTCAAAAGCGAGCTTTGAAGGAATCACGAAACGCATCGTGCCTCCAACAGGAACCATGCCCAAAGCTTTATGGAATCCCTCACAGAAGAACTCCTCTCCGTATTGCATCTCAATGGGTTCCACGCCAAAGGAATTCATAATGGTATCGCCCGACAGACCGCACATGGTGAAATCAAAGTTCACAAAATCACCCAGTTGGGCACATTTGTTTTTGCCTTGTTTTTCCATTACGATGATTCCAGATTCTGTGACTGTATTTTTGGAATCTTCTTTCAATGAAGCCAAAAAATCATGTTCGGCAATCCTCAAACTGTCAACATGAGCCTTACGTTCGGCTTCAACCACTTCGGCAGGCTTCACCGACACCAATTTCAGGTCGTAATAGATGGGCTTTCTTGCAAATTGTTCCGGTACTTCTATCTTCATCATCGTAATGAACACCGAATCCGACAAGACCATCAGACAGGCAGAGTCACCCACATGCATCATGCGCAAGGCATCAGGAATATCGCCGATAAAGTCAGGTTTCTTCAGCACCATGGTCATCGGTTTGTCACCAGCGGTGGTGAACAACATCGAATCGTTGAAGTACTGTGTCATCTCAAAGGTGACTTCATCGTCGAATTGGGGCATCACTTTCGAATCACCATGAGTGTAGAACTTCATGTAAGCCCCACTCTCCATCTGCTTGAAGCCCGCATAGATAGAGTCACTGTTGTTGCACGCTACCATCAACATCGGCAGCAATGCAACAAACAGTGACTTTGTCATACTCTTCATGCTTATTCAAAATCAATAAGTTCGACTTCAAAAATCAAATTGGAGAAAGGAGGTATGGGACCTGAACCGTGAGCGCCATATCCAAGTTTAGCTGGAATATAAAGGATACCTTTCTCTCCCTTCTTCATCATGGAAATGCCTTCATCCCAACCTGGAATGACTCGGCCAACACCAATCGGAATACTAATAGGTTCATCACGCTCAACAGAGGAATCGAAAACTGTACCGTCAAGCAATTTGCCAGTGTAATGCACTTTAACTGTCTGACCTGCCTGGGGTTGTGAACCTTTACCCGGCTTGGTACAAACATAAATCAGTCCCGATTCAGTAGGAGTAGCCTCAATACCGTTTTCAGCGATGAAAGCATCCAAAACTTGCTGAGCCTCAGCAAATGCGGCCTCTTCTTTGGCAGCTTGGCGAGCCATGAACTCCTCCTCTGTCATAATATCTTTCATCTTTACTTCCCAGCGAATCATAGCATCAGGAGTCACAAATTCTGGAACAACAGGTGCATGGAATTGACGACGGAACACCGAATCAGCGTTCATAATAAATGACATAGAGTCGCCTTTGTGCATCATGGTAAAGCCTTCATAAAGGTCTCCAGGGAACGAAGGCTCGCGAACGAGGTCGTATGCCTGCTCGGGTATCATGCTCGTGGAATAAAGCAACGAATCACCTTTTTCGTTCATTAGATAGTAGTCAAGGTCGATTGCAATAACATCGCCTAATTTTGCCGTTTCTCCCTCATTTTGAGTAAGATAACGATAATACATTCCGCTTGGGGTCATTTTGTACCCTGGATAAGGTGAGTTCTCTGTGCAAGCACTCATAGTGCCAGCCATCAGCAAGGCCATAACGGCCATTGATAAAATACTTTTTTTCATTTTTGTAAGTTTAATATTAAATTATTAATTTAATTGTTATCATTCACAAGACCAACCAGTTCCACATCAAAAACCAAATTGGTATAGGCTGGAATATTTCCGTATGAGTTCTCGCCGTAAGCCAGCGTATAAGGCAGCACTAAACGGGCTTTTTCTCCCACATGCATCAGTCCGACACCCTCTTCCAAACCCTTCAACACCGTTCCTTGTCCATAAACAAAGTCGTAATGCTCACCCAACTGGTCCGAATCACCCAACAAAGTGCCGTCAAGGTAACTGGCCACAAACTTAATCTGTGCGGTTTGTCCGACTTGAGGTTGCGCTCCCTCGGTATAGAGCGATTTGGCATAATACAACCCCGATAGCGTATGTTCAGTGATGTTATTCGCATTCAAATACTCGAAAAATGCCTTCTGCGAATCAGCTTTCAACGCCTTCATCACCCTTTCAGCCTCCTCCTGCAATTCCTTGGCCGTGGTGATTTTCAACAACTTGATATCATAAACCAGATTTGAATAGGCAGGAATGGAGCCTACCGAACGCTCTCCGTATGCCAAGTCGTATGGAATGATGGCCTGAACGCGTTCACCAAGATGCATTTTGGGCACAACCTCTTCCCAAAACTGAAGGGCATTGCCTTCGCCCAGTACGAATGAGAACTTGTCAGGGCTGCCAAAGGTGCTGCCTACCGATTGTCCATTTAATAAGGTAGCCGAGAAATCAAGTTCGACCTTCTCGCCTTTCACTGGACAACGGCCTTTGCCCTTTTCCAAAGGGATAATATAAACTCCTGACGGTTCAGGACTTACCGTAATGTTATTCTTTGCAAGATAATCCGCCAACGCCCTCTCCGACTTCTCAATCATCGTTTGCTTTATCCGCTCAATCTCAGCTTGGAATTCCTCTTGGGTCTTCACTTCCAACAGTTTCACTTCATATCGGAAATAATCATCAGCCTTTAGACCCACTTCAGCAGGATCCTGCTCATAGTATTTTATGGCAATGGAATCAGCCTTAATGTAAAACGACGCCGAATCGCCAACATGCATCATGGCATAGGCCTCATGCAAATCGGCAGGGAAACGAGACTCAGCCAATTGAGCATACACCTCATTCTTGGTTTCGCGCCAATCATAATACAATGAATCATTAAGGTAACATGCAATCTCAACTTTAAGAAAATCAGTCAGTTTTGGAGTTACAGCAGTAGGATTGTTGCTATAAAACTTATAGTACAAACCATTTGAGGTTTTCTTATAACCTGGAAACCTTTGTGTGCATGATGTAAACACTACCGCCGTAAGGCAAACCATTGTCAAAAATAAGTTTAATTTTTTCATATTCAATAGTTTATTATTCTTCCAACACTTTTATTGTATAGACCAAAGTGGCATATTCCGGGATTCGGTTTTCATCGCCATGAAGCCCATAGGCCAAATGATTGGGAAGGATAACCTTCGCCAAATCTCCACGATGCAGATAAGTCATCGCCTCATCAAGCCCCGACTCCACCTCTCCTTTCCCGACTACGAATATCTTAAGTCCATCTTTTTCAGACGAATAAATCAAATCGCCCGCAATGGAATGCAGCTCATATTCCAAAGTGACTTTCTGACCTTTCTCAATCCGTTGGTCTGAATTTTGCTTCAGAATCTGATACCTTAGTCCAGTTCCGGTCGAAACCATATTCAGACCATGCCTCTTAATATAGTTCTCGATGTCTTCTTCCTCTTCATTCACCAAATATCGGTTGGCTGTTTCCATACTGCTTTTCATATCAGCCTTCGATATGGGTTTCGTTTGCTTCGGCGTTTTTTCCTCACAAGCAACAAAACAAAGCAACACAATCAAAACCAGATATTTACAGTACTTTCTCATTCTGTTGCATTTAATAAATCCTTGTAAAGGGGTAGCACTGATTTCAATTTGGCAACGGCTTCTTCAAACGAACAATCCAAGGTTCCGCCCGCTGCGTTGGTATGGCCACCGCCCTTGAAATGCTTGTTGGCCAACTCATGCACAGAAAAATTGCCCTTCGAACGGAACGACAGCCGAATCTGATCCTCACGCTCCGTCACCAACACCGACATCTTCATTTTTTTCATGGAAAGCGGATAATTCACAACACCTTCCGTATCGCCCACATGATAGTCAAAACGAGCCAAATCGCTCTTACTCAATGCGATAATTGCCGTAGAATAATCATCCAACAACTCCATCCTCTCGCTGATGGAAAAGCCCAACAAACGAAGCCGATTCTCCGAAACCGTATCATAAACCAACTGATGGATAAGGTTGTAGGGCATGGATTTCTCCACCAATAGGCTGACCAACTCAAAAGTGCGCGGATGATAGATGGAATGTGCAAACGCACCTGTGTCCGTCATGATGCCGACCAACAGATTAGTGGCTATGCTTTCCGTCAAACGCTCTTTTCCGTAATGCAGGATGATTTCGGTAGCAATCTCAGAAGCACTCGAAACGCAAGTGTCTGAGTACAAGCAATAAAACTGGCTCTCATCTGGGTCTCTATGATGGTCAATCAACACTCTTGGGCAACGTGTCTTGCCGATTTCGTTATGCAAAATGCCGCCTCGCGACAAATTGTTGAAATCCATCATAACGATACATTCCGAAGCGGCGATGGCGTTTTTGCAGGCCTCAGCGTCTTTCTCAAAAACCAGAAACTCCTCAGCCCCAGGCATCCAATGCAAGAAATCAGGGAAGTCGTTGGCTACCACCATCTTAGTTTCATGACCATAACTGCGAAGAAACTCCGACATGGCCAACACAGAGCCAATTGCATCTCCATCAGGATTGACATGACACGCCAAAACGAAGCGTTTAGGCGACTGTAACAAGGCATCAAAGCGTTCAAAAAATATATCTAATTGCATAACTTCGATAAGAGCCTGCAAAAATACACAATTTTCTGATTCAACACCTATTTAAATAATAGGAAACATTTCAACGCGGCGACAAAACCTCAAAAGTATTGTCCGAGTATACCAAAACAATTTGTTTCAGCACCGCATTGGAGGGAGAAGAGGCGGGCTCCATTTGCGGCTTCACATCCAATGAAGCATCAAAAAGCGTCTGTTCCAAAACCTCCTTCTTCGATTCCACTTGAGGTTTCGTTTCCTTTGATGAAGGTGCCATTTCAACAAACGGTTCCGACACCGTTATCGGACCTGTGCCAAAAATAATCCACTCGAGACTATACTCCGGAAAGGTCTCTTTTAGCTTCTTTACAAAGTCCAAACTCGGATTGTTTCGCCCTGCCAAGAGGTGAGAAATGTTGGAAGGTTGAATGCCAAGTTGCATGGCAAATTCGGCAGCGGTCAAGTTCTTCGCGCGGATGATATGGGCGATTCTGTCTTTCATTTCAAGGGTGTTTTCCATAGAAGTGTCCTCCTGAAAATTTCATTTTTCCATCAATTTTAGTTGACAAAAGTAAACATTTATCTGTTACAAAACACAAAATGAAAATATTTAATTTTGTAAATCTCAGTTTAATGCATAACTTCTTGAAGTTATGAATTGAATAAATTGAAAGATAACATTGTTTTTCAACTATTTAATAATCAATCATAAAATATTCAATTATTCTCAGCAAATCAAGCCAGTTTTTATATTTCACTTGAAATAAAACTCATTAAATTACTGAATAATTGGTTTTTATAATGATGATTTGAAAAATGTTCCACGTTTTTACATGACAAAATTGATTTACATAATTACATTAGATTGTTTATAATTGTAAATATTTCAATATATAATTAAATATCAATTATTTATAAATATAATATTTTAAACTTGTAAACAAAAGATTTCTATGATTTACATAATTGAACATTTGAAATTTGGCGTTTTTCATGTCCTGATGACCTGTCAATTCATCCGAAAAACAAACGCGCTACAATGGCTTAAAAATGCCTTTTCTGAAATTACGGTCTTCTACTCTACTCCACCAGTTTTCCATTTTCTGACTCCTGTTTTCCTCTTGCAATTTTACCCTATTTTTTCACACCTTATTAATATAGGCTTTCTGGAATCAGAATAATTCCTATCTTTGCCGCTCGTATGAGAACAAAAGACCATCACATACAGAACCTCATCCTCGAAGGCGAACATCAGATGCTCGATTTCAAATTTGAGATCTCTGACAGCAAACGCATCGCCCGTTCCCTATCCGCCTTTGCCAACACCGATGGCGGCAGGTTGCTAGTTGGCGTGAAAGACAATGGTGCCATTGCCGGGGTCCGTTCCGATGAAGAAATCCACATGATTCAAGCCGCTGCCGAGATGTACTGCCTGCCCAAAGTGGAATATCAAACCGAAGAATGGGAAATCAATGGCAAGACCGTGCTTGAGGTCATTATTCCGAAAGACAAATACCATAAGCACAAAGCCCCTGACAATCAAGGTAATTTCAAGTATTTTGTAAGAGTCAAGGACGAGAATCTGGTTGCCGACAGCGTATTAATTAAGGTGTGGAAATCGGACAAGTTCTCAAAAGCGGCCAAAATCTCCTTCACCGAAACGGAGACTTCCCTGCTGCATTACATTGTGGAACATGAAGCCATCACCCTTCAGGAATTTCAGCAAATGGCCCATGTAAACAAGAGAAAAGCCGAGGCCATCCTTGCAGATTTTATTCTTGTCGGCACGATTGAGCTCGTTCAAACTAATCAAAACACCACTTTTCGGCTCTCTGAAGAAGCAAAAATCGAAAAATAAGACCTTTCTTCTCTCCATATTTTTAAAATTTTCAAATTTTATATAATTGATTAACAAAAGTATACAATATTTTATCAAAAATAATTGAAATTTTTGATTGCCAGTATCAAAAAAGGTCGTACTTTTGCAATCCGCTTCCGAAAAAAAGAGGGGTAGAAACGAGGGAGACACGGAAGCGGAAGTTCTTTGAAAGTCTGAGGCCAGCACAAGACCAGCGCCGCGGGAGCGGCGCGAGGGATAGGAACCTTTAACAAAGGAACACCAGATAGAACATCAAGGCGGAACCCGAGATTCAGAACAGAACAATTAGCAAAAGACAATAGTACAACGAAGAGTTTGATCCTGGCTCAGGATGAACGCTAGCGGCAGGCCTAATACATGCAAGTCGTACGGGAGACGCCCTTCGGGGTGTCGAGAGTGGCGGACGGGTGCGTAACGCGTATGCAACCCACCCCCGACGGGCGGATAGCCGGTGGAAACGCCGGATAACCCGCCATGCGCCCCCGGGAGGGCATCCTCCTGTGGGCAAAGCGGCGACGCGGTCGGGGACGGGCATGCGTCCCATTAGATTGTTGGCGGGGCGACGGCCCACCAAGTCGACGATGGGTAGGGGATCTGAGAGGACGGTCCCCCACACTGGTACTGAGACACGGACCAGACTCCTGCGGGAGGCAGCAGTAAGGGATATTGGTCAATGG
>JAEEGF010766917.1_pt1 | contig 10213 bp, 7 predicted proteins | sample 9134171 | NCBI WGS metagenome assembly JAEEGF01 (sample SAMN16246542, study PRJNA631951) | gut metagenome | biome: gut microbiome; feature: rumen; material: AP-attached | host: Bos | place: Iran: Karaj | collected 2018-10 | reverse complement strand
CGCAGATTCTATAAGTTTGACGGCTGGTACTACGGAACTGAGCTTTATGACTTTGCAAAGCCCATAGACAACGATGTGACGCTGAAAGCCGGATGGACTGTCCATCAGCAGGTTCAGACACCTTTTGCAAACGTCGATGGATCCGAACCTTTAGTTCGTAACTCTAAGGTTTACCTGGCTACTAAGACTGTAGACGCAAGAATCTACTACACGATGGATGGTTCTGTGCCCACAACGGACAGCGGTCTTTACGATGAACCTATTATTGTGACATCTGATGTGACAATAAGGGCGATTGCAGTAAAAGAAGGCAGTGCTGACAGTGAAGTGATGACACTCGTTCTGGCAGTAAATGCTCAGGAAGACCTGGGCGATGTTGCTGAGGACGATATCCCGACATCAGAAGATGCAGGGCAGTCTCTTGAGGAGAGAATCCCCGAGGGGCTCTGGGTTGCAGGACTCGAAAAGGAGATGCCTTATACCGGAAGTGCTGTTAAGCAGCAGCTGAGAGTATACAATAATATGACTCTCCTTACTGAAAAGAAGGATTATAAGCTTACCTACAAGAACAATACCAAGGCTGGAACTGCGACGGTTACCGTTACGGGAACCGGAAGCTACAGCGGAAGCCTTAAGCTTGATTTTGTGATAACACCAGTGGATATAGAAGATGATCAGAACTTCAGGGCAGATGATATTTATGTGACCTACAACAAGAAAGCTCAGAAACCTTCAGCGGTTCTTTATCAGGGCAGCAAGAAGCTGGCAAGCGGAAAAGACTACACTGTAAGCTGGACCAATGATAACGGCAAGGCCAACACAGGCTGCACAGCTGCTGGTGAATACGAAGTCACCCTCACCGGAAAGGGCAACTACAAGGGCTCAAGGACTCTTACTTTCCATGTGACTGAGAGTACTCTTATCAGCAAAGTGACCCTCAAGGCCATCAAGGCACAGGATTATACGGGAGAAGCTGTATATCCTGATGTTGTTCTTACAGACAAGAAGTACACACTTGTTAATGGAACGGATTATCGCATCAACTGGCCTTCCGACTGCACAAGTGTCGGGAATGTGACACTGACAGTAGAGGGTTTAGGCAAATATGCGGGAATCAGAACTGCAACCTTTGCAATCAAGGGAACAGCCATTAAGTCGGCTTCAGTGTCAGGTATTGCTTCAAGCTATGGCTATGAGGGCGAGGCCATTGAGCCGGCAGGTCCTTCTGATGACAATAATAATATCGGAACCGCACTCCTTACGATAACTGACTCCAAGACCAAGGTTAAGACAAATCTTGTAAAGGGAAGGGACTTTACTGTTTCCTACAAGAACAACTCTAAGGCCGGAACTGCAACAGCAGTATTTACCGGAACAGGCAGATACACCGGAACCGTAAGCAAGACCTTCAAGATTGCAGCTTACAGCATGGCAAAGGATGTCGATAACATCACTGCCGTATATGACAAGTCAGTGTCATATGTGAAGGACGGCGTTAAGCCGCATGTCTCCGTATATTTCAGAGGCATAGAGCTTACAGAGGGAACCGACTACACCGTTAACTATGCTAATAACAACGCTGTGACTACTGAAGCTACCAAGAAGCTCCCTTCAATCACAATTAAGGGTAAGGGAAACTTTGCCGGAAGCTACAAGGCTCTCAATTTCAGTATTACAAGACAGGATATCTCAGGTATGAATATCTCTGTTTCGGACAAGATTTATGTAAACAAGGCCAAGGCATTTAAGTCCACGCCGGTGATAACCGATGCATCAAATCCTTCAGCCAAGCTTGTGGCAGGCAAGGATTACAACAAGAACATCACATACAGGTATGAAGAAGATGTACGGGTAACACAGGTCGTTAACAGGAAGTCCATAGAAATAGACCGGAAGAGGGGAGATATCGTTGAAGATGCTGACATTCTTCCTGTAGGTGCCGTTGTCAGGGCAGAAGTAACCGGAATGGGCAACTATGAAGGAATCCTGACAGCCTGCTACAAGATCATGAAGACCGACATAGCAAAGGCGACAGTCAAGGTTAAGAACCAGACCTATACCGGCCTGGCAGTAGAACCCGGAAAGGATCAGATATCAAGTATTAAGATCGGAAAAACTGTACTTACCAAAGATGACTATGAGATAGCAGGCTATTCAGGCAACGAAAAAGTCGGAACAGCCACCATGATCATCAGAGGAAGAGGAATCTACGGAGGGACCAAGAAGGTAACTTTCAAGATAACAAAGAAATCTTTCTGATCATTACCGGGCAGTAAGATAATAGGGGAAAAAGAGGGGGCTGTCGCACTAAGCAAATTAGTGTGGCAGTCTTTCCTTACGCCCAGCCCCAAGGTATCCATTTGAAAATGCTTGTGTTCGTCTGCGGTGTGATTTTAGTACCATAAAAGTGTAATTGATTGGGAGTAATTACCCCTATCAGTTACACTTATTTTTTATAATAAGGGGAGTAATTGGCCTAACATTGTGATTTTTGGGTCATTGCATCCGTCTTAGAAACTGTTAGACAACCCCTTATTATAAGTATTCGATTAAGCAGGTAGGGAGAAACACCCGTGTAACCAACTAAACTGAATGGTAATAAGTGTGGCTGGAACAATTACTAATTACAGGTGGAGGAGGTTCAGAATGATAAGTGTAGGAATTGACGTTTCAAAAGGAAAAAGCACGGTATGCATACTTAAGCCATATGGAGAGATAGTGTGTAGCCCTTTTGAAATGCAGCATGTTGAAAAGGGGTTAGAAGAACTAGATAGTATTCTTCAGAAATTGGATGGTGAAGTCCGTATAGTCATGGAAGCAACGGGTATCTATCATTTGCCAGTACTAACATACTTTTCTGAGAAAGGATATTTCGTATCTGTTGTAAATCCCTTTGTAATGAAGACATATGGAAAAGATAACAATTTTAGAGGTGTTAAGACTGATAAGCTTGATGCGATCATGATTGCTAATTATGGAATCGATAAGTGGTTTAAACTCCAAAAGTATGAAGGCACTGAAGCTGTTTATTCTGAACTAAAGTTGCTTGGGCGTAGATATCGGTATTATATGGAACTCCATGTTAAGGCATTACAAGAACTGACGCATATACTCGATTATGTCATGCCTGGAATAAAGAAAATGTTTAAGAGCTGGAATGACTTAACCAATAAAGATAAATTAAGCGATTTCGTGGAGAAGTTCTGGCATTATGACATTATTACTTCTATGAGTCTTGAAGAATTTTCAGATGAGTACCTTCTCTGGGCCAAAGAAAAGAAATATCACCGGAGCAAATCCAAAGCTAAAGAAGTCTATGAATTAGCATCCGGTGGCATTCCAACACTATCTTCCGACACTCCATCGACCAAAATGTTAGTACAGGAAGCAGTATCAGTATTAAGGGCTGTAGACAGCTCCTTGGCTACTATATTAGCACGAATGCAGATTCTTGCTAAGTCATTACCAGAATATTCTATAGTTAGAGAAATGGGTGGCGTTGGAGATGTGCTTGCTCCAAAACTAATTGCGGAAATAGGCGATGTCAGGAAGCTTCATAGCGCAAAAGCCCTCATAGCCAGCGCAGGAATCGATCCGCCACCACATGAGTCAGGACAATTTATTGGCACTAATCGAAAAATGACAAAAAGAGGCTCATCAACATTAAGGAAAGTAGGATATGAAGTAATGAGGGTACTCAAGAGTCATCCAGCCCCCCAAGATGATGCTGTATATAATTACATCATCAAAAAAGAAAATGAAGGAAAATGCAAAAAACATGCTAAAATAGCGGGATTGAATAAATTCTTACGTATTTACTATGCAAGAGTAACCGCAGTTTATAAATAATTACTGAAGACTATTAGGCAGGCTGGACTATTCGCCCAGCCTTATTGTGATGCTTTAAAAGAAAACACGGAAAAGTAAGACATTTTTCTATTGACAATTGTTAGCAGGTTTAGTAACAAAAAAGACTGAAACACCAGCATTCATCTGGATTCCAGTCTTTTTACAATGAGCAGGGGAAGCAGGATTCGAACCCGCATGAGCGGTTTTGGAGACCGGCATACTAGCCATTGTATGATTCCCCTTTATTTATCTGGCCGGTTCGCACCGACGAATGTTATCTTAACACAGCCTAATTATATTGTAAAGAGGAAAATTTAGAAAATGGGATAAAATTGTTACTATTCACAGTCAATGTCATTCACTTTAGGAGACAATCATAGCAAATAGGTAATTGTACTTTGAAAAACTGTACACTTAGGCGTTGATCTAAGAGATTACATAAATGGAGCTGTTCAAAATGAGAATAATTATAGTATAAACCTGTTCAAGAAGCGTAGTATTCATGAAAAAGGGTAACTTTAACAAGCCTATAAGAAGTTCTTTTTTGACTTCTCGTAGATGGATAAAAGAGGTATAGTTAGTTATGAGCAATGCTTAATTTCTATAGCAGAAGCTCATGGGTAATTTGAACCTTGCTTGGCGGCGATAGGTTCTGTCAGGTCTGATTGGTTCAATGTTATTGGCAATCAGACCTGATGCATTTATATGGCGCTTTTTATCTCTATTTCTCAGATGGTCACGACTTATCTTTATGGCTTGTGCGAAATTGACTTGATATTGTAGTTTACGTTCTCGCTTCGGTATTTCTGCATGCATGGCTATTTCAGAGCAGTAATTAAACATGATTGCTCTGGCATAGACTTCTTGGACAATGTAATTGTATTTTTTGCTATGGAAAGCCTTCAAACATAGAGGATATTTTAAATCCCTATATGCAGTTTCCTGATCCCAGCGCCTGTGATATAGATCTTTCAATTCATCTATATCAAACTCAATGTCAGGCAGGTTAGTTATAAGGTTTTCATAAGTATTATCCGCTATTTCAATTCGTACTATACGTAAAGGCATATGAAATTCAGTACATTCAGAATCAAGATAATCAAAGGGAACTTCCTGGCAAATATATCTATAGAATTTATTACGTTCAGGATACATACGTTTTTTCTTAGAGTTGGATCGAGTAAGAATGCGGTCAACATGATAATCAAGTTCTTTGACATTATCTACTGAAAATCCTAACAACCTAGATGTTTTAACATCGGTACATCTAATGAGAAAGTATTGATTGTGAGCCATTACATGGGCAAAGTTGTTATATGAAGCATATCCTCTGTCTGCAAGATAGATGGAAGGAGTACTGTTATCTGACCGGTCTACCATCTGACAAAAAGCTTGATATTCATTTCGTTTTCGGCAAGGCTGTACCAAAACGTCAAGGAACTTTTTGTCCAAAACAGAATATAAAGCATTTATATGGATTTGATTAAAACCTCTTGGAGATTTGTTGTTTGGCGGAAAATAAGTATCTTTATCTGTTTCATCACGAAAGATATCTGCAACAGAACCGTCACAGGCAACGAGACTATATTTATCTTTGTATAGATTGCGAGAGAATTTTTGCGTGAATATGTGCAAAAGATTAAGTAAGGAATCAGATTTCAGCTTTGCGCGTTGATTGCAATAAGCTGCTTTCTTTGGTGTCTCCTCGGAACGCCCAAAGAAGCGGTAGAGCTCTTCCCGTATACAATCACCTTCCATAGTGAGCAGTAAGAGAATAAAATCCTTAAAACATAATTTACGGTTACGAGTAAAATCCTTACCAGGATGAAGAGCGAATTGTTCGGGATTCTTTGCCAGTTCATCGATTGATGCTATAAGCATCATTTTTACAACATCTGCATATGCCATATGTGTGCCTCCTTAATTAGGTTAGTTGATAGTGAATAAATCCTAATTAATTGGCTTTTTTCTGATTGATAATCAGAAAAAAGCCGCACATATGCACTATTTTGTCAAGCGTATAATCTTTAATTTACTATATTTTTTGAGTTACTGGTATAAAAATGGAATCCTACATATTTTTCATAGGATTCCGTAAAGTGAATGACATTGCGAGTGAACAGTAACTGAATATTTACTTGATTTTTCTCCATGGAAAGGAGTATTTGACTTCGGAAGAAATGCTGTGCTACTATTTACAAAAGGAAAGGGCGAAATTTCGCTAAGGTGAACGAATGATTATTAGATAATTTGATTTAGGTGAACATGTTGATCAGGCTGCTGTTTTACAGTGGCATTATGTGTGCGCTTAAATTGGATTATCATGCATTCGGAGCCTGTTTTTATATATGGGTCTTTTTTGTATGAGTCTATTTTGCGTGCGCAGGATAGGCTTATTTTTGTTTTTTCAAAACAAAAATAACGCTCCGCTATGGATGCGCATCGGCGCGAAATGAAAATGATGCATACATGCATCCGCGCCTCGCGCGAGAATGTCGCGAGCGACATCCTTTTTATGCCGACAAGGGAGGCTTATATATGGCAAGAAATTTATTGATAAAAGCAGAAAAGATCGTTCATTCCTATGGGGAGCAGACCGTACTTGATTTTGATAGATTCTATCTGTATGAGGGTGAGAAGGTAGGACTTGTTGGAATGAATGGCACAGGCAAGAGTACGCTTCTTAAGATTCTATCGGATGGGTTGGAACCAACAGCAGGAACTGTCTTAAGAAAATGCATCCCATTTTATTTTGAACAGTTTGGCTCGGATGATTCATATTTTGAAACTGATTATGCAGAAGCGGGCAAGATGGGAGTTGCCGATCAAATCTGGCAGGAAAATGTAAGTGGCGGCGAAGATACAAGGATAAGGCTGGCACAGCTCTTTTCCAGTCCCCATGCGGTTGCCTTTTTAGATGAACCTACGTCAAATCTTGATTATGATGGTGTGAAAATGCTGATAAAAAGGCTAAAAGAAATAGATACTATGGTCATAATCAGTCATGACAGGGCAGTCCTCAATGAAGTATGCGACAGGATAGTTGAGATTTCTTTTGGCAAACTTCACAGCTATGACGGAAACTACGATGAATATGTGGCTCAGAAGGAAGAGCAGCTTAAAACTCAGCAGGCAGAATTCGAGAATTATCAGGCTGAGAAAAAGAGGCTTCAAAGTGTCTACATAGAGAAAAAAGCTAAGGCAAAAACGGTAGACAGGAAGCCAAAGAACATGTCGGCAAGTGAAGCGAAGGTGAGAGCATTTATCGGCAACAGAAAACCGGAGGACAAGGCTCGTGGAATAGAGCGTAGCGCAACAAACGTACTTAAACGCCTTGAACATATGGAGGTAAAAGAAAAACCCAAGGAAGAACCTACTGTCAGACCAGATTTCAGGCTGACAAATCCGCCAAGGAATCCGATATTGATCCGCGGAGAGCATATTTCTTTTGCCTATGATGATCACATTATCCTCGATGATGCTGATTTCATGATAAAAAATGGAAGCAAAGTAGCTGTTCTGGGTGGCAACGGAGCCGGCAAGACGACCTTGCTTGAACTTATCAGCAGAAAAGAAGGAATATATGTTGTTCCGGGAGCCAAGATAGGCTATGCCAGGCAAAATATGTCCCAGATTGATCTTGAGCAGACAGTCCTTGAAAATGTACGCAGAGTCAGTATACAGAGTGAGAGTATATCAAGAATAGTTTTGGCCCGGCTTTTGCTTTCGGAAAGAGATATGAATAAAAAGGCCGCTGAACTTTCGGGGGGAGAGCGCATGAAACTGTCTTTTGCAATGCTATTTGTTTCCGATGTGAATCTCCTTATCCTTGATGAGCCCACTAATTATCTGGACATCCCATCTGTTGAAGCTTTGGAAAAAATGCTGGTGGAGTATGAAGGAACATTGGTATTTACATCTCATGACAAGACATTTGTAGACAGGATTGCCACAGAAAGGTTATACATCGACGATGCGAAGATAAGACACGAAAAGTAAGGCATATAACAATTGTATAAGAAAAAACACGAGGAGGGATCATATGAAACAGCATAAAAGTGAACATTACATCTTTAATTTCAATGAAGGAAGTAAAGCAGAAAAAGATATTGAGGCCATTTCTTCTATGCAGGAAAGATGCTATAAGTACATCTGCCAAGTCTTAAAGACAGAACCATCTTTCAAAATTCAATACTATTTGTGTGATTCGCCCCAAGAAGTAGGACGAATTTATGGTGATAACGATCCATGCAATGGTTTTGCATCACCACCTGATAAAATTTACGCTGTTTATAACGATGAAGTACAATGTATTGGATTTCATGAAGATGCGCATCTTATCAGCTACACGATTAACAGACCGGATAATCCCGCAATACGTGAGGGACTGGCGATGTACTTTGATAAAAAGTGGTGGAAAATACATAATCTGGACTGGACAATTCATTATTTAAAAAATGGTATGTATATTCCAGTGAACCAGCTTGTGGATAAGGAAACGTTCTTTTCATACGGATGCGAAATCACATATCCGATCATGGGAGCATTTACAGAATGGCTGATATCTACATATGGCATTGGTATGTACCTTGATATGTATAAGAGAAATGACATGATCCAGGCAATTTCTGAGATATATCAAAAGACAATAAAAGAACTAGATGAGGATTTTACTGATTACGTTAGTTTGTTCAAAATAGATGAAAGGATAGAATTTTGCCGATAGTTAATGCAAGATTAAGGCTGCTATGGTTTTTCATTAGTATTTGTATCATGAGTATGTAGGATTTTTCTCTTCAGGAAAGAAGGCAATAATGGATAATTTTCAAGAAATGATTTCCCAAGCGTGGATGCAATTTGATGATAAAAGATATGACGACGCGCGGGATGTGTATATACAGTGCCATAAAAATATATCAAAAGATGATCTGGCGGCAGAGGCATCTGTTTATATGGGGCTTACCTATGTAGAAGCTTTCTCTGGCAACTATGATTTGGCAAGAGATTATGCAAATAAACTACGTTCCCTTGCTACAAATGAGGAAGACAGACATATATACCTGCACCAGCTGGGAATGGTCGAGCGCATGGCGGAAAACTATGAGACAGCACTTTCTGTTTTTGTAGACGAAGAAAACATAATAAAGGCGGCTTTCTCCGATGGTTATGACAGACTTTCAGCCAATATGTATGAACAGGGATATGTAAATTATAAAATGGGCAATCTGTCCAATGCTACGAAGCTTATGGAAAATGCAGTAATGCTTGGTAAACAGTCAGGGGATGCCATGTGTTTGGCTTGCGCGTATAGGGGAATGGGTGAAATACTAGCAGCCTTAGACAATGGGACTGGTGCAAAAGAATACTTCCAAAAATCAATGGAAGGATTCGGGCAGGCCGAGGATTATAAGGGAATGCAGGAAGTTGAAGAAATGATGTATGCGATAGAGAATTGCCTATTGGGAGATAAAAGGATAGAAAGCAAATGAAATCTATAACAATTGCAGCAGACATGTTTGGATGCCCTAACAGATGCCGGCATTGCTGGTTATCGCATATGCCGAACGTTAAGATGGAAGATGGAGCGGATAAATGGATTGTAGATTGCTTCAAGCCGTATTTTGACAAAATAGAGTTCTTTAGCTGGCTTAGAGAGCCTGACTTTTGTGATAATTACAGAGAACGTTGGGAAAAAGACAAAGAGCTGTCCGTGAATACTACGCCGCGCCGTTTTGAACTGGCAAGTTTTTGGCGAATTGTGCATCTGGAACAGCGCCGAAGTTTAATTAGAAGTAAAAGCGGGTTTGAGAAAAATTCTCAAGCCCGCTACTAGGATTATGATAAAGCATCAGGTCCGACTGCTCGAACTGTTTCACCTTCAATTTCAGCATGTTCTACAGGTGAATAATAATCCGGCGTAAAATGCTTATGGCCTAAATCAAAAGCACCCTCATAGCTAAAAAATTCATCCCCGCTAGCTGTAAAATTAATATCAAGAGATACAATTTCAGCCTTGTTCCATTTTTTCATCTCATTTTCTCCTTTGTTGTTGTTTTTAGCAAACATAATAATTGTACCAGCACTTAATAAAGCATACTAATTTCTAACAAAATTGTTAGAATACAAGGCTGGATCATATTATCATGAACAACGTTGCATGTTCGCGGTTCTGCCTGAACGGTAACATTATACTTTATTTGAAATTTGACTTATAATCCCATCTTTGACAGTTGATGTATATAAAAAGTCTCACAACCCTTGTATATAGGGCATTGTGAGACTTTTTCTCTTCGTTTTGAAGTATAGTATTTTTTACTTCCCTTTACTTTTCTTTTGGATTGTTTTCATCTGGCTTTTGGTTATG
>JAEEGF010200521.1_pt1 | contig 10213 bp, 6 predicted proteins | sample 9134171 | NCBI WGS metagenome assembly JAEEGF01 (sample SAMN16246542, study PRJNA631951) | gut metagenome | biome: gut microbiome; feature: rumen; material: AP-attached | host: Bos | place: Iran: Karaj | collected 2018-10 | reverse complement strand
GAAGTCGGCTAAGGTAGGCGGTTGAATACCCTGTTAGCTGAGCCAGTTCATCCAGTGTGCCATTGTCAAAATGGGTATCAATGTATTCAAGGGCTTGAATTGTGATTGAGTTACTGCCACGGCTCATATCAGTTAAAGTGTCTGATGAGAGAGTACAAAGATTCATCAGAAGTAAATCCATTGTGGACATAGCGATAGTGTTCATATCATTTTTGTGATATGTGAGAGTCCAGATTAAGTTTTCAATCAGATTCTCTACTGGAAGGATTCCAGAGGCGTGGTACAGCAGATAATCATTGTAATTCTTTTTGTCGGAAAGTGATGCTACGATAAAATCTCTCAAAATATCATTTCTATCATAGAATATTTGAGTGCGGGAAAAGAATTCAGGCAAGATAATAAAGTTAATTGCAATATCGTCTTTACCGCATGGCTCAATATCATGTCTGGCATGTCTGTTCAAAAGCAAAATATCCCCTTCATGTAGAGTTAAAGTTTCGCCATCCACAAAATGAGTTGTTAAATGGCCCTTTAGCATACAAACCATTTCTATATAGTTGTGTCTGTGTGTAGGGAAATATGCAAATCTAGTGTGAGGGCGAATATCGATTAGCTTGCCTTGTGCCAAAAGCTTTCCCGAATCTATTACAAATTCATCTTCAGAGGTATACAGCTCTTTTCTGATGCTAGTATCCCCTTCAAGAATCATTTTCTCCTCATCTGTTATTCGGTTTAGAAGTTCATAAATATCATTTCTCATAATGTCATATAAGGTTCTAAATTATATAATATGCTGTTCTAGTTACATCAATAAAATCATTATATTATAGGCTTAAATAAAGAGCAAATAAAGTTCTAGGAGGGTTAAGATGTTAGTAGAAACAAAAGCAAGAGTGGGTGTGTTTTCTATCGCCCTTGGCGCATATTTACCACAGTTTCCATCGTTGGTATCAGAATTTGAAAAGCAGTTTGAGGATTTTAAAAAGTCAATTCCGGACACTGTAGAAATAATCGATGGCGGTGTAGTTACAACAAAAGAGCAGTCACAGGCTGCAGGAGACAAGTTTAGAGCGGCAGATGTGGATTTAGTATTTATGCAGCTTCTTACTTATGCAACTAGCTACAATATGCTTCCAGCCGTAAAGGATTTGGATGTACCTGTAGTTCTTGTAAACGTTCAAAAGCTAAAGGCACTTGATTACGACACAGCAGGCACAGCAGAGTGGCTTGGAGAGGCATATGCTTGTGGTGCAGTTGGAGAAATGGTTGCAGACCTTAATCGCTATGGTAAGCGTAGCGCTGTAATTACAGGTGTTGTAGAAGGTGGCGATGCAAATGTAGCAAAGGAAATTGAGCAGTGGTGCCTTGCTGCAAACTGTCGTAGACGTTTCAGAGATACAAATATTGCCCAGATTGGGCGTCCATATCCAGGCATGATGGATTTATATATTGATGAGTCAAATCTTTACAGAAGAATGGGGCTTTACACAAAGCAGTTTGACTGGGAAAAGATTTGGGCTATCGCAGATGACATTACAGACGAAGCGGTTATTAAGGCAAAGGCTGAGGATATCTTAGATACTTTCGATATCGTAGGCGGTGGAGACATTGATAAAGTCTGGGAAATGGCAAAGTATGTTGTGGCCTTTGAACAGTGGGTAAAGGATGAAAAACTTGGCCTTGTAGCATCTCATTATGATGGCTTCGCAAAGGGCATTGCTGGTAAGGTAGACAGCCTTCTTATCCCAGCATTTTCTATGCTTATCAAGCAGGGCACTGCATGTGCAGTAGAGGGCGATATGAAGGTCGCTATGGCTATGAGCATTTTAAAGACAATCTCTGGTACAGGCCAGCTGGCGGAGATGTATACTATCGATTTTAATGATGATGTTACACTTATTGGCCATTCAGGCTCGGGCGATGCAGCTATCTCTCAGGCGAAAAAGCCAACTATGAAGATGATGGATGTGTTCCATGGCAAGGCAGGTGGCGGATATCTCACACAGTTCTATCCACCAGTAGGTCCTATTACATATCTTGGTATCACACAGGATGGTGAAGGTCATTTTAAGTTCGTGGTTGCTGAGGGCGTTAATGAGGAAGGAAAGATTCTTCAAAATGGTGACACAATGATGCGTACAAGATTTTCATGTTCAGCTGCAGAATTTGTAACCAGATGGAGTGAGACAGGTCCTACACATCATTTTGGTGCGGCAGTAGGACACCACATTGAGACAATTAAAAAGGTAGCAAAGATTTTTGATGTACCTGTAGAAATAGTAGTTAGATAAGGAGTTTTAAAATGAAGGTTTTAGAAGCAAAGTTTGTTGAAGGTTTTATTAGAATGGCAAATGATGGATGGGAGCAGGGCTGGCACGAGCGTAACGGCGGCAACCTTTCATACAGAATCAAGCCAGAGGAAGTAGAAAGCGTAAAGGAAGAGTTTGTAGCTGGTGATTGGAGAGAAATCGGAACAACAGTAGCTGATTTAGCTGGTGAGTATTTCCTTGTAACAGGCTCTGGAAAATATTTTAGAAACGTAATTTTAGATCCAACAGATTCAATCGGTATCATTGAGGTAGATGAAACAGGTGCAAACTATCGTATAGTATGGGGATTTGTAAATGGTGGCAGACCTACATCAGAACTTCCATCACACCTTATGAACCTTGAAGTTTGCAAGGCAAGAGACGAGGAAATCCGCGTGGTATATCACTGCCACCCAACAAACGTTATCGCTCTTACATATGTGCTTCCATTAGAGGATGACATCTTTACTAGAGAAATCTGGGAGATGGCTACAGAGTGTCCAATCGTATTTTCACAGGGTATCGGCGTAGTGCCTTGGATGGTTCCAGGGGGAAGAGAAATCGCCGTAGCTACTTCTGAAATTATGGCTACAAAGGATGTGGCTGTTTGGGCTCATCACGGTATGTTTGTATGTGGCACAGATTTTGATATCGCATTTGGCCTTATGCACACAGTTGAAAAGGCAGCAGAGGTGCTAGTAAAGGTTCTTTCAATGACAAATACAAAGCGTCAGACTATTCAGCCAGACGAGTTTAGAGCATTAAACGCTCCATTTAACGTAAGCATTAACGAAGAGTGCTTATATGAGAAAAAGAGCAATATCATTGGAGAAAGATAATGGCAGTATATTATTTAGCGGTTGATATTGGGGCATCTTCTGGCAGGCATATGCTTGCCCATCTTGAAGATGGCAAGGTGGTCTTAGAAGAAATCCATCGTTTTTCAAATGGCATGATAGAGGTGGATGGCCACAAAAGATGGGATACAGATGAGCTTTTTAAGCAGATACTGATTGGTATGAAAAAGTGTAAAGAGCTTGGCAAAATCCCTGTATCTATGGGTATTGATACCTGGGCTGTAGATTATGTTTTGATGGATGAAAACGATAATGTAATCAGACCATGCTTTGCCTACAGAGATAGCCGTACCACAGGTATGGATACCGAAGTTTACAAGGTGATTTCTGAGGAAAAGCTATATGAGCGCACAGGAATCCAAAAGGCTATTTTTAACACTATCTATCAGCTTATGGCTGATAAATGTGATGGCTACTTAGATAATGCTAAGAGCTTTTTAATGGTGCCAGACTACCTTCATTATCTTTTAACTGGAGTAAAATCTAACGAATATACCAACTGTTCAACCACACAGCTTTTAAGTCCTGATACTAAAAAATGGGATTATGAGCTTATTGAGATGTTAGGCTTTAACAAGGGATTATTTGGTGAGATTAAGCAGCCGGGCGAATGCATTGGAAATCTAACCGATTCTATAAAGGCAGAGGTGGGATTTGATTGCAAGGTAGTACTTCCTCCTACTCATGACACTGCATCAGCTGTATTTGCTGTTCCAAACACATCGGATAATGTACTATACATTTCATCTGGCACATGGTCACTACTTGGTAGCGAAAACGTGCAGGCCATTTGCACAAAGGAGGCTATGGAGGCTAACTTTACCAATGAAGGTGGCTATGAGGGACGATTCCGCTTCCTTAAAAACATTATGGGACTTTGGATGATTCAGTCTGTTAGAAATGAGCTTATAGCAGAGGGAGAAGAATACTCTTTTTCTGAGCTTTGTGAAATGGCTGAAGAGGCAGATATAGATTCTATAGTGGACGCAAATGATGAAGTCTTCCTTGCGCCAGAATCCATGATTAAGGCAGTAAAGGATTACTGCAAAAATCAAGGCCAAAAAATTCCTGAAACAGCAGGAGAGCTGGCAAAGGTTATTTATCAGTCTCTGGCTGTTTGCTATAAAATGGCTTGCTATGAGGTGGAAAAGATTACTGGCAAGTATTTTAACATTATCAATATAGTAGGTGGTGGTTCAAAGGCTGGATATTTGAATAAGCTCACAGCTGCTACCACAGGAAAAACTGTAATAGCTGGCCCATCTGAAGCCACAGCCCTTGGCAACATCGGTGCCCAAATGGTGGCAGCTGGTGAAGTAGCAGGGTTAAAGGAATTTAGAGCTAGCCTTTCTTCCTATATTCTTTAGGGGTCATGCCGTATTTTGATTTAAAAACATTTTGAAAATAACTTTGAGTTGAGAAGCAAAGATACTCACTTATTTCGCTGATGGTTTTATCAGTGTAGGTAAGGAGGCTCTTTGCTTCTTCTAGTTTACGGCGCATGATGTAGTTACTGATATTAAAGCCTAGCTCCCGCTTAAACTTTTTGGATAGGGTAGTGCGGTCCATGTTTAGCTGCTTTGCCACGTCCTCTACAGAAATGTTTTGGTTTACATGATTGGATATAAACTGTATGGCAGCAAAAATATCAGTAGACATACCGGCAGGCATTTTTGCTTCTGCCACTCGTTTTGTAAAGTCGATAGCACAGGTGGCATTAAGTGCAGTTATAGACGCCTGGTCAGACATTTTTTCAACCTCTTGTATGTAGGAGTCTGATAGCTGATAAGCAGTCTCGATATCAAGACCTCCAGCGATTGCGTGTCTGGTGGCTAGTGCAGTAGAGGAGATAAAGATATTTTTTGCTTGCCTTAAAGAGTCGTTTGACGTGCGACCTTCTGTGATTGATGGGGCAGATTGAATAAAATGTAAGAATCCATCCACATCTCCTTTTTCGATATAGCTATAGTATTGCTGCTCGAAATTATAAGAATCATGAAAGGCAGAATGTTCCTTGCGATTTACTAAGACATCTAGGTGATGCTTTCCAACAGACTGTTCAGTGGTTTTATTTAAAAAGCCAAATTCATCAAATACATTGATGGTTTTATTGTTAACTTCCTTGTGGATGAGTGCGAGGATGTTTAAAAACTGAGAAATGGTAAATAAGGGAGTCTTGTTGTAAAACTCAGCGATAGTCTCCTTGTAATCCACAGGTAATGAATAAGAACTGATTAATGAATCAATATCAGATTCTGTAAGAGCAATGCTAGAAACAGGGCCAATTATTATTACGCGGTTTTGCTTTTCATTCTTTACAAGTCCCACGTGTAGGAATTCTTTAGTTGAGATATAGTCTATATCTTTAGATGACTTGGTTAAGTTATCCTTATATACAGAAACAAAATCAATTGGTAATTCACTGTCAGGGAAAGAGCATAAACACGCATCACCTTTATATAAATGAATAGGCATAAAAGTAGCATTGTAAATAAACTGTATTGTTTGGATTAAAGTCGAATCTGAGCTTACCATAATTTCCTCCTGGTTTCACAATTATACAATAATCAGTCACAAATCTACAATAACTAAATGAGAATGGATGCTAACATAATCATATCAAAATACTGGATTCAAACGGAGGATATGTATTATGTCAAAGAAACCATTGGGAGTTGATAAGTATGGCGTGCAGAAAGTAATGCGCGTTGGTGACTATTTTGCAGACAGCTTAGGAATGTTTGCATTAAATGCAATTTCAGGTCTTATTGGACAGCTTACTTACTTTTATACTGATAAAGTAGGTATGGCAGCTGGTGCAGTAGCGACAGTGTTCTTTATCTGCAAAATATTTGATGCTTTTACAGATGTAATCATGGGAAATATCGTGGATCATACAAAACCAGGTAAAGAAAAATATCGCCCATGGCTACTTAGAATGATGCTCCCTGCAGCAATAGTTATGATTGCATTGTTTACAGTTCCTGCAAACTTCTCGGAGATGGGGAAGCTTGCATATATGTGCTTTACCAACTTGTTGTTATCGGCAGTAATTTTTACAGCTATTGCGATTCCATATTCGTCATTACAGGTTGTTAGAACAAATAGCCAAGAGGAGCGAGGTGCCATTGGAACATGGCGTGCAGCAGCTGGTTATGTTTCTGGTATGATTATTGCAATTGGTATTATTCCTATTACTAATGCTTTAGGTGGTACACAACAGGCTTGGATTAAATTCAGTGTTGGTTTTTCATTGATGCTAGTTTTAGCACTTTTGATATGTTGGCTTCGAGCTAAAGAAAGTGCAGTGGCTGATGGGGTTACTACTGAGGCTGTAGTAGAGGAAGAGGAAGGATTAGCATTTAAAGATGCACTTTCAAATTTATTTCATAACAAATATTGGGTAATGGTTTTGTTAATGGGATTATTTACTCAGATTTCATACGCTATTAGTAGCGCATCAGGAGCTTATTACTGTAAATGGATTTATGGCAATGATAATTTGACAGGCATTCTTGGAGCTGTAGGATTGATTCCAACTATTATAGGTTTTGCGGTTGTTGGCCCAATGATTAAATATCTTGGTGTAACAAAATCCCTTAGATTATCATTTCTTATAGGCGTTATTTCAAATGTATTAAGACTAATAGATCCAACAAATTTTGTTTATAATACAGCTCTTGGTTGTGTGGCAACTTTTTCTACTATTCCAATGATGTGCTTAACTGGTGTGCTTACAGCTATGTCAATCGATTATAATGAATATAAGTATGGTAAGAAAATGGTAGGAACATCTCAGGCTGCATGTAGCTTTGGTGGCAAGATTGGTTCTGGAGTAGGAGCTTCTTTGATTGGCTGGTGCCTTGCAGTAGCTAACTATGATGGATTTGCAAATGTACTTACTCCTGCAGTTAGACAGGCTATTTATACTTTTAGCATTTATATTCCACTTGCATTATTTGTTTCAATGCTTGTGATTATGCTGAAATTCGATTTGGAAAAGAAGCTTCCTGAGTATAGAAAGGAAATAGAGGCAAGAAAAAATGTATAATTCAGAAAAAAATCATTTGGAATTTGTAACAAATAACGCTGCAGAGTGCACAGTGTTATTAAAAAAAGATGACAATTTCCCGCTGGAAACAGCGGGAAAATTGGCTGCTTATGGGTCTGGTGTCAGATACACAATTAAAGGCGGCACAGGATCTGGCGAAGTTAATTCAAAAGAGACATTTACTATTGAACAGGGGCTTGAAAAATCAGGCTTTACTATCGTATCTAAAGACTGGCTTGATGAATTTGATGAAGTAAGAAAAACTGCAAAAAAGCAGTTTTATAAGGATTTAAAGGCAGAGGCAAAGACAAAGCATGAAAATGCATTTATGTACTCCTTTGGCAAGGTAATGAAGGAGCCTAATTATAACATCACTCTTTCTAAAAAATGCGAAACTGCAATTTATGTTATCAGCCGTAATTCAGGCGAGGGTAGCGATAGAGAGGTCCTTGAAGGGGATGTAAAGCTTAATAAATCCGAGATAAGAGATATCCTTGCTTTAAACAGTATGTATGAAAAATTCATGCTTGTTTTAAATGTAGGTGGAGTGGTAGACCTGACTCCTGTAATGGAAGTTGGAAATATCTTGGTTTTATCTCAGTTAGGTACAGATTGCGGTGCTATCTTAGCTGACATTTTACTTGGCAAGCAAAATCCATCAGGAAAGCTTACAACAACATGGGCAGCCTTTGAACAGTACTCTAATGAGGGTAACTTTGGCGATTGGGATGACAATCTTTATAAAGAGGGAATATACGTAGGCTACCGCTATTTCGATACATTTGGCAAAAAGGCGCTTTTCCCATTTGGATACGGTTTATCATTCTCAAGCTTTGAACAGACAGTAGAAAGCGTTTCTAATAATAAGGATGAAATAAATGTAAAAATAACGGTTAAAAATACAGGTGCTTATGCAGGAAAGGAAGTTGTCCAGGCTTATCTTTCTATGCCAGAAGTGAAATTAGACCAGCCATATCAGCAATTAGTTGGTTACACAAAGACTCCACTTCTTGCAGCCGGTGAAGAGTGCCAGGTGACTATATCATTTAAACTCTCAGACTTTGCTTCTTACGATGAGGCTACATCAAACTATATTCTTGAGCAGGGAGTATATTTAGTTCGCTTAGGAAACAGCTCTGTAAATACGGTTATATCTGCAGTTATCAAGTTGGATGAGACTGTGGCAGTTAGAGAAGTAAAAAATTGCCTTGGCAATCCGACTTTTGCCGATATTAAATCTGCTCCAAACTCACGTGACAACATTCCATCTGAAACTGTACAGATCAATCTTCATGCAGATGATTTTACAAATGTAATTTGCGAATATGACAAAGTGCCTGGAATTGATGAAAGAGTAAAGGCTCTTTCTGATGAAGAACTGGCATTTCTTTCAATAGGAAATTTCAATCCAAATGCAAAAGGTCTTAGCATTGTTGGAAATGCTGCTACTCATGTGGCAGGTGCAGCGGGAGAAACCACATCTCAGCTTGTATCAAAGGGAATCAAGCCTCTTATTATGGCTGATGGCCCTGCAGGAGTTAGAATTGCTCTTGAATATTACGAGTCTGGAGAAAATCAGTACGATGCTAATAACAATGGAATGATGCCTGAGAGCATGATGGAAATGATGGGCCCTGTAGTGAAATTCATTGCTAAAAAGCTGATGGGTTCTAAAAAGATGCCAAAAAAAGCTGTAATCAAAGAGCATGCTGCAACAATGATTCCAATTGGCACTGCTATTGCACAGAGCTTTAATGTAGAGCTTGCTGAAAAGCTTGGAGATATTGTTGGTGAAGAAATGGAACAGTTTGGTGTTCATTTATGGCTTGCTCCAGCACTTAACATCCACCGTAGCATTCTTTGTGGTAGAAACTTTGAGTATTACTCAGAAGACCCACTTGTTTCGGGGCTTACAGCTGCAGCCATTACAAATGGTGTTCAAAAACATAAGGGCTGTGGAACAACAATCAAGCATTATGCAGCAAACAACGCTGAGACAAATCGCTACTGCAATAACAGTCAGGTAAGCGAGCGTGCAATGCGTGAAATTTATCTACGCGGATTTGAAATATGTGTTAAAAAATCTCAGCCAAAAGCTGTAATGACAAGCTATAACCTTTTAAATGGTACTCATACTTCTGAGCATAAGGGATTAATTGAGGACATCCTTAGAACTGAGTTTGGCTTTGAAGGAGTTGTGATGACTGATTGGGTAATTGATGTTATGACAAGCTCACAGTCTAAATACAGGAATGCCCTTGCTGATGAAGTGGCAAAAGCAGGTGGCGAATTATTTATGCCAGGAACAAAGAAGGACTATGCTAGAGTCATGGAAGCACTAAAGAATGGCAGCCTAAGCCGTAGTCAACTTGAAATAAACGCAAGTCGCTTACTTAGAACTATCGACAGTTTTTACACTGCATAATTTGGGGGACTAATGAAAGCTATTAATCTTAGGACAGAATATTTAACAAATCCTATAGGGATTGATTATACAAAGCCACGTCTTAGCTGGACATGCCAGGGTGGCCAAAAGCAGACTGCGTACCAGATTGTAGCGGTAGATGCAGATGGCACTGAGCTTTGGGATACCGGCAAGGTAGAAAGCCAACAGATGCATCTTATTCCATGGGGCGCAGATGCTCTTAAAAGCCGTGCAAAGGTGGCCTGGAGAGTGCGCCTTTGGGATGAAGATAATGTGCCAGGGGAAGTAAGCCAGGAGGCCACCTTTGAGCTAGGTCTTCTTAGCCCTTTAGACTGGAAGGCACATTGGATTACTGGAAACTATAAGGTGGATAAAAAGAAAAGATATCCAGTAGATTGCTTTAGAAAAGTATTTATAGTTCCAAATGACAAAAAAGTTAAATCGGCTCGTGCATATATGACAGCATGTGGCTTGTACGAGGGCCAGCTTAATGGAGTAAAGATTGGCATTTTTTGCCTTGCTCCAGGGCATACTGATTATCGCAAACGCATTCAGTATCAGCCAGTTGATA
>JAEEGF010142431.1_pt1 | contig 10213 bp, 7 predicted proteins | sample 9134171 | NCBI WGS metagenome assembly JAEEGF01 (sample SAMN16246542, study PRJNA631951) | gut metagenome | biome: gut microbiome; feature: rumen; material: AP-attached | host: Bos | place: Iran: Karaj | collected 2018-10 | reverse complement strand
CTACTACCGTAACGACGACCCCTCGCAGCCGCCACTGGTGACCTGGCGTGCACACGCTAACCTCTTCTACAACAACTGGGTGAACTACTACGTCTATCAGGAAACACCATACGACATCAACAAGATAGAATGACAGCCCTTGAACTGCTGGCACCTGCCAAGAATCTGGAGTGTGGCATCGCTGCCATCGATCATGGGGCTGATGCTGTCTATATCGGTGCCTCACGTTTTGGCGCACGGGTGGCGGCGGGCAACAGCGTGGAGGACATCGAACGCCTCTGCCGCTACGCCCATCAGTATGGAGCCAAGGTCTATGTCACGGTCAACACCCTTGTCTTTCCCAGCGAGCGCGAGGAGGTGAGGCGGCTGTTGCAGCAGCTGGCCCGTATTGCCGTCGATGCCGTGCTTGTGCAGGATATGCAGCTGCTCAGCCTGACCGACGGTCTGCCGCTGGTGCTCCATGCTTCCACGCAGGCCGACAACCGCACGGCCGAGAAAGTGGAGTGGCTCTCTGGTCAGGGCTTCCGCAGGGCCGTCCTTGCCCGTGAGCTGACGCTCGGCGAGATAGCCGCCATCCACCAGAGGGTGCCGCAGATGGAGCTGGAGGTTTTCGTTCACGGTGCCCTCTGCGTCAGCTATTCCGGCCTGTGCTATGCCTCCGAGTATTGTTTCAACCGTAGTGCCAACCGGGGAGCGTGTGCCCAGTTCTGCCGCATGAAGTTCGACCTCCTCGATGCCGACGGCCGTGAGCTGGTTCACCAGCGTCATCTGCTCTCGCTGAAAGACCTCAATTTGAGTGCCCACCTGGGAAAGCTCATCGAAGCCGGAGCCGTGTCGTTCAAGATAGAGGGAAGACTGAAAGACAGCACCTACGTGAAGAATGTCACCGCAGCCTACAGCCAGCTGCTCGACCGCTATATTGCCGCCCATCCCGGGCAGTACCGGCGGGCATCGCTGGGCCGGTGCCGCTACACTTTCCAGCCCGACCTCGACCGTACTTTCAACCGGGGCTATACCACTTATTTCATCAACGGACGCCAGCCTGGCATGGCCTCTTTCTACACGCCGAAGGCCATTGGCCAGTGTGTGGGAAAAGTGAAGGAGCTGCGCTCCAGGTCCTTCACAGTAGCAGGAACGGCCTCCTTTGCCAATGGCGACGGCCTCTGCTTCTTCGATGCTGACCGCCAGCTTGTCGGCTTCCGGGTGAATAGGGTAGAGGGCAACCACCTTTTCCCGGCTTCCATACCGACAGGTCTTTCGGCTGGCACCCCTCTCTTTCGCAGCAGCGACCAGGCGATGGAGCGCGAGCTGTCGAAGTCTAGTGCCGAGCGCAGGATACCCGTCACGATGTCCATCGCTGCCGTCGATGAAGACGGCTTTTGCGGCTTTCAGCTGACCATGGACGACGGGCAGTCCAGCCGCACCGTCCGTTTCCCTGCCGACCATCAGCAGGCCAAGACTCCCCAGCGCGACAACATAGCCAGAGAGCTCGCGAAGCTTGGCAACACCCCCTATCTCTGCACCGAAGTCATCATCCCCTCCGATTTCAGCTATTTCATTCCCGCCAGTCAGCTGGCAGCAGCGAGGAGGGAACTGACCAGCGAATCGAGTTTAGAGTGTAGAGAGGAGAGCAGTTCTAGTTTAGAGCGTAGAATTGAGAGTTTAGAGTTTGCTACCGCGCCAGAAACCCGTGCGGAAGCAAACTCTCAGTTCTCAGTTCTCAGTTCTCAACTCCCTCGTGCGGAAGCAAATTCTCAGTTTTCAGTTCTCAGTTCTCAACTCTCCTCTCCTCCTCTCATGCAATGCCGCTACTGCCTGCGCCATGAGCTGGGCGTCTGTCTGAAATATCCGGGGAAATCCTCTTCCCTTCCCTCCGGGGAGGTAGGCAGAGGCCCCTTGTTCCTCCGCCTTGCCGACGGCCGTCGTTTCCGTCTGGAGTTCGATTGCCGTCAGTGCCAAATGAATGTCTATGCCGATGAAGAGTGACAGGTTTTTATATATAATAGGCATCATACTGCTGCTGCAGAGTTGCTATCATCGCGAGTCTGCAACCCCCGACGGCTTCATCCCCACGGAGGAGCAGGTCGACTCCATTTCCTTCTATACCACGCACCACTATTCGCAGAACTACAACTTCGTAGTCACTGCCGACAGCCTTCAGCTCATCGTGCAGCAGCCGTCGGAAGCCGTCAGCGGCATGCTGGTCGACACCATCCAAGTCTTTCGCGACAACTGTATCGTGGTGGCCGACATTGTCACGCTGACTGCCGACACCCTCGACTCCGTCTGGGTGCAGGTGGCCCGCGACCAGCTGACCATCGGGTGGGTGCACGAGAAGGACATGCTGCTGCGCGTGGCCCCCGACAACCCCATCTCCCGCTTCATCGACTTCTTCTCCGACACCCATCTGCTCATCATGCTGGGCATTGTCGTGCTCTGTGTGGCCCTGCTGGTGGTCAGCAGACTTTACAAGGGCAACGCCTATATCGTTCATTTCCGCGACATCGGCTCGTTCTATCCCACGCTCCTGGCGCTGCTCGTGGCTGCCTCTGCCGTGTTCTATAGCACCATCCAGCTGCTCGCCCCCGAGTCGTGGCGTCATTTCTACTATCATCCCACGCTCAACCCCTTTGAAGTGCCGCTCCATCTGGGGCTCTTCCTCCTGTCGGTGTGGGCCATACTCATTGTAGGGCTGGCCGCATTCGACGACATCCGCCGGCGCCTGTCAGCCGGAAAAGGTGCCCTCTATGTGCTCGGTCTGGCTGCCGTCTGCTCGGTCGACTATGTTGTGTTCAGCGTTTCCACCCTCTGGCTCGTGGGCTATCTGCTCTTTCCTGCCTATGCCGCCTATGCCCTTTGGCGCTTCTTCCGCTATAGCCGCACCCCTTACGCTTGCGGCAGCTGCGGATGGCCCCTCCGGGAGAAAGGCCGTTGTCCCCATTGTGGAGCCGACAACGTCTGATTTTTCGTCCATTGAACACAAACACAATATACCCCTTATTCTCCAGTACCCATCGATATGCAGGAATGTATATCTGCTTACTTGCTTCTATGTACCCTAACAGTTTGATACCATTTACTCCCTAGCGATGGCCCAATGGCTCTCCAAAGCGTCTCACTGTCCGCTTCAGCCCCTTCATCGTGTCATTCTGGAAAAGAGAAATATCCACGTCACTGCCCTCAAACACCCTCGTAGCCCATTGACGGAACTGCGTGGCTCGGATAGAATTGACGCGATATCCTACACTGATAACAGCATCGAGATTGTAGAACTGGGTCATGTAGTTCTTGCCGTCAGAAGCAGTTGCCGAGTTTTTCTCGGTAACTGAATCTTTTACTAATTCACCGCTCGCAAAGATGTTCTTCAGATGCAGTCCAATGTTATCAGTTGAGCAGTCGAACAGCATACCCATCGCTTTCTGGGTACACCAAACCGTCTTGTCTTTATAGTACACTTCAATACCTTGTTACTTTCCCTCTATCTGGAAGATCAGAAACTCAGCTGTACTATTTCTTATTTCTCTTCTTTTTGCCATATTCATTCGTTTCATTTACAAAGTTACTTTTTTTATTCACATATCCTTGCTTATAACCATTTTTCACATCCTACTGGTTGCTGAGTATGTCGAATTACTTCCTTCGAACATCTTCCGTCATAATATTGTATGCAAAAGTGGGGATTGTTACGTTTCATGAATCGTCCTCATCGTCCTCAGGTACAATTATAATAGCCCAAGATCCTTTCCCGTTTTACTCACTCTTTCCATATCATCCCATAATGGTCAACGAAAAAAAAGACGAAAAAGTCTTTACATCAAACTTCTTTTCTTTTTAACCATCTGACCAAAGTAATTTGTTGTAATTTACATATCTTAATTATTATAGATTCTCAAAATATTACCATCTTCTAGGTTTATTAATATTCTCCTCCCTAATTCCCATCTTTACTAATTTAGGGGCAGTAGCAAAACCTGGTTGGTGGCTCTTATACGAACAGCTTAGTTAGCCTATATATGAAGAAGGGTATGCGACGAGATAGGCCTTTATGGTGTCTATTATAGAGATTAGTGCCAACCAGGTTTTGCTTCTGCTCCAAAATTTTCGTACCCTTGCACATGGTTTGAAGTTGTTTTGTAACTTGTTTTTACCACTACAAAGATACAAAATATTTCTGTGATAACAGAAGCTTCAAACCATTTTTAATGTTAAATAATGTAAGTAAGTTTTACTTCCGAAACTTGAGTAGTTTATTGTCAAATGGTGCAGTAGCGGGCTGATGATGCTGCCATTATAGATGCAGAAGTGGGCAAACGGCTAGTGCTGTTTCAGTTCTTCATTCAGCGTGCATTCCTCGTCGGTCAGTATTACCGTAATCTGCTGCTTAGTCTTCACGGCATATCTTCCATGACCGATGCGATGCAACCGTCCTGTTTCGGTCAATTTGGTCAGATGCCATGAAATGGTTTGGCAGGAGATGCCAGTTTCCCCGTCAAGATGTGCGTAGATGTCTTGCAGCCCAAAAATTAGGATGCGAAGCCGCATATTCCATGATTGTCTGACTATAATTCTTCATTCCACATCAGTTCTAACGAGTGCATAGTTACGCAAAATTTCGGCAAATATTCTATATCTTGCTGAAATATTGTAATAATGGATAACAATCGGGAATATCCTAATGACTATTACCGTGTCTTTAATTGAAGGGCATAGGCGAAACTGCACTTCGTTTGGTGCGATTTTATGATTATTTTGCACTAATTATAGTGCAGATTGAAATCATTTTTGTATCTTTGCACCAAAATTACAGCATTAGACAATTATGGAAAGATTACAAGCCGCATTTGATAAACTTTTGCGCGAGACCACCTCCACGTTTCATCGCTATATGTACGACCGCATAGATTGGCAGGCACGTGTCGTAGGATTGCTTGGCCCTCGCGGAGTAGGTAAAACCACGATGGTACTGCAATACATCAAGGAGAACCTGCCACGAAAAGAAACGCTCTATGTGGTGGCTGAGGATTTGTATTTCTCGTCTCACACGCTGGTTGACCTGGCAGATACTTTTGCAAGCATGGGTGGCAAGCACCTCTTCATTGACGAGATTCATAAGTACAAAGGATGGTCACGCGAACTGAAACTCATCTATGACTATCACTCAGAACTACATGTGTGCTTTACTGGTTCCTCCGTCCTTGATATCTCCAAGGGTGTTGCCGATCTAAGCCGACGTGTATTGACTTTCGAGATGCAAGGCCTCTCGTATCGCGAATATCTTTCATTGTTCCACCATATTGAATTGCCCACCTACACCCTTCAGCAAATACTCTCTCAGCAGGTGGTGCTGCCAAAGGGATTCCTGCCCATTCAGCATTTCGGCGATTATCTGAAACAAGGGTATTATCCGTTTAGAGATGACAACTTTGAGCGTTACATCATGCAGGTGGTCAACACAACTCTTGAAGTAGATATAGCCCAATATGCCGACCTCACACCTGCCACCATCAGAAAACTTAAACGGCTGTTGGCCATCATAGCACAGGTTGCGCCATTCAAGCCGAACTTTACACAGATCGGCGGTCAGTTAGAAGTTTCGCGTAACAGCATTGCCGACCTCTGCTCATGGTTAGAGAGAGCCGGACTCATCGGGCAACTTCGTGACAGCACTGGCGGCATACAGGGACTTGGCAAGGTGGATAAAGTCTATCTTGACAATCCTACACTCATATATGTATTAGGTAAGAAAAATACAGAAATCGGAACCATCCGCGAGACCTTCTTCTTTAACCAGATGAGAGTTTCCCACGACATTACATCATCTCTTGTCTCTGATTTCCTCATTGCAGAGAAATACACTTTTGAGGTTGGTGGCAAGAAGAAAAAGCAGAAGCAGATACAAAGTGCCGAACAAGGCTATGTCGTGAAGGACGATATTGAGACTGGGTATGGCAACATCATCCCTCTTTGGCAGTTTGGGCTCACATATTAATCCCATATCCTATTTTGAAGTACTCAAATTATAGAAATCTAATCAGTATTGTACATGGGAATCAGATTGAATAAAGTATTGAAGCAACTCAACGTTAGTACAGAGACCGTTGTTGAGTTCCTGAAGTCTAAGCCTGGTTTAGAACCAGCGAAAGAAATGAATCCCAATACTAAGGTTAATGATGAGCAGTATGCTGCTTTACTTAAAGAATTTAATGGCGATAAACGTGTAAGAGAGATAGCAAGTACTATTTTTCCTGTTACAAGTAGGGAACATAAGCCCTCACTTCGTATAACCAACGAGCAAGAGATTGGGGTTAAGGCAATAGATACAGTCGATTTAAATTCTGCGGGCCAGTCTCCTCGCTTTAGAAAGAAAACTTACGAGGAAAAGGAAACCGAAAGGCGAGCAAAGAGAACTGAATGGTTGTCAATGACAAGGAATATTTCAAAAGAGGATAAGGTGGATGTTTCAAACGCTAATAATGAAACAGGAAAAGAAGTACAGGAAGCACAAGAGGGCGACCAAAGAAATTTTACTGAGGAACATATTACAAAGACGATTCAGATAAATCTTAGCAAGTTGAGGTTTGAAGATGGATGTATTAAATTTAAGACGGCAAATAATACTTTTGTCTTTCGACACTTAGGTTTTTCCCCTGAATTAAATAGGCACAAGAGCGATCCACGTATTAAGGATGTCACAGCGCAAATCATTCTTGACTATTCTAAAGGAACATTTGATTTCGTTGATAAAACAACTTTTCGAAAATTGGAAGATTTCAAGGCTAAGATTGATAAAGAAACATTTGAAAGGCATCTAAAAAAAGTTGAAAGAAAAAAGGCAAAAGAAGAGAAGGACAAAGAACGGAAAGAGAAAAAGATTGCCAAGCGCCAGATAGTACATCGGATTCAATTCTCTGCTTTAAGATTTGGCCATGGCATAATCTCTATCTTGTACAAAAAGGATCGCTACGTTTACAGAGACAGCAAGATAAGGGACTACGAAAATGTCTTAGGACAGGTATATGGTAGGCTTCCAAAAGCAAGAAAGAACGCCATAAAGACCTCTCTTGTTTGGATAGTAATTGATGTTGAAACAGGGTCTTTCACCTTTAAAGATTTTGACATCCACAACTATATCAACAATCTAAAGGATAGTTTTTTGCCTGAAAGAAAGAAGGTGGAAGAACGCCATGTAATAATACCAAAACTCAAGACTGTTCCAAGAAAGGTGTCTCAGGCATTACAGTCGATAGCTCTTAGGGCAGGGAACATTCATTTTTACAATGGCTATTTCTTGATTTTCCACACAATAAAAGGAGAAGTTGACAATGCTGTTACTCCCTATAAGGTGTTAGACGCAGATTCACATGAGATACTCAACCTTGTTCACAATTTCTTTGAGAAGCGATTCGAACAGATGCGTATCATTGTGAAGTATGACGAGACGAAAATACATGAACCCGCAAAATCAGACCTTTATCAGCTCAACAAATACGTTAGAACCCTAAAGCGAAACTTGGATGTAAAGGGTGCATGGTGGGAAAAAGTGCAGAATGATCGCATGAGGACTTTTGGGCAATGTTTTTGTGAGCCAACAGATTCTGTAAAGAAAAGGTTTGTAAAGTCGAAGAACGAATACCTGTACAATCTTGCCAGCCTTCAAAATGACAGGAAACTTATTCGTGTCTATGAGATTAACCACGGCAAAGAGGAGGATGCTTTCATCTTTACAATAAGCATGTCTGATAACAGATGCGCCATTATCTTTGAAAATGCCTCAAATGATGCCTCAACAACGACGTGGGTATTTATTGCTAAAAACGAGAACTATGAGGCTTGTGTAAACTTAATGTTCGACTATTTCACTGATTATACCATATCTGCCAAGCGTTCTTCTTTGCGTGATGTAGACACAAACCCACCAGAAATGTTCAAGGCAGAGGATTATACTTTCATTGATCATAACGATTTGGGCCAATGGCTGAAAAAGTTGAATAGGATACTGGAGAACAAACCGCAGCCTTCTGATATTAAGTTCGTGCCTGGCATCAACATTCCGCAAAGTTCAGACACTCGCTCTGGTCATGGTGACGCTATTACCACAAAGAACCTCCACAACGAACTGATGCGAAAGCTATATGATAGACTCTGTAGCGAGAGTGGCAAAGATAATGTTGGTACAGAAATCCGAGTGGGTACAAAAAGAATTGATTCCGTTGTTAAGGGAAATGGATTCTACGATCTCTACGAAGTCAAGACAGCGCTTAACCCATTTGATTGTGTGACTGAAGCATTAGGGCAATTGTGCCAATATGCCTATCTCTTCTGTCGTGACAAAATCGGAAAGATGGTTATTGTGGGTGCCTCAGAGCCGACAAGGGAAGTTGAGCAATATCTGGCAACTCTGCGCAAGAACCATTCTTTGCAGGTATATTATATAAAGGTATAAGACGCCCTGACCGATTATAGTAAATTCTTTCACACAAGAAAATCAATATCCAATAAGATGCCACAGAACGTCAACCATTTGACTTTCTGTAACTTACAGAGCAGGAAAGTATATAGTGCTCGGAATTAGGGATTCTTTAATAAAGGCTTTCCAGTATCTTTGGCATAGTTAGTCAGGAAAACTATATCTCCAATGGTTGAACCAGTAACATTATAGTAGACCATGCTTTGGGCTTTTTCCAGTACTTCTGAAAGACTCCATTTGCCACTTGTTACAGACATAGCAAGCTCATCGTCGGATGGAGCGGCAGACAGAAAAAATGGCTCGCATGACTATTGGTTGGGGATTTCTGTATGACCTCTTTCGCACAAAAATGTAAAACAATTGTTCAAACTGTCAGGTTGTCTTATAACTGGTTGTTCGTCAGGATATTTGGGGGTGACGGAACGGGTGGCTATCTGTCATTATCTGTCATTATCTGTCAGGGACTGCGTTTTGGGAAACGGAGGCGCTATTTTGGAAAATGCGAACGCCTTTTGTGAAAATGGCGTTCGCATTTTTCTGAAAACAGCCTCCGTTTGGAGGGAAATTAACAGCGTTTTTGATGAAAGGCTGACAGATAATGACGGATAAGTGATGGTTTTCAAAGAGATAACCGCCACAGTATAAGGTGGATAGATGGGAAAATGACGGAATGACGGATTAAACGTGCTTCATTCACATGGATATACTTGAAGTCCTCTTTGATGACCCCGCCGATGGTCGTGTCATTCGTTGTGAGGTCTGCAAAGCGCAAACACCAGGGGAACCTGTTCCCTCCTACCGGCCGTACTCTCCATCGTGACCTCACTCACACCATGATACTGCATCGTCCGACGCTTTCACACAACTGATGTGTTAAAAATCCAAAAACTTTCTCAATAATCTCGCCCGTATCGCACAAGATACAAAGAAATGCAGTATCTTTGTGCACGTCAAGGCCACATACTGCTCTCATAAGCCTGCGATTTTGAAGTTAAACATGTGAACTACACTTCAAAGATAATATAGAATTGTGACTTAGAGCACGTAAAAGGATAGGACCAGAGCGTGTGGAGGCCTTGATTTTTTGTTTTTCGGGGCAGTTTATTTCATTTTTTTTCTCAACGTGCTTATAATCTCGGATTTTTTAATTAATTTTGCAGCAAATTTATAACAAATGTAGTCATTTGAGATGCCTGGAGAAGACCAAAAACAATACTGGACTATGAAGATTAGGCCACACGAGAGGTTGTGGCACATCGACCTGGGCGAGATTTGGCGTTATCGCGATCTGATAGAATTGTTCGTCAGGCGCAATATCGTGGTGCAGTATAAGCAGACAATCCTTGGCCCACTTTGGTATCTGATACAACCCATTTTGACCGTCATCATGAATATGGTGGTGTTTGGCGGCATTGCCAAAATGAGTACTGACGGGATGCCCCAGGCTCTGTTTTATATGGCTGGCAACATCTGCTGGTTCTATTTCTCTGGCTGCCTGAACCAATCGTCAAACACGTTCACATCCAACCAGCACATGTTCGGCAAGGTCTATTTCCCCCGTCTCGTAGTGCCCATCGCTGTGGTGATATCCAATCTGCTTCGATTTGTCATACAGGTAGGACTCTTTGTGGTGCTCTATCTCTATTTCTTTGTGAAGGGTGCTCCGATTGCCCCTAATTGGGCTATTCTGCTTACGCCCCTATTGGTCATGATGTTAGAAGGACTGGGTCTTGGCTTTGGCATTCT
>JAEEGF012362321.1_pt1 | contig 10214 bp, 6 predicted proteins | sample 9134171 | NCBI WGS metagenome assembly JAEEGF01 (sample SAMN16246542, study PRJNA631951) | gut metagenome | biome: gut microbiome; feature: rumen; material: AP-attached | host: Bos | place: Iran: Karaj | collected 2018-10 | reverse complement strand
GTCCGGAAGGAAGTCCGTCTGCTCCGCTTCTCTCAATGTTGAAAAGAAGAGCTTTCTTAAGATGTCCGTAAACGGTGTCCTCACCATGATCTGCGTAAGGAACAACTTCGTTGTAGAAATCAATATCACCGGTCTCTGCTACGTAGCAGGGAATAGCATTGAAGAACCACTGGCAGTCATCGGATCTGAAATCCTTCTCCTCAGGGCACTGCTCATGTCCGGGATTGTGTCCAAGCTTGATGAGAGGCATTGCACCGCCGCAGAATGTCTGACCTGAAAGCATGAGCTTAAGTCTTTCCTTGGAAAGCTCAGGGATAGCTGCATTGACACCGAGAGTATCCTGTACGGAATCTCTGTATCCGAGACCGTCTCTTTCTCCGTTGTAAACAAGGGATGCTGCTCTTGACCAGGAGAAAGTGATGAGGTTGTTGTAAAGTCCCCATACGTTAACGGTGTGGTTAATATCATCATCGGGAGTCTGAGCCTTGAAGGAAGTAAGCTTTGAGTGCCAGTCTGCCTTAAGCTTCTCAAACTCTTCATCGAATCTTGCGATGGAGCCATACTCCTTAACGGTCTTCTCTCCGACTGCGTTGGCATTTCCGATACCGAGAAGGATAAGTACGGTCTTCTTTTCACCGGGAGCAAGGAACATATCGGACTGGATGGATCCGCAGGCGGTATCGCCGTAGCACCATGAATCGGAGCACTGTCCTTCCATAACTGCCTTGGGCTCCTTGTAAGAACCGTAGGTTCCGAGGAACTTCTCTCTGGAAGTATCATAGTGAGTCATGGGTGCTTCGCAGACTGCAAACCACTCCTGCTGGATAAGAGCACCGAGCTCACCGTTGGGGTTCTGCTTGTAGATATTGTCATGGATGGAATAGCCGAGGATGTTGTCAGCCTTCTTGTCTGCTTCCATGATGAAAAGTGAATACTGAAGGTTTACAAGATCCTGGGTGGTGTTCCACTGGCTGGCAAACTCGCAGTATGTGAAAGCGGAAAGATTTCTGGGCTTGTCGGACTTGTTCTCAACATCAAGTCTCCAGTACTCGAAGGTCTGTCCGAGAGGAACGAAATATGTAGCATCGGTGTGGATGCCTGAGTAATCGGAGCTGATGATGGTGTAAGCCGTACCGTGGCGGCAAACTGTCTTATACTGATCAAGAGGCTTTCCTACGGGCTGCCATGATGCTGACCAGTAATCCTTGCTGTCATTATCCCTGAGATAGAAGTATCTTCCGGGCTGGTCCATGGGAATGGAATTAAAGCGAAGACGCATAAATCTTCCCTGGGCGCCGGAACGGTAGAATCCGTATCCTCCGGCATTGTTGGTGATGATGGCGCCATACTGTGTAGTACCGAGATAGTTACTCCAGGAAGTGGGAGTATCCGGTCTGTCTACAACGTATTCGTAGGCTTCGTCGTCAAAATGTCCGTACTGCATATTGTTTTCCCCTTAAAATTTTATTTTGTTTTGTCCTCACTGTGAGAGACGTCACTGAGAACTAGTATAGCAAAACAGCGGATAAAAAAACAGTTAAGAATACTTATTTTCTTCGTCAATCGATCTGTATATGGGCATTGCAAAAGAACTGACCGTATACATCGCAAATCCGGGTGCTACGAACAGCCCGATGGTAAGCATGAGCAGATTCCAGTCAAATATAAGGAATTCCAGCGCCAAAGCCAAGGTCATGATGAGCACTCTTCCGAAAAATCTTATACAGATACTATAGGAATTCCTGAGAGTCTTTATAAGTCCGTTTTCATATCCCGCCCTGAGAGAAAAAGAGAACACAAAAAGCGCATAAAACACCGCTGAAGCGATAACGGAAAAAGCAAGCAGCAGTCCCTCGTATGAATCGGCACCGAGGGTGATCTGCCAGTCAAGATACAGGCAGTAAAGCCCCAGCAGAAAAAGAAGTCCGTGGATGATACCCGGTTTAAATTCCTTTTTAAAGGTTTTCACATAGTCCCTGATGATATACCCCTCATTGTCATCGGCCATGAGGTTGGTCACCTTAAAGGCCGCAACGGTTGCGCCTCCGAAGGTTATTACCGGAAGTGAAAAAATCACCCAAAGGATACTTATCTGTATGATGTCCCAGAGTTTGGTTATGAACTTGTATAATGCCCCGTCCGGAGAAAATAATTTCATTTTTTTCCTAAAAAAAGGGCCGTCTGAAGGATCTGACGGCCCATAAACCGGTATTACTTAAGTGCATCTTCGGCAGCTTTTCTTGCGGCAGCCTCATTCAGGCACCAGTCTATGCATTCTCTGTAACCGTGCGACATGGCATTGCCGTACATCTCGGCCACTATACGGTCAAACTCCTCGTCGGAAGAAGCATAAATGGCGTTCCAGGATCCTTTGACTATTGTATCACCTATCGCATTCCATTTGACAGTGAGCACATCATCTCTGGAGCCTTCCGAATAGTCCGATCCGGGACTGAGAAGATAATTAAGCGAGCACTCGTAATTGAACCAGTCGCTGTATCCGGTCATATCTCTCCAATCCTGTTCCGCAGGGCAGCTGGCCTCGGTCTGTTCCGTAAGCCACAGTGCTGAGTTAAATACTTCATTTACGGGAGAATCGGGATTAAAGGCGGAAACACTCCAGGTCGTATTGTTAATCTGTATGATTCCGTCCTGATATGATCCGCTGTATCCCGCAGATTCCATTGAAGTTCCTTCGGGATCTTGGTTGGCGGATTTTCCAAGCTCGGTGAAGTAGGTATATCCCTCTTCATTGATATCCCAGCATACTCCTTTGGGGCCGTACCACATGGTCATGGCGCCTTCCGGAGTTGAAAGCCAGTTGATTATCTCCATACACAGCTCGGGATACTCTGTCTTGGAACCTATGGTCCAGACTCTGTTTCCTCCCCTTGTTGAAAGACCGTAAACAATGGGTCTCGCATTAGTGGGGACCAGACTCTGCATGGTCCTGTTCTGGCTTGCGTGCTCGGCAGTGTTATATGCGTCTCTTCCGGCATAATTGAAGATAGAGCAAAAAGCACCGGAGGATTTCATCTTTTCGGATGCTGTATCATAGGTGGCTGTCATGGAATCGGGATCGATCAGTCCGTTCTGATACAGAGTGTTCATGAACTTAAGCACTCTCATATAGGGGCCGTCCTGTGCCAGGCAATCATAAAAATCACCTGTCTCGGGATCATAGAGACCGAATCCGAATTCATCGTATCCGTAATAAGCGGAAGCCATAGCCTTGACGTACATCACCATGTTACCGTCCCAGTCGGGCCACATTGTGAAGGCATATGTTGGATTACCGTTGTCATCGGTGGGACAGATCTCCTTCATCGACTTGAAAACCCCGACGAAGTCCTCCAGCTCGTTAACTTCGGGATGGCCCAGCTGCTCATACAGATCCCATCTCACATCCCAGGTATAGAGAACGGAGTCGACTCCGCTCCTTCCCGTATTACCGATATTATGGCCGAAACCGTGAACGATCTGCTCAGTGGAACCGGCAGGCTGAATGGACGCATTTTTTTCGAGAGCATCGGGGAAATTATTCTTGATGTCCTGGCCGTAATCGCTGAGAAGATCATCTTCGTTCCAGTCAAGAAGAAGCCCTTTGTCGATGGCCTGTAAGTAGTCATCTCCGTCTGCGCCGAATACCACGATGTCTCCGAGGTTTCCTTCTTCAAGCCTTGTACTCATGGCACCGTTCTGATCGGGAACGATGTTTAAGATCACATTGAACTTTTCAAGAAGAAGATCTCCTCCCCATCCCTGGACAGGACCGGAGAAATTTGCAAGCTGTGAAAAAACTGTGAGTTCAATGGGTGCTCCGTCTCCGCCGGCACTGCCCGATCCGGTGCCGGAACCGCCTCCGCATCCGGAGAGTGTCGCAGCTCCCATTACAGCAGCCATAAACAGGGATGCTGCTTTCTTTAATGCTTTTCTTTTCATATTTACCTCCTGATATCTCAAGGTCCTTTATTTAACCTTTTACAGCTCCGAGCATAATACCCTTTTCAAAATATCTGTTCATAAAGGGATAGACTACCAATATGGGAATGACCGTTACCATGGATATGGTATATTTGAGGACCTTGGAATTCATGGCATTCTGCGCTGCCCTGCTGGCCATCTGGCCTCCTAAGGATGTAACGGCTTCAAGGTTCGTGGTCTGGGTCAGATATTCATACAATCTGTGCTGAACGGTTTTAAGTTCCGGAGAGCTCTGCATCAGGATTATGGAATCTATATATGAGTTCCAGTGCCCCACGGCGCCGAATATGGCAATAGTTGCAAGGATTGGTTTGGATAAAGGCCATATTATCTTCCGGAATATCGTAAAGAAACCCGCTCCGTCGATAAGCGCGCTTTCTTCCAGTTCACCCGGTATGGATTCAATATAGGTCTTTACGAGGATTATGTTATAGGGTGCAACAATTCCGGGAATGATATATCCCAGGAAATTATTGGTCAGTCCCAGTGTGGACATGGTCAGATACCAGGGAATGATTCCGGCATTGAAATACATTGTGATCATAAGGAACCTGTACCAGAATTTTTTTCCCCACATCTCATCTTTGGTCATCAGATAACCTACAAAAGCAGTGGAGACCACCATGAGCGCGGTTCCTATAACAGTCCGGAGAATGGTCACAGCGAATGCTCTTCCCAGATCCGATACATTCATCATTGCTATATAGTTCTGAATGTGCATTCCCTGGGGGAACCACGTGATCACTCCCTTTTGAACAAGGCTGTTATCCGATATCGTATTGATAAACAGATAGTAAAAAGGGAATATGCACATCAGCGCAAAGATCGCAAAGACACTGTAGTTGATAACAGAAAAGATCACATTTCCCAAAAGGAGCTTCCTGTGCTTTCTGCCGGGTTTGTAAATTATTTTGTCCTGATTTGTTTTTTCCTGATTTATCTCAGACATGTTTATACCTTCACTAAAATGACACTTTTGTCAGATTATGCTTTCTCCGCGGATCTTCTTTGATGTTGCATTTGCGGCAAACAGCAGGATCACACTGATAAGCGACTTGAGCATTGATATAACCGTTGAAAGAGGAATAATGCCGTTTCCGATACCCAGGTTATAAACATACAGGTCAAGGACCTCAAGCCAGTTAGCATTATTCGCATTGGCAAAAACAAGATACTGATCCATTCCGTTGGACAAAATATTGGCGATGGACATCAGCAGCATTACGAAATATGTCGGGGCAAGTCCGGGCACCGTAATATACCACATCTTCTGAAATCTGCCTGCTCCGTCGATCTCAGCCGCTTCATACAGCTGCTGGTCTATACCGGATATGCCGGCCACATAAATGATCGCGCTCCAGCCCACTCCCTTCCACATGCCCCAGAGGAGCATCTTAAGCCACATATGGGATGAACTCATCATGTAATTGACGGATCCGCCTATCATGGTGTTGATAAAACCATCTGTGGAAAACATGGCAAGAGCAATGGAATATACCAAAACCCAGCTTATGAAATTGGGAATGGTGGTCACTGTCTGTATGACTCTCTTGTAAGCACTTCTTTTTATCTCATTCAGAAAAATGGCAAAAGCCATGGGAACCCAACTGGTGATAAGTCCCAGTCCGCTCATGGCGAGTGTATTTCTTATAACCCTGACAATATCCGATCTGTATGCCTTATCCTCCAAAAGGATCGTGAACCATCTGAAGCCCACAAACTGCTCCATTGTGAGGGTGTCTCCTGCCTTGTAATTGAAGAATGCATATCTCCACCCCCACAGAGGAAGGTAAGAAAAAGCAAAGGCGAGCATTCCGAAGGGAAGAAACATAAGAAACAGCTTGTACTTAGTCTCTATCTCGAATCTGTCCTCTTTTGAAGTCTTCGGTGTCATAAAAAACAGGATCAGCGAACTGACAAGTAGGATAACGGACAAGACCGCATACATTGTGAAAGCACGCGGAAGGACAGGATCCACCCTGTTTTGATTCTGAGCCTCAAGAAGCTGGGTATAGCTGACATAGACAAGAAACAGACCTGCACACATCATGGCAGATCCGCATATCGAAAGAAGATTTCCCAAAGATCTCGCCTTGTTGTTTCCAAGGGAAAAGCACATACCGGCAATGCCGGAAACAAGTCCGATAAGCATCAGCAGACATCCGACATAAAGAATGACTATGGATGACTCATTCAGCCATCCTTTGTCAAATCCTCTTCCCATTTCGGAAGTCAGAGCCGAATATGAGATTGCAGAGGTAAACAGTGACCTGGTCTTGCCGATGAGAGCAGATATCTTTCCCGGATTGAGACCCGGAAAAAACATGCAGAACACGGCAAACACCACCAATGCTCTTTGTATTATGTAAAGACCATCCGAAACACTTATTTGTTTGTGATCTTTTTTATCGGACATTGGGAAACTCCTTTGAGGAGTCCGCGGAGTTTTTAGGCTCCGCAGACCCGAAAAATATGAAAAGAAAACTGTATTCGTTATAAGCCTGAATTACTTTGCATCACCCTTACCGGAGAATCTCTTTTTAAGTACCACTCCGCATGCGATCGCAGCTGCAGCTATGACAACCACAACTATTCCAACAACAAGTCCCTTTCCGGAAGAGGTCTCGACAGCTTCGGCACCGTCGTCAGCCTGATCGGTCACAGTGCCCTCGTCATTGGTGGGAGGTTCATCTGCAGGAGCATCCTGTGCTGCCTTATCATAATCAAATCCGGCAACATCGAAAGTAATACTGATATCAGTGAAGGGAACTGAATAATATCCGATGGTGGTAACATCACTGTTCCAGATATTCTGGATAAGGATAGTCATATAATCCACATCATCGGGTGAAAGGATCGCACCTGCAGATGCGAGAGAAACATTGGTATTATCGATGGTAAGGACCACATTGCTAATGGTAACCTCACCGGTATTGGGGATATCGGTGGATATAAAGATCTGGTTCATATAATCCTGATCCGCAAATTCACCTTCGGGCCACTCAATACCCGTAACAGAAACGGTGTAAGTTCCGTTGCCCTCGATCACAGCGTCGGTGATGGTTCCGGGAGTTGTGTATGCACTTCCGTCATCAGTCCATGATGTGATCCTCTCAAAATATTCGCTTCCTTCGGATCCGTTAAGACCATAACTTGATTCCGACCAGGAATTTCTGAAGGAATATTTGGGAGTCTGAAGTCCGATGTATGCGTTATAAGTTCCCGAAAGATCTACGGGACCCGCACTTGATACGGGTGCACCCTCAGTCTCATGGATCGCGTTTATCGTGATGGTATATTCGATCTTGCTTGCACCTTCAAAAGCTTCCTGAGGAACATACTGGGCTGCCCACTCATTGGTACCGCCGTAAAGCCTCCAGGAATTGACATACTGGCCGGTACCCTCCGCCCATGCGGCATCGCCGGCAGATGCATCGATATCCACTTCTTTTCCGTCGATAAAGAGTGTGACGGTGGCGTCAACAGCACCGAACTCAGTTGCATCATCGGATGAAACGATAACGGGAGCCACCCAGTAAGCATGGGATACGGCTACAGGAAACTCCAGTGATACGGTAACGGTATCGCCAACCTTTGCCGTAGCATTGGAAGCAACGATATCAGTATTGTTTCCGCCATCATCGGGGCTGTTGTACTGCATTCCCCAGTCACCGCTTTCGGAAAGATCGCCGCCAAAACCTATATAAACGGTTGTATCTCCTTCATATGCGGGACCGAGCTTTACAGCTTCACCTTCCGTAATGGAATTGATGGTGATGATGTATTCTATACTGGTAGCACCTTCAAAAACATCCTGAGCAACATACTGGGTTGCCCACTCATTGGTGCCTCCGTAAAGACGCCAGGAATTGGCATAATCGCCGGTACCTTCAGCCCAGGAAAGCTTTCCCTCGGCATCCGCATTCTTATCTATTTCCACTTCAACTCCGTCGATCTTCAAAGAAACATCCGCATCGACGGAACCGAATACGGTCTCATCTCCCTCTGTATAAACAACAGGTGCGACCCAATACGCATGAGTTACCGCCTCGGGAAATTCAAGTGAGATGGTAACGGTATCACCGACTTTAGCGGTAGCCGATGTGGAAACGATATCGGCATTGTTGCCGTCATTATCGGGGCTGTTATACTGCAGGCCCCAATCTCCGGCCGCTTCTCCGGATCCTCCGAATCCGATGTAGAGAGACACTTCTCCCTGATAGTCCTCAGCGGCACTCACAGGGATCGTCGGAGCAGACATCACCGCAAGCGCCGCGGCAGAAGCTATGGCTCCAACCTTTGCAAATATTTTTTTCATTTCTGATTCCTCCCTCCGGCATGAGCCGGGTTTGTTTATATAAGGAATCTGCCATCACTGAACAGACTCCCGATTACCGTTTGAAAAATATTGAAAAGGCCCGCTGTGCCCATACGACTTCGGTTGGGAACTGCTACAACAGTAAGAAAAAAGAAACATGAATATAGAAAGATCTGAAAGATATACCCCTCGCGCTGTTTTCGCATTTAACCACCTTTGCCGGGTGGTTCCCCTACCCGTAGGATAAATATATATTCAGGCAAAAACAAACATTATAAAACTAAATTATGATACTATAATGCTGTTGAGATCATCTCCTCACTGTCCACATATTTATCGCCCATAACAGGTAAAGGCATATGAAGGATAAAAATACAGAAGAAAAGAAAAAGCATTCCAGCGCCTATGTCCCCTACTCACCATACAGGGGAATAATCCCGGATTATTATCCATCCGTGCCAATGCACTGGCACAGAGAGTTTGAACTGGCTCTTATATATGAAGGCCGGGCTGTGTTCAGGATCAGTGACGATCTTGTGAAAGTGGGACCCGGAGACATCATAATCATCAAACCGGAGACCCTTCACTCAACCGAAAAAACAGGTAGCAGAAAACTCATTTATGATACTATCGTATTCGATGAGAGCATTTTGTTTGGAAATCACTCCGAAAGATGTTATACAGATTATCTGAATATTTATGACAGAGAAAATACCGGGATTGCTCTTCCGATCAACCAGGAAACACCGGGTTATGAAAATATCAAAAAAGCCACGGAGGAATTGTTTTCATCCTGTTATGAGTTTTCCGGAAAAGGGGATCTTAAGGTCAAGATAAAGCTGATGGAGATATTCCAGCTCATACTTGAAAGCGGTGCAGTCACCACCGGATACAAATACGATATGGCAACCGACGTGATAAGGCCTGCCATTGATTATATCCGGAATAATTACGGCGACAGGATCACCGTTGAGCAGCTTGCCGAACAGTGTCATCTGAGCAAAAGCTACTTCATGAACCACTTCAAGAAAGTCACGGGAAAGACCGTTATAGGTTATCTGATGCAGGTAAGGATAGACAACGCGTGCAAGCTGCTCGCAAACGATCATATGAGTGCTTCCGAAACCGCATTAAACGTGGGATATACCAACATTTCCAACTTCAACAGACAGTTCAAGCAGTTGACGGGCCTGACTCCCAAGGAGTTCAAAAAAAGGAGATAAAATGGAAAATAAAAGATTATCCGATCTTCAGAAGGTGATGGACAACTCGGTAAAAAACGGAGAGACCGCTGGATCACTTTTACTTGTGACAAGAAACGGAAAAGAAGAATGCTACCTCGAGAGCGGTTTTGCCGATATCGAGAACAAGAAGCCTCTCAAAAGGGATTCCATATTCAGACTCTATTCAATGACAAAACCCGTCACCGCCGTTGCCGCAATGATCCTGGTCGAACGCGGCATCATCGACCTTATGGATCAGATCAAATATATCTTCCCTTCCTTCGAAAACATGAAGGTGATCGAAAACGGTGTGCCCTCCCGAGCGAGGAGAGACGTAAATCTTTTCGATACATTCAATATGACAAGCGGCCTCAGCTATCCCGGCGCAGAGGGCGCAGGGCTTGAAGTCGGAAAAGTTTTCGATGACATCATAAACGGACTAAAGGATGTACCCGGAGGAAATGTCTCGACTCTTGATTTTGCGGACCGCATGGGAAGATGCCCTCTTCTGTTCCAGCCAGGATCACACTGGGCATACGGAACCGGTGCAGACATTATGGGAGCTGTGATCGAGAAGGTGTCCGGAATGACCCTGGGGGAATTCATGAAAAAAGAGATCTTCGAACCCCTTGAAATGAATGACACGGATTTTTATGTACCGGCGTCAAAAATCCACAGACTTGCAAATG
>JAEEGF011739124.1_pt1 | contig 10214 bp, 7 predicted proteins | sample 9134171 | NCBI WGS metagenome assembly JAEEGF01 (sample SAMN16246542, study PRJNA631951) | gut metagenome | biome: gut microbiome; feature: rumen; material: AP-attached | host: Bos | place: Iran: Karaj | collected 2018-10 | reverse complement strand
GTACGCTGGTGTCGGTGGAGCAGATGGCGAAGGTGAGGACGATTGCCGAACGTGAGGGAATCGCGCTGAAGGACATCTTCGCCGTGGGGCTGGGCATGGCCATCAGCAGCTATGAGGCGAAGAACGGCGAGATTCGTGTGAAGAAGGCCAAGCGGGGCAATGCCAGCGAGGTGTTCGGCGTGGAGGACGAGGCATGAGCAAGCGAGAACTGATAGACATCCGGACTCCAAATAAGGACATCCTGACTTCGTTCATCTATGCCTGGTCGCGGCAGAAGGAAATGTCGCTGATAGAGCAGCGCGTGGTGCTGAGAATCATCGAGTTTGCATCGAACATGATCAACGGCATCAAGCTGAAGGACAATATGCACAAGTTGGATTTGGGTCTAAAGAACGTGACCATTACCATGCCTGTGCAGGACGTTATGCTCAACACGAAACGTCGGCACTCGGACATCGAGAAGGCACTTTTCAACCTCCGCAGCAGGACGTTCGAGTATCGCGAAAGCGGGCGATATACCGTCTGTGGATTCATCAATAATGCGACGTACACCTACGGTTCCGGAGAGATCAAGGTCGAGGTGGGCAATAAGATTTGGGAGGTGCTACTCGACTTCACGAGCGGCTACCATCGGTTCGAGTTGAACAAGGCCCTGGCACTGCCGACTACGTACTCACTCCAATTCTACATGGCCATGAGCGGTCAGAACTTGCCTATGAAAATGACCATCGAGGAACTGAAAGACTGGCTGGCGATTCCACAGGACAGCTACAAGACTGACGGCAAAGACCGCATTGACCATCTGGAGGCGAGGATTCTGAAGCCGGTGAAGAAGGTGCTGGACGAAATCTGCCCGTATTCGTTCACCTACGAGAAGGTGAGGCAGAATGCCAACAACAAGAAGAGTCCAGTCATCGGCATCGTACTGCATTCACAGTATCGGCCACAAAACCGTGACCAGGAACTGGAAAGGAAGCAGCTGTTGGCCCAGACCTCGGTGGGATTCCATGACCCACAAGCCATCAGTTACATGAAACAGCAGATGGGCATTAGCCTGACCGAACTTAATCCACACAAAGATCTGCTGGATAAGGCTTCAAGGATATTACCGGACTTCATCGGCACGTTGGAACACATCAACGGGAAACGTCGCAAGAAGAATGGCGAGGTGATGGGAACTGGCTGGATTATCAAGTGCATCAAGAACGAAGTGACGAAGATTGAGGGCGAAAAGTCGGAACTGACACTGTTTCCCTCGTCGGATGCTTTAGAAGTGCCTGTTGCAAATGAAGCACCGCCATCGAAAGAGCCGCCAAATCCAGCCTCTGAGCAAGATTGCCAAGAGGCTATGAAACGGAGCATGGAGAGCATTTCTAAGAAGCTCGCTGCACACTTTAACATGAACAAGAAATAACGCCGAAACGCCCATCTGCAAAGGAAAAAGCAGGTGGGCTTTCTTCATACCAGAGGTATGAATCCCCACAGATTGAAACTCGCCCAAAAGCCTTCGATTTGAGCCGTAAAACGCTCTGTCAATATGGCAGTCTCAACCCGAAATCAACAAAAAACTTAATTAATTCTTGGCCCTCACGCGCATTGCGCGATGACTGTCCCCGTCATGGACTGTAATTTTATCTATCGATTACGCCAGAATGCCCTTGTTTCATAGCTTTCCAAGAGGGGAATCCCCACACATTGAAACCGACAAACCCACAACTTGAAACCGTTATAAGGCTCAGAATACCCACAACTTGAAACTTTTAAATCCCACACGTTGAAACCATTGAATCCCCCACAAAGTGAAACTCTGCAGGGGATTGGTGAATGGTTACTTCTTCGCATTGGTTGTGGTCTTGGCCTTTCTGTGATAGGGACGTTTGGCCTTGGGAGCCTCGGTCTTGGCATCTGCCTCCGAGGCTTCAGCCGTAACTTTTGGCTTCCCTGCGATCTCATCCTTGAAGACTTCCTCAATCAGCTTGAAGTTGTTCTCGTTGATGATCGAGAAATCCTTGGTGATATAGACATCGGCAATGTCGTAGCTGCCAACGTGGTTTAGGGCTTCGTCCACATCGCTCTTGCTGAACTTCATCATATTTCGCGATAGGGTGGCGAAGGTGTGACGTGCCTGATAGAACTGCAACTTGGGAATGCCTATAGCTTTTCCGACCTCCTTCAAGCCCTTGTTCAGAGCTGCGTTCATCTCCTGAAATCCGGCATAACGCTGGTAGAAGTTGAAGACGTGGGTATTGCCAGCATACTTCTTCATCAGCTGCTTGATGAACGGATGCACCTTGACCTCGATGTAGGCATCATCGCTGCGGCGATCCTTCGTTTTGGTTCGGTTGTACTTGACAACGCCTTTCTGGAGAACGGTGGCATTGTAGAGGTCAGCCGAATTCATTCCCATCAGGCAGAACGAGAGAATGAAGCAGTCGCGGGCCAATTGGGGACGACCTTTGGGATCGATGCCCTTGTAATGGTAAACCTTCAGGATGTCTTGTACCGACAAAGCCCTCACGCCCTTTTTCAACACTTGTTTGGGTGCCTTGTAACGCATGAAGGGGTCATTCTTGATGACAGTCACTTCATCGGTGTTGTACTCCAGCATGGCTTCGCGGTAGAGGTGACGCATATAGCCCAGATACATCGATTTTGCTCTGGGTCGGTCACTCAGATAAAGCTCGAAGTTTTTCAGCAGGGTGTAGTTGATTTGGGAGAAATCCAACTTTCTTACACCCAAATAAGACTCCAGTGCGCTTAGAGTGCAATTGTAGTTCTTCGTACTCTTCAAGGAGTTCTTAGAAATCCAATCCTCAGCAAAAGTGAAGAAATCCAGTGATTCCGTCTTCTCTTGCATGACGAGCGTGGACACAATACGTGCTGCATCCATGCCCGCACTGTAGTTAATCTCTGGAGCGATGCTGGTCATTTTGTACATCAGCTCCATCCTCAATTTCTCGACAGTCTGCGCCTTCTCGAAGTTCTTAATCTTCTTGGTTCGTGGTGAGATCTCCGATTCGTCCACCTTGACACCAGTTGCGATACGCTTCTCTGTCTTTTTGTCTCTCACTCGCAGATAAACTGCTCTTTGTCCTTTGGAACTTAACTTCCCAAACTCTGTTGTAATTGTTGCCATAACGCAATTCTTAAAATTTTACAAACAGAGCGTCTACTTCAGCTTGAATCTCGCACCGATTCTTGCGCCGATTTTTGCGCCGATTTTGCGCCGATTTTGCAAATTTGCGCCGATTTTGCGCCGATTTTCGACTCTAAAAGTTGGTCTCAGACCAAAAAGTTGAACCTTGTCCCTTTTAAACGAAAATTTCCGAGAACCCCTTTATTTATGGGTGTCTCGGATAACTACTCGTGTTTTGCACAACTCTGAAAGTGCTCCTTCAGTGGTCAGACCTTTGCAGAACCACAATCTGACGCTCTAACCAACTGAACTACGGGCACCATGTAAAAGATCGCTCCGGGATTTCCCGATTTGTGGGTGCAAAGGTAGATATTTTCCTCCGAACTACCAAACATTTAAGCGTTTTTTTATCAAAAAACTTATTTTTTGAAGTATTCTGAAAGATTTCTTAGGTTTATTGTGTACCTTTGCCGTCGAAAAGACGGCGAGCCTGCTCACGCTCGGCCATTCAAAACGAGTTTTGATGGCTCTCGCTTAATCGCAGCCTTGCAGCCGTTTTTGACAGATATGATTTAGCAAAATGGCAGAAGAAAGAAGTAATGAGTTTCACAATGTGGTGCCGCTGCAGATACGTTTCAACGACGTTGATAAGTTCGGGCACGTGAACAATACCATATATTTTCAGTTCTACGACTCTGGTAAGACTGACTATGTTTCCACCGTTTGCAATGGCTTCGACTGGGATCAGTATGCTATCTTCGTGGTGAAGATAGAGGTGGAGTTCTTTGCCCAGATAAAAGGCGCGGACAGGATTGCCGTCCGCACCCGTACCACCAAGCTCGGCAACAAGAGTTTCCATCTGGAACAGGAAATCATCGACACTGATACGAAGGAGGTGAAGAGCCGCTGCCTGTCGATTTTGGTGCTGTATGACCTGGAGCAAAAGCAGTCCATACCATTTCCCGACGAATGGCGCAGGGCCATCATCGACTACGACGGGCTATAATGATGCTTTCCTGGAATCTCCTTGTGAACGGCTTTCATCTCTGCTCTCATCGCTTGATAAATTCAACCCTTCTGTTCTTGGCGCGGCCGGCTTCGGTCTTGTTGTCGGCGACGGGTTCGTGGGAGCCCTTACCGACGGGACGGAGGTTGAAAGGATCGCAGCCGAGACCCTCGAGGGCCTTGACGACGGCCTCAGCACGCTGCTGGGAGAGCGGATCGTTGACCTTGTCGGACCCCTGGTTGTCGGTATGGCCCTGCACCTCGAAACGGGCGCCGGGGTTCTTCTTCATGTAGTCGGCCACCTTCTGGATCTCTGCCATCGACTCGGGCTTCAGCGTGGCCTTACCCGTCTCGAAGAGGATGTTGTTGGTCACGAACTTGCCCGTCTCGGCAATGGCCTTCTCGACGGCGGAGAGGTCTTGTGCATTACGGTCGTAGAGCGCCACGGCACCCTTGGCCAGAACGACGTTGCGGATGAATGTGAGATTAACATATTCAAAGGGAACCTGGAAGCACATCCATGTAGGCTGGTTGACACGCGGCAGATTGACCACCCGCTTGTCGTTGAAATAGACCTTCAGGGCCCGCTTGTTGAACGACAGAGCCACATGGTTCCATCCCTTCTTGAACGTGTAATCGAAACTGCCTTGATGATTTCCATTGAACGAATAGCTATGTTCCTGGCTCTCACAGACGCCGTGTCTCAGGACAAATGCGGTCAGGTCGCCCTCGTCATATCCTTCGCCCGGGAATTCTGAACGGTCCTTGGTGACGGCAAGGATCAGCTTCATGTCGTTGATTCCGATACCATCATTGCCGGGAACACTGCCTGTGGGCCAGTAATAGAAGTCGTACTCTATGGTAAACTCCTCTGGCAGATAGCCGCCCTGCTCCTTGATGAGCGGCTGCACCTGGGCATTGTCGGTCAGGTTGACGGCCTTCACGCCACCCAAGGTCTTGACTTCTACCGTACCCTGGAAAAGATCCCACTTCGACGGGAATTCGCCAACGGTCTCAGCCGTCACATCGTCCTGGAACAAAATGACGCCGCCACGCTTGAAGTCGGATGAAGTAGCGGTGGCGGGAGCAGCCTCTGCCACTTCGTCGTCAGCTGCGGCAGCCTCCCCTTCGTCGGCCTCGTCTTCGTCCTCAGACTTGTTTTTCTTCTTGCCCTTCTTGCCGTTGAGCGCATCGTCCATCGCTTTGTCGGTCTCTTCGCGAACCTTGCTGTCCACCTTATCCGAAACAGCGTTCTCAGCAGAGTTGAGGGCACGGTCTTTCAGGCGGTTCAGAAACCCCTGAGCATCGGCAGCGGCGGCGAAGGCCACCACCATCATTAACATTAAAACAATTCTTTTCATGCTGGTCTTAGGTTTGGTTTATAATTGAACAAAAATCCCTGGCGCCTGTGCGACGCCAGGGGTTGATATCGATTTAGAGGGCGAACATCACGCCGATGGATGGAATGATACGACCCCAGCCAGACACGATCTGATACTTCAGCTCACCATACACCTTGAACGAGTCGGAGAAGTTGTACTCTGCACCAGCGCCGAGGTTGAAGCCGAACTTGAATGTGCTGGGGAAGCCCAAGGCATTCTCACTGTAACCCAGAAGGCAGAAACCTGCGAGGGGATAGTAGTGGAAGTCATCTTCACCGATAAGATACTGGGCATTGAGGTTGATGTCGAAGAACGAGCAATCCTCATGTCTGAAGAAATAGTCTACCATTGCATCGGCGCGGAACTTCTCCAGGAGCTCGTACTGGCCCTTCATGCCAATACCGAAATTCTTGTAGTCGGAACTAAGGCCGTATGAGAATCCACCACCGAGCCACATGTCACCTTTCTCTGCGAACATGGCTGTAGAGAACAGCATCATGCAAGCAATCATCATTAACTTTTTCATACTTTTCTGTTTGTTAAGTGGTTATTAATCTGTTTCTATTGTCTCAAATCACGCTGCAAAGTTAAGCATTTATTTGGAATTGACACATCTTTTCAGAACTTTTTGCGCTATTTACCTATTAATATTATTAAGAATCAATACAAATTACCACAAAAACACATCAGGCGAGGAGGATTTGGAGAATGCGGTCGGCAGTACGGCCGTCCCAGCGGTCGGGCAGCGCACTGTGCTTCCACTGGCCGGAGACGAGCGTGGTGACGGCTTCGCGCAGACGGTCAGGATCCTCGCCTACGAGGACGTTGGTGCCGATGGTAACGGTCTCCTGATGCTCGGTGTAGTTGTTGAGCGTGATGCAGGGAACGCCGTTGAAGGTGGCCTCCTCGGCAACGTTTCCCGAGTCGGTGATGACTCCCTTGGCGTGGGCGATGAGCCAGCCGAACTCGAGGTAGCTGAGGGAATTGAGTATTGAGAATTTAGAATTATCGGAGGCGGAGCAGAGGCGGGAAACGATCTCAGAGGCGGAAAGACGCAAGGGGGCGATGATGGGGGTACCGTTGGCAGCCTCCACCATGGCGGTGAGCATCTTACGGAGGTTGTCCTCGTCGGCCAGAAGAGCCTTGCGGTTAAGTGTGAACACCAGATAGCTATTCTCCTGAAGGTCAGGAAGTAATGACGGACGTACAAGTCGGTCGCGATTGAAGCGGAGCGTGTCCATGAGGATGTTGCCGACCATATAGGTCTGCGACTGCTCGGACTGCTCGCGGGTGGCGACTCCCGTGGAGCGGACGCCGGCCGTAAAGAGATAGTCGGACAGCGCATCGATGACAAGGCGGTTGATCTCCTTGGGCATCTTGATGTCGAAGGAGCGAGTGCCGGCGACAAGATGGGCCAGACGGATGCCCCGCTTCTTCGTGACGATTGCGGCGGCCATCGTCGAGGCGAGGTCGTCGACGACGATCACCACATCGACGGGATGCTCGTCGAGGAAACGGTCGAACTGCGCCATCACCTGACTGGTGATCTCGTTCAGGCTCGTGCTGACGACACCGAGATAATACTGCGGACGGTCAATCTGGAGATCGTCGAAAAGAGAGGCTTCGAGCGTGGGATCGTCGGCACTCCCGGCATAGACCAGGAAGCATCGGGCAGACTCCTGACTCCTGTTGATTGCCCTCACCAAGGGCGACACCTTGATGAAGTTCGGCCGGGCACCGGCGAGAATACAGATGTTCTTTGTCATAATTCCTTAATTTTTGTGCAAAGATATGTATTTTTTCCCAAATATTTGGAATAATTGAAGAAAATATGTAACTTTGCAAGGTAAAAACTGAAAAAAGCCCAAAGATATGAGTTACAACAGAAACTACAGACTACTGCTTCTGAGCGCTACGATGGCACTCGTCTGCCAGACGACATCAGCCCAGCAGTTACAAGCCTCGCGCCAGCACCTGTCGACCGAAGACGGGCTGTGCAGCAATGCCGTCTCGATGATCAGTCAGGACGACCTCGGCTTCATCTGGCTGGCCACGTGGAACGGGCTGTCGCGCTTCGACGGCTATGAGTTCTACAACTATAAGACGGGCAACTCCAGTCATATCAAGAACCTGCATAACCGTATCCTCGACATCGTGATCGACCAGTCGCAGAACGTGTGGATGCACATGTACGACGACCGCGTGTTCGTACTGAACCGTCACACCGATGAGATCATCAACCCCTTCGAGGGCTACGATGGCTATGAGGAATTCCGCACCAACTCGCCGCTACTCGTCACGAGCTCGGGAGAGGTGCTCGTAAGCATCGCCGGCAGCGGACTCTACCTGATGACGCTCGACCGCAGGGGGCTGAAAAGCGAGAAGATGACGGCGGGCGAACTGAGCATCACCAGCATGGCCGAGGGATACCAAAGTGACATCTGGTTGGGTACGAATGCGGGCATCCACCGGCTGGACCGAAGGAACCTGTCGCTCGAGAGCAAGGCCATCCTACCCGACCAGAAGATCAAGTGCCTGACCTCCAACGGCTACAACATCTATGCCGCCACACAAGACGGCAGTATCTATTCATTCGCCTACGGACAGGAACCGCAGCTGTTGAGGAAGCCCAACGGCATGGGCATTTTCAGCATCTATGTGGACAGCCGAGGACTGATCTGGTTCTGCGACGACCGCATGGGTGTATCGCGCCTGAACCCAGAGACGCACAACGAGAAATTCTTCCAGCAGACGGTGCTCGTGCCGGAGCAGGACGGACGCGGCGGTGAGTTCAACGAGCACAACGGCATCGTGTGGATACGCATGAATCACGGCGGATACGGCTACTATAACCGGGAAAAGGACGAGGTGGAGTACTTTCACAACGACCCGAGCAACCCCTGGAACCTCTCGAACACCGTCAACGCAGCGCTCGTGATAAAGGAGGGAGTGGTCTGGGAGTCGACCAGCCGCAGAGGACTGGAGAAACTCGAGATCCTCAAGGACAACATCGTGCGCATCAGGCCCGTTCCCGACGCCGTCTCGACGCTGGAGAACGAGATCCGTGCCCTCTACTACGACAAGGACAGGAAACTGTTGCTGCTCGGCAACAAGAGCAGCTGTATTTTCCTGAACTACGACAACGGACAGCAGGAGAAGGTGACTGCAGACTCACAGGGCAACAGCTTCGGCAGAATCTACGGCATCTCGAAGGACTCACAGGGCTGCTACTGGATATGCTCGAAGGACTACGGCGTGTTTAAGATGTCGGCCAAGACCAACGGCGGCTGGGACATACAGAAGTTCTGCTATGAAGAGGGTAACCCGCAGAGCCTCAGCGACAACAATGCCTACTACGCCGTCGAGGACAAAGCCGGGAACATCTGGATAGCCACCTATGGCGGCGGCGTGAACCTCCTGACGAAAGACTCAAGGGGCGGCATCATCTTCCAGCATCCGAAGAACGGCATGAAGGAATATCCAAAGAACAATACCTATTTGAAAGTCAGAACGATAGAACTCGACGTCGAAGGAAACGTGTGGGCGGGGACCACCGACGGTATCCTCATCATGAGGTATGAGAACAAGGAAGTGAAAATCGAGAAGCTGAAGATGCCCACGGAGGGTGACCAGCTGCTGATGAGCAACGACATCATCATCCTGAAGCGCGACAATAAGGGGCACATGTGGGTAGGTTCGAACGGCGGCGGTATCGCCTACTGCACCGGGAAGGACAAAAACGGCAACTGGCTGTTTGAGAACTTCGGCGCCAAAGACGGCCTGCCTTCGGAGGAGATCCGCAGCATCACCTTCGACAAGCATGACAATGTCTGGTTCGCCACAGAGCACATCATCTCCACCCTTGATATGGAGAAGAATATCTTTACCACCTTCTCCAATCTCGATGGTGTTGACGAGACGATGATGTCTGAAGGCGGCGCCATCACGATGGAGAACGATGACATCCTCTTCGGTACCATCAACGGCTACTATATCGTGGACCGCAGTAAGCTGATGGCGGAGAAGGGATCGCTGCTGAAACTGCAGATTACCGACTTCTTCATCGACGGAGAACTGCAGAGTCCAAGATTCAACGACAACTACGACTTCTACGTGCCCACAGCCCGCAGGATCAAACTGCCCTCACACGGTTCGGAATTCAGCTTCCGCTTCGCAGCGATGAACTATGCGCTGCAGCACCGTGTGCACTATCAGTATATGCTTGAAGGCTATGACAAGGACTGGCGCAACGCCGGGAAGGACCGTATGGCCACCTACGACGATCTGTCTGCCGGCACCTATACCTTCAAGGTGAAGGCGTTCCTGCTGGAATCGCCTGACAAGTTCGACCTGCGGACGGTGGAGATCGAAGTTCCGGCATTCTCGGGAATGACACAGACCACCCTCTTATGGGTCGTCTTTATTGCCATAGCGGCTGTGGTTCTGTTCATGTGGTTCAGAAAGAGAGGAAAGAAGTGAATCGTTAAAAAATAACAAGGCGCTGAAAAATTATCCATTATCCATTGTACATTATCAATTATTTTTGTATCTTTGCACCCAGTAAACGGGTCGTGCCGCATAGATCGGGATACTCTACATTAAAAAATTCATTGGGACTGTTTCCCTTGCCAATGGCGGGCCACAGTTATCCTTCGGGAGAGCAGTAATGCCGGTGGATTACAACAGCAGGG
>JAEEGF011468522.1_pt1 | contig 10214 bp, 8 predicted proteins | sample 9134171 | NCBI WGS metagenome assembly JAEEGF01 (sample SAMN16246542, study PRJNA631951) | gut metagenome | biome: gut microbiome; feature: rumen; material: AP-attached | host: Bos | place: Iran: Karaj | collected 2018-10 | reverse complement strand
TAATTCTTTCATTTCAATAAAGGATTTTTTTATTAATTCTTGATTTTCCGTTATTGGGCCTATTGCCATTAAACCTAATAATTTAATATTAGATAATTCATTTGTTTCTGTAATTAGATTATCTAATTCATCTATATTACATCCTGTTTTATTAGGATCTTTAGAAATATTAACTTCTATTAATATATTAACTGTTTTATTATTTTTAATAGCTTCTTTATTGATTGTATTAACAAGTTTAATAGAATCAACAGACTCAATCAAAGAAATATTTCTTTTAACAACATCTTTAACTTTATTTGTTTGTAAATGACCAATCATATGCCATTTTATATCTTTTGGTAAAGTATCCATTTTAACAATTAATTCTTGAACATAATTCTCACCAAAATCTCTAATACCTAGTGAATAAGCTTCTAATATTTCTTCATTAGTTCTTGTCTTTGATACAGCAACAAGAGTAGTTTTCCCTATTTCTTTTTTTAATTCTTCTATTACATCTTTCATTTTAACCTCTATACTAATTTTAACACAAAAAAATCATCTTAATAAAAATTAAGATGATTTAAAATTAGTACAACTAACGATTAATATGAATTATAGCTGGATTAATAGTACCGTCTACTTCTTCTTGAGTAAATTGACCATTCCAATATTTTTTAAATTCTTCGCCAACTTTAGCGAATTCAGAAATTGTAGCAGCTACTAAACCAGTAGCATAACCACTTGAATTATGTTTTTGATCAACAAAATCAATAGCTTCTTTAAATGATTTACCTTCACTAATTAAAACTAAAGCTTCATAAACCATTCTAATAATGCTTATTGAATATGAACTTTTACTGTTTGTAATACAAAGTTTTTTCCATTCTTCATATTTATCATCAAGAATATATTTTCTACTTTCTAATAAAATTTTTGGTAATTCTTCTTGTTGATATTTAATAACAGCTTCTTTTTCCTTCTTTTCTCTTTCTGCTTCTGCTTTTTCTTCAGAAAAAAATACTTCTTCCCTTCTTTTAGCTTCATGAGGACCAAAAACACGTCTTACAAGTGCAATTAGTTCATATCTGTCATAACATCTATGTGGTTCATAATAAATTTGAGCCGCATATAATTCTTTACCTTCTAAAGTTGTAACTCTTTTAATACCGCAGTCATAACCAATAAATGGCATATACATGCAATCAAATACTATACCAGTATAATCAGTAACTTGTTTTAATGTAAGAATTTCTGTATGTAATCTTCCATTAGAATAATATTCAACTAATACCCTTTCTCCAATATGTTCTCTTAATAATTCAAATTGTGTTTGTACTATTTTTTCTTGAAGTGTTAAACCTTCACTCATCTATTATCCCCCCTTTTTATCATAAGGATCATATAGATGAAAAAAAGACCCTTATGAATTAAATTCATAAAGGTCTTGTTCTTTATATTTTACCCGGGAACCGTGTTGACGGATAAAATTCATCAATTGATGAGAACTACTCCCCTTTAATGAGTATATATTATATCATAAAAGCCTTGTTTTGTCAATGAAAACAAACGTTTCACCTTTTATTTTAATAATAATTATTGTATACTTTTATTGGTGATTTATGAAAAGATTTAATATGATTGATGAAGAATTTATATGTATTAATTGTGGTAATAAAGTTAATAAATTAAATACTACCGCAAGAGATCACTGTAATAATTGTTTATATTCATTACATGTTGATATTAATCCTGGAGATAGACTAAATCCTTGTAAAGGACTTCTTGAACCAATTGGTATTGAAAAATATCGAGATACATATAAAATTATATATAAATGTCAAAAATGTGGTATGTTACATAAAAATATTATGGCAACTGATGATAATATGGATAAAATAATAGAACTATCTAAAAATAATTAGATAGTTCTTTTCTTTATCTTTTTATAGTTATTTGTTCGTTTGTTATTGGATCAACAAGTGCTAGTTGTTGATGATAAACTCTTTCAAATTTAATTTTCTTTTCATTAAATAATTTTATTAATTCATCTACATTAATATTTTTATATCTATCTTTAAGTTCTTTACAAGCTTCTAAAAAATCAAACTCAGTAGTAATTTTTCTTCCAAAAAAAACTAAAGCAAATAATAAAACTAATAAAACTGAATAAAATATAGATTCGAATAAATCTTCTTTTTCACTTTGCTCAATATAAATAACATCATCATAATCAACATAACTAGTTACTATCTTTAGATAATCTCCTTGTGCTAATTCTTCTTCTGACACGCTATCTTTTACTTCATGTGTCGTTTTAACCCTACTACTATAATAATAATCATTTTCAAATGATTTTTTAAAGTCAAAGTTAGGATCTTTAACCATTTCTCTTAATTCATCAAGATCATATCTTAAGTATTCAGTTTCTTTTATAGTTCGATAATATTTACCATCAATTTTTTTCTCCCATTTTGAACTGTAATAGACTTTATCTACACGATTATCTAATTGTTCATAACTTGCATCATCATTATATAAACCTTGATTATCTAGTGTTACAACGTGATTTGCAGAATAAAATTTCTTTTCTCTATAAAAAGGCGCGGTTCCTAATAATTTAAATCCCCCAAAAGATAAACCAGTTACTATAACATATGGTAAAACAAATTGAGCTACTCTTCCCATTATTTTAACATTTTTAATAAGTGTTCTTTTTATATTATTCTTTTTGGTATTAATTAAATTTTGATTTATTGTTTCAATATTTTCTTTTATCATTTCCTGTCTTGAAGATGTTAAAACAATACTACCATTAATATCACTAATCTCTTTATCTAATTCATCAATATCATCTAAAAAAGCTTGTTTTTCATGATATACCTTTACTTTTGAATTCATATTTTCCCCCTTTAAAAACTTGCATATTATATCATATTTTTAAGAAATATGCAAATTATGGTTAAAAAAAAACTATCTAAAATTGATTAGATAGTACTTTTTTATTTAACAATATATCCTTCATTTGTAATAGGGTCAACTAAAGTTACTTGTTCATTTTTCACTTTAGAAAATCTTTCTTTTAATTCTTCAAATAATCCTTTGGAATAACTAATATCTATTTCTGGATACATTTCTTTGATGTTTTTAATAATCTCTAAATAATCATAGTTAGATAGATTTTTACGACCAAAATAGATACCAGCACCTGCTGCGGATAAAGCTAATAAATATATAACTGAATAAATAATATTAGGTAAATCATCTTGACTTGATATAATGAAATTCTTCTCATCAAAAGAATAATACGTTAATTTTACATAATCATCTTGTGCAAGTTCTTCTTCCGTTAATTCACCTTCAAATCTTGATTCATATCTTGTTGATGATGGATCCTCATATACATGAAATAGTTTGTTTTGTTGATTTGGGTCACGAAGATTAAGTAGTAATTGAAGAGAATAAATTCCATCTAACGTCTTAAAATTATATTCTTTAATAGTTCGATAGTATTTACCATCTCCTCTTTTCTCCCATTTTGTTACATAAGTTGCATGGTCTGTACTTTTCTTCTCTGATGGAACAACATAATTAGTTTCTGTACCAAATACAGATAACGAATCTAAAGTTGATGCTGTTTTGGCAACTTTAAATTGATCTTGTTTAGCAAATGGAACATCAAAAGTTAAAGTTTGAATACCAAATAATAAACCAGCAACAACTACAGATGGAAGTGCCATCTTCGTAAATTCTTTAAATATTTTAATATTCTTGATTCTTGATCTATTAACATTTTCTTCTTCTATTTCGTGAATAATACCATTAAGTCCTTCAATACTTCTTTCTATCTCATTAATGGGTGAACGATTTATAATATTATTATTGTGAATATCATCAATCTTATCATGAGCACTAAGTATACCGTTATTTAAATCTTCAATCATTGTTTCATATTTATTCATATTTCCCCCCTAAAAACTTTTTTATTGTATCATAAAACATTTTGCTATTCAACAAAAAACCATCTAATATTATTAGATAGTTCTTATTGTTATCTTATTAAAACCTTAGCACCTGTAATAGGATCAGTTAAAGTTACTTGTTGACGTTTTACTAATTCAAATTTGATTTTCTTTTCTTTAAATAATCTTTCTAATTCTTTAATATCTACTTTTTGATATTCATCTATATAATCATTTACATAATCAGTGAAATCAAAATCAGATTCATCATCACGCCATAACGCAACAATAAATATTGGAATAAGTGTTACTAATAGATAAATAAATGAAAAGCCAATATTTGGACCAACATCTTGAGCCATTAAAACAACATCTTCTTCATCTGTATAGCGATATACAATTTTAAAGCCTGTTCCTTCTTCTAATTCTTCTTTTGTAATTTGATTTTCATTTTTAACTTCATATTTTATAGAAGTGTTCTTACCAAAAGTTTTTTCAAAATCTAAATCTGGATTATTAATTAATTCTTTCAATTCATCTGTTGTATATTCACCAATATTATATTCTTTAATCATACGGTAATATTTACCATCAGCTTTTCTTTCCCATCTTGTACTATAATGAGCTGAATTCGTTGTTTTTGAATTTGGCATAACATATGTAATATTATCACTTACAAGACCTGTATTATCAATTATTTGTTCATGTTGTGCAACTTTAAAAACATCTTGTGGATAAAAAGGAACATCACCTATTAAAGTTTGGGCAGTGAATACTAAGCCAGCAGATACAAGATATGGGAAAATACCTTGTAAAGCTCTTCCAAAGATTTTAATATTTCTAATACAGATTTTACCTATATTCTTTCTATTAGTTACTTTAATATTATTTTCGATTCTTTGAATATCACTTTCAATATCAGCTATTCTACTACTATTAATGATATTATCATTTCCAATATTATCTATTGAATTATTTAATCGATCAATATCACTTTCTAATAATCCTGCTCTATCATAACCATTATAAATTTTCTCTTTCATCTATTATCACTCCCTTCATATCATAAAGGTCTAATAGATGAAAAAAAGACCCTTATGAATTTGTATTCATAAAGGTCTTGTTCTATTAAATCTTATCCGGAAATCCGACTTGACGAATAGAGATCATCCATTGATGAGAACTACTCCCCTTTAACAATTTTATGTTACCATAAAACCGTTGTTTTGTCAATAATATCAACGACAAGTGGTTATGCTTTAAGATATGTTTTTTCATTAGTTATTGGGTCTATTAATTTGATTTTTTCATGTTGAACTCTATAAAATTTAATCTTTCCTTCTTCAAATAATTTAATTGCTTCTGTTAAATCAATTTTTTGATATTTTTTTTGAAGATTATAAAGATGTGCTTTAAAATCAAAAAATCTTGTTTCTTTACGAAATAAAGCGATTGGTATTAAACATAAAGCCGTAAATACTACATAGATAACGGCAAAACCAATGTTTTGATCAACATCTTGAATCTCAACTATAAAATCTTCATCATCTAAATAACGATATACTATTTTATATCCTTTAACTTCTTTTAAATCATTTTCCGTAATTTCTTCTTCTGTTTTAATTTCATATTTAATATCAGGTCTTCCAAAAGCTTCATCAAAGGTGATATCTGGATTATTAACTACTTCCTCTAATTCTTCAATATCACTATTTCTTATTAAATATTCTTTAACTGTTCGACAGTATTTTCCATCATCTTTCTTTTCCCAACTTGTACTATAATAAGCAGAATTAGATAATCTAGTTGATGATACAACATAATTAACTTTGTCATAAATAATTCCATTGCTATCTCTTATTTCATTATGTTCTGCGATTTTATATTGATCTTGTCTAATAAATGGAATATCATATATTAAAGATTGTAAACCAAAAACAGTTCCTACTACTAGAGCATATGGAAATATTCCTTGAAGAGCTCTTCCAAAGATTTTTACATTTTTAATAATAGATGAAAATTTATTTCTTTGATTAGTTCTTTTAATTTTACTTGCAATATCATTAATATCTTTTTCAATTTCTTCTGCTCTATTATGATTAATAATATTTTCGTCACCAATATTATCTATCTTTCTTTCAAAAGAATTGATATCTTGTATTAATTCATACGAACTTGTATAATGTTTTTCCATTTTATACTCCCTTTAAAAACTGCTATATTATACCATAAAAACGCTTTTTTTGCAATAAAAAAGCTACCTAGTAAACTAGATAGCTTTTTATCATCGAATTTTAAAATATTGAATATCATCTGATTTTCCAGGTACTCTTGGAATATTTAATATTATGTTACTATCATCGCGTCCTTTTGGATAACGAATTAATACGGCATAATCTATGACATCACCTTGATGAACATGCTCATTAGAATAGCTAATGTTTTCACTAACTATGTACTTTCCTGGATAAGAAAAATCAAATTCGTCATGATATACTCTAAAAATAGGTAGAGCATGAACCGTTTGTCCATTTTCGCTTGTTGGAAAATCTTTATAATCAATTTGCATTATAATACCAATTCTTGTATATTCATCATTTTCTTCTTCAATTTTATAAATGGACTTATCTTCAATTGTTTTGTTAAACTCTCTTATTTTTTCAATAATTTCTTGGGGTTCCATTTCTCTTATCATTTTAATATAAATTGGTTTATTTTCCTTTATAAATGTACTATATGCCACTATATTAGCAACATCACCATATCCATATGGATTTTCTAGTGTACCTTTTTCTTTATTCATATTCTCTCCTTATATAATCAATCATTATTCAACTAATAAAAGGTTCTTCGCCATTCAAGATAAGAATCATAATCACTTAATTTATCAATAATTGTTCCATCTTCTTTAATCTCAATAATACGATTAGCAACGGTACTAATAAGTTCATGGTCATGACTAGCAAGAAGGATTTCCCCTTCAAAATTTTGTAAACCTTTATTTAAACTTGTAATACTTTCTAGATCTAAATGATTTGTTGGTTCATCAAGAATAATAAAATTAGGGTTTTCAAGCATCATTTTAGAAAGTAGTACTCTTGCTTTCTCACCACCTGATAGTACATTAACTTTTTTGAAAACATCTTCATTACTAAATAACATTCTTCCTAAGAAGTTACGTAATTCTTGAGGATCAGGAATATTAACTTCACTTTGTAACCATTCCATTATATCTTTATCACTCTTAAAATATTCTGTATTATCAATTGGAAAATAAGCTGGCTTAATTGTTTTACCAAATAATACTTCACCTTTATTAAACTTAATTAAATGCACAATAATATTAAATAATGCTGTTTTAGCAATATTATTTCTTCCAACAAAAGCAATCTTATCACCTTTATTAACCGTAATATTTATCTTAGAAAGAATTCTATTTCCATTTTCTTCATAAACTAAATCTTTAATTGTTAATACTTCTCTACCACTTGGTTTTTCAGGTTTAAAATCGATATATGGATATCGTCTTGTAGAGGGAACTAACTCTTCTAACTTAATTTTTTCTAGTATCTTTTTTCTCGATGTAGCTTGCTTACTCTTACTTGCATTTGCTGAGAATCTTGCAATAAAGCTTTCTAGTTCCTTTATCTTTTCTTCTTTTTTCTTATTTTGTTCTTTAATTTGTTTAATTAATAATTGACTACTTTCATACCAGAAATCATAATTACCCATAAATAGTGTCATTTTATTATAATCAATATCAACTATATGGGTACAAACTTTATTTAAGAAATATCTATCATGAGATACAACAATAACAGTATTTTCATAGTTAATAAGAAATTCTTCTAACCATTCGATAGCTGCTAGATCTAAGTTATTTGTTGGTTCATCTAAAAGTAAGATATCAGGGTTTTGAAATAAGGCTTTTGCGAGTAATACTTTTACTTTATGAGAATCTTCTATTTCACTTAATAAATTATAATGTTCTGATACAGGAATTCCAAGTGATGATAATAATTCACCGGCCTCACTTTCAGCTCCCCAACCATTCATTTCTGCAAACTCTGCTTCAAGTTCACCTAATCTAATTCCATCAGCATCACTAAATTCTGTATGATTATAAAGTTCTTCTTTCTCTATTTTAATATCATATAATTTTTTATTTCCCATTAAAACAACATCAATAACACTATAATTATCATATTTATAATGATCTTGTTCTAAAACAGCAAGTCGTTCATCTTTACCAATTGTTATTTCACCACTACTTGTTTCAAGTTCACCACTTAATAGTTTTAAAAAAGTTGTTTTACCTGCTCCATTAGCTCCAATTAATCCATAACAATTACCATTAGTAAACTTTAAATTAACATTTTCAAATAATGTTTTTTTACCAAATCTTAAGGTTACATTATTAACACTTATCATTTTTAATCACCTAACGTTTATTATATAAAATATTAAATATTAAGGCAATAATAAAAGAGAACATAAGTTCTCTTTTTATTTAACAGTAGGTAATTTCATTTTATTAATAGCATCATTATCACTACTACTAATTAAATCTTTATGGCTTCGGTAAATATTAGAAACACTTAATAGACCTCTTTGAACAAATGATGCTTTATCATTATCACCATTATCAGGTTCCATTGCCATTGCTAAAATATTTGCTCCATATTGATTCATTGTACAAACATAAGCTCCATTTGGGAAAGTTACTTTCTTTTCAGATGAATAAGAAGCCGATGTCTTACTACCACTATATTGCATTAACATAAAACTTGTATTATTAGAAGTACTATAACATTTTATTCCACTATATTTTAGTTTTTGAATAGCCGTACTAGCATTATTTGCAGATTTACTAATAACATACGCAGTTGGTCTTGGTCTTGATTTACCTATTCGATCAATCCATCCGTATGATGCTTTACTTACTTTTAATTCTCCTGTTGATAAATTAAATGTTCTTTTTTCAATGATAAATGGTCTTGCTCGATTATCTGCTCTACTATGTTTAATAACTACTTTATTATTACTATTAAACTTTGTACCTTGTTTTACTATTTCATTTCTTGAATTAGCTACAATCTTTTTAATATCACTTGCATGATTAGCGGCATAATTAAAGTATTGTTCAATCGTAACATATTGACTTAAAACACGTCTTTGCCATAATTCTTTACCAAAGTTTCCCCCACCACTTGTTTCAACAAGAAGGGAAATACTTCCATATAAACCATTATATACACGAGCGGTTGTTGGACGTGTGACATTACCATCACTTGTATACATACCAGGATATAATCCTTTTTTTCTAATATCTGATATTAAATTTTTAAGAACTGTTGTAGCTAAATCATTTACACCTTTTGGTCTATTTAAATTATAAGCAAGTCCAATTTGAACATCATCATAATTACCATTAAGTTTAGAACTATTAATATTATGTTCATGACCATCAACAGCAAATTCAGGTAGTAGTACATTATAAACACTATGAACTATTTGAATTTCTTTTGATGCTGAATATAAATAATCTCTATTTAAGTCAACATTATTAGCATTAGTTCTACTATAATTTTTAGCACCATTAGGATTAACTAAAGGAATAATAACAATATTTACTTTATCTAAAATCTTATTACCATAAGTTCCATCAAGCATCTTTATCATTGCAAGAGCTCCTTCTCCTGCTGCTGGCTCATTTCCATGAACTTCTGCTGTATAGAAAATATTTAATTTATTACTATTTCTTAAAACTTTAAGAGCATCATTTACTTTACTATAACTATTTAAATTTGTTTTGGAGAAGATAACAACCGTTAATGGATCAATACTATATACATACATATTGTCATTACTATCATTTAATTTTGAAATAAAATTTTTAGATTCAGTAGCATTCGTAAATTCATGTTTTTTCTTTGAACTATTAAATGATGGTGTTGTAAAAATATTACTATATTCCTTTTTTAAACTATCACTTATTTTTAATTTATTTAAAACAGAATCAGCATAAGCAAGAATAACTGTTTTAGATGGTTCATAGTTATTTTTACCACGAAGACCTGGATTAGCATCTATTGTTATATCTTTACCAGATACAACAACACTTTTCTTATAACTATAATAATTACTACCTGATATTTCATATTGATAACTACCATCAAGAATTGTATATGTTATCGTTTTACCATCACTTGATTTATTAGTAGGAGTAACGTTACCTTTATCTCCTCTTATACCACTTCTTAATGTAAA